>JAEEGL014439984.1_pt1 | contig 22052 bp, 10 predicted proteins | sample 9134231 | NCBI WGS metagenome assembly JAEEGL01 (sample SAMN16246548, study PRJNA631951) | gut metagenome | biome: gut microbiome; feature: rumen; material: fiber-attached | host: Bos | place: Iran: Karaj | collected 2018-10 | reverse complement strand
TGAAAAGCAGTATGAGGTGAAGCCTACCGCCGAGAGACCTCCGGTGAAATTCCGCGCTTATCCTCTTTCGGGCTGGCGTCTTAATACCGCGGATCCGGTTTTTGAAAATATTCTGGAACCCCATAAGAGCTCTCTTTTAAGCTCCCACATGGTGGACGGCGAGTGCGTGTTTGCTGCGGCCTCGTTTATTGAAACCGCTCTGGAAGCCCATGCGGAGATTTATAACGAGGACATTGTCACCCTTGAGTATCTGGATATCAAAAGCTCTCTCGTGTTTGAGCCGGAGACCTGCCGCGTTATGGAGCTTGCCGCGGTCAGGGAAAACGGCCTCTTTACCGTAAAGAGCCGGGAGTATGCCAGAAGCGAGGCCTGGACGCTCCATGCCGGGGGCCGTCTGGTGTCCGGTCTCCCGCTTCCGGAGCTGGCCACTCGCGCGGTGTCAGGCGAGGAAGCCGCTAAGCTTCAAGACCAGGCTGATATCAAAGCCTGCTCCCATGACGAGGTCTATGATATTGCCCGCAGCATGGGCCTGGATTACGGGCCCGAGTTCAGTCTGATTGCCGAGGCAGCGCCGGATCCGGAGACTGCCTCCCTGACAGTTAAGCTCGTGTCCGCCATCCCGGGCCGGGAAAAGTACATTGTCCCCCCCGGGGTAATGGATGCCGCTCTTCAGGCTCTTCTGGTAACGGGAAGGGCCGATGCTGCCGGAAGACTTTATCTCCCGGTAAGCTTCGGCCGGATCTCCTTCAGAAGAGGACAGGATGTAGCGGAGATTAAGGTGATCCCCGGAGCCGGTTCCTCCCGGAGCATTTCCGCGGACTTTGTGTTCCGGAATGCTGCGGGTGAAACCGTGGGAGTTATCAAGGGGGCGGAGTTAAGAGCCTTCCCCAGAAAGCAGCATGCTGCCGCAGGAGAGAGCCGGGTGCCGTTATGGCGCATGACCCTGCGGGAGGCTCCTTCGGGAAGCCGTCCGGCGGTATTCGGAACAGAGCCGGATTTTACGGAAATCACCGCTTCCGAAAGCCTGGGAGACATTTCCGGCCGCTCCCGCTGGTATCAGGAGCGCTACCCGGTTCTGGAAGCTCTCACCATGATCTATGCTCTTAAGGCGGTTACTTCTGAGGGACTTCCTCCGGAAGAAGTTCAGAACCATCCTCTGGGGCGTTACCTTGTTTCTGTTCTCGGGGAAAGAGGGCTTATTGACGCAGAGGGCCGGATCACTCCGGCGGGAGAAAGTCTCCGGAGGGAGAACACCGCTGTATATGAGCAGAATCTGATTTCCGGGGACGGGTTTTCCTTAAAGCCGCTTCTGGGCGCCTTCAGAACCGCTTCCTCCCTGAAAAAACTTCTTGCCGCTGATGAGGACATAAGAGGATCCTCCGGCGCGGCCAGCGAGCGGAGTATTTTTGCCCTGTTCTCCGAAACTGAGACTCCGGCTGACATCGGGGGGGAGCAGGATCTTTTAAAGCTTATGGCAGATTACCTGTTCCGGAAGTATCAGGAAAACCAAACCGCTCAGGGTATCAGCCAGAACCGTTCCCCTGTGGTACGGGTGCTGGAGATAGGTTCCGGTGAAGGCTCGGCGGTTTCCTCCTTCCTGGAGCAGGCGATGAGAAGCCTGTTCGGAGACCGGCTCATGCTGGTTAAGGCCGCCTTTGGGAGCGGTGAGACAGGGAATGCCAGGGATGTCAGAACACCTCGTTTTGATGTCGCTGACGGTTCCATCCGCTATGACAGGAAGAACCCGGACATTCCTCCGGCCTATGATCTTATTGTGCTAAGACGGGGGCTTTCCGGCAGCGGAGCCGGGCTTATACGGGCGCTCCGGGGGCTCAGGGCGCTGCTGGCTCCGGAAGGCATTCTGGCCGCTCTGGAGCGGTATCCGGTATTCTATGCGGACATGGTTTCCGGCCGAAGCAGAAGCTGGTGGCAGTACCGTGAAGGGCGGCCGGTATCGCCTCTCAAGTCGCCGGCTTACTGGGAACAGGCGCTTTCGGAAGCCGGTTATGAAAATATAGCCGTGGCCCGGGATCCTGCCGCCGGGGAGCTGGCCGCCGGTTCTTATCTGGCCATGGCCTCCCGGGGCTCTCTCCCTGCTGCAAGCGATATTGAGGTTCCTGAAAACACTGAAAACTCAGAAACCGCTGAATCCGCCAAGGGCTTTATCCATTTGGCGCTCCCCTGGGCTGATGGAAAGACGGCGCAGGCTCTCGAAAGCTCTGCCGGCTTTAAGCTGTTAAGCTCTTTAAGCGCGGTAAGCGGCTTTGAGATGGATATTCTGGATAATGGCTTTAAGGATAAGCTTCCGGAGCCGCTGGGAGGCCGGGAGAACCCCGGTGTTCATAAGTATGTGTTCCTGACTCCCGCCGGAATTAAGGCTATTTGTCCGGATCTTGCCTATGTCGGGGATTACGGCCTTCCCGGAGTTCTGGCGGATCTCACGGCGCTGGCAGAACATCTGGCGTCCTATGGCAGGGGCCGCGGGGACAGCTTAAAGCTTCTTATCGTTACCCAGACCGCCGCGGATGCTCCCGGAGACCGCGGGGTGTTCGGTCTCGCCCGGGTTATTAAAAACGAGCTTCCGGGGCTTTCCGTAAGCAGCATTATGCTGGACGGCGCCATTAAACCCGATCTTGGCGATGCCATTTTTGCGGGACTCTGTCAGGAAATTCTGGAGGACTCGTCTTTGGACGAAATCGTGCTCCGGGAAAGCGGCCGTTACCGGCTGTCCCTGGAGGAAGAGATTTTGGATAAGGATCTTCCGGTTAAAGATAATGTACGTCAGGAAGATCAGAACGATTCTCAGGCTTCTTCTGACAACGCAGGCGCTGCTGCCGCTTCCTCTCCGGCCGAATGCCGCTATCTGGACTTTTCAGAAGCGGGCAGACTTAAGAATCTTATCTGGAAAACCAAAAAGCCCGGCGCTCTGGGCCCCCGGGATCTCCGGGTGCGGGTGGCTGCTTCAGGCCTTAATTTCCGCGATGTCATGATGACTATGGGACTGGTGCCGGACGAGGTGCTCCGGAAGGGCTTTTCCGGGCCCTATCTCGGCCTGGAGTTTGCCGGAACAGTTATGGAAACCGGCAGCGCGGTTACGGAATTCCGGCCGGGGGATCGGGTGTTCGGCCTTGGTTCTGCCACCCTGGCGGAGACGGTTGATGTTCCCGTGTATGCAGTCAGCGCTCTTCCGGAACATTGGTCCTTCGGAGAAGGCGCAGGAGTTCCCGTGGTGTTCTTCACCGCTTGGTATGCTCTCAATACCCTGGCGGCTCTGGAAAAGGGCGAACGGCTTCTGGTGCACGGAGCCGCCGGTGGCGTGGGCATTGCCGCCATCCAGATCGCCCGTTATCTCGGCCTTGAGGTTTATGCCACTGCCGGTTCCCCTGAAAAGCGGGACTTCCTCCGGCTTATGGGGGGAACTCATATCTATAATTCCCGTTCCCTGAATTTCCATGACGAGGTATTGCGGGACACGGCCGGCGAGGGCGTGGATGCGGTGCTTAACTGCCTTTCCGGCGAGGCCATGCAGCAGAGTCTCGGCATTCTCCGCCCCTTCGGCCGGTTTATCGAGCTCGGCAAGAGAGATTTTGTGGAAAACACCGGCATCGGGATCCGGCCTCTCCGGGAAAATATCAGCTACTTTGCCGTGGATGTGGATCAGCTCTTCAGCTTCCGTCCCGACAAGGCCCGGAGAATTATGGCGGAGCTCGGGGAGTTCTTCCGGGCTCAGGATTCCGGCGTCCCCGTGATGAGACCTTTGCCGTACACTGTATTCCCGGCCTCGGGAGTGATTGATGCCTTTAAGCTGATGCAGCAGGGCGGGCATATCGGGAAGATCGTGATTTCCATGGAGGACTTCCGGAAGAATGAGCTTTCTCCGGAGGATATGAATAAGTCCGGAACCGCTCCGGAGAACAGCGCTCTTCCGGAAGGTCTGGTTCCCCGGGATCTCTTTACCGGAGAAAGCTCCTGGCTTATTACCGGCGGCACCCGGGGCTTCGGCCTGGAGACCGCCTGTTTCCTGGCTTCTCAGGGCGCGGGCCGGCTGATTCTGGTGTCCCGGAGCGGGAAGCCGGCTCCGGAGGATGAAGTCCGGATTCATGATCTCCGGGCACAGGGCGCGGAGGTTCTGGTAAGAGCCTGCAATGTGGCAGATCGGGAAGAGGTGCGCTCTCTTATTTCCGATCTCCGCGCTCAGGGCATTAAGCTTACCGGCATTATTCATGCGGCCGCCGTATTCAGGGATGCCTTCCTTAAGGATATGAATCAGGAGAGTTATGCCGCGGTTTCCGATCCTAAATATCAGGGTGCCCTCAATCTTCATCAGGAAACCTTGGAGGATAAACATCTTTGCTTTGTGATGTATTCCTCCGTTTCCGTGGCTCTGGGCAACATCGGCCAGGCCAATTATGTGGCTGCCAATGCCGCTCTGGAGGGACTCTGCGCCGCGAGGATCAGATCCGGACTTCATGCTGCCTGCGCGGAATGGGGCCCCATCGGAGACGCCGGCTATCTCACCGCCAATACCGAGGTGATGCAGTCTCTGGAGCGGAGCGGAGGCGCCATGCCGCTGAAGTCCCGGGATGCTCTGGCCCTGCTTCCGGAGATCATCAGAGCCGGGGGCGTCCATACCGTAGCCGCCATGGACTGGAGACGCGCGGCGGGAAGTCTCGATGCCGTGCCGGCCCGGCTTCATACCCTGTCTCTCCGAATATCTGATACAATGGCAGACCGGAATTCCGGATCCGGCCTTCGGGAGCAGATTCTGGGACTCTCTCAGGACGAGGCCGTGAAGCTGGTTATCGAGGTGCTTACCGCCGAAGTCGCTGAAACCATGGGGCTTTCCCCCGAGGATATCGGAGCTGACCGGAATCTTCATGAGCTGGGACTGGATTCTCTGATGGCCATGGATCTGGTGGCCGGTCTGGAAAAGAAGCTGGGCATCAGAATGTCCGTTATGATGTTCCAGGACAAGCCGGCGGTAAGAACTCTGGCCGGGCGTATTTACGGCAAGATCACCGGAGCCGGCGACGGCGCTGATGAGTCAGATTCTGCCGGGGGAGCTTTGGATTCCATGGCAAATCTCCATCTTACGGCTCAGGACAAGGCGGTGATTAGAGAGCGGAATGCCGGAAGGGCACCGAAATAGTTTTTTTAGGATCAGGAAAGGGTGCATACAGGAAAGGGAGCATAAATGACAGACAGCAAAAATTCCGCATCTGGCGGCGGCCTTTCCGGCCTTTTGTCTCTCGCCAGCAGCATAAAGGCTGAGAAAACCCGGGAGGCCTCGTCCGGCGGGACTTCGGGGGAGTTTCAAGAAAAGGATCTGGTAACGCCACGGGATGCGGTGGATCCGGTTTATCTGGATTTTCAGCACCATCCTCTCATGGAGAATCTTCGGGCGGGCCACTCCTTTGCCGCTGCATGCGGGATCCAAGTGCCGTATTTTCAGAAAATGGGGATCACCGATGGGGATCGGGTTACCATCGGCGACCGGGAATACATTAACTATTCCAGCTACAACTACCTGGGACTGAACCGCCATCCTCTTATTTCCCGCAATGTTTATGAAGCGGCTAGGCTTTACGGCTCTTCCGTGGGAGCCAGCAGGCTGGTGGCCGGGGAACGCGCCTTTCACCGGGAGCTGGAAAGGAAGCTGGCCGCTCTTTATGATGCTCCTGATGCTCTGGCGTTCGTCAGCGGACATGCCACCAATGTCAGCGTTATCAGCACCCTGTTCGGGAAGGGGGATCTCATTCTTTACGATGCCCTCTCGCATAACAGCATTATCGAGGGGATAAAGCTTTCGGGAGCGCAGTATTTTCCGTATGCTCATAACAGCATGACGGCGCTTAGGCAGCTTCTGGACAAGCAAAGGCTCTGCTATAAGAGAACCCTTATCGTGACCGAGGGCCTGTTCAGCATGGACGGGGACATTGCGGATCTGCCGGAGCTTATCGGGATCAAGAAGCATTACGGCTGCTTTCTCATGGTTGACGAGGCGCATTCTCTGGGCGTGCTGGGAAAGCGCGGCCGGGGACTTTTCGAGCACTGGGACTGCGATCCCTCCGACACCGATATCTGGATGGGCACCCTCAGCAAAACTCTGGCGGGCTGCGGCGGCTATATTGCGGCTCGGCAGGATATCACGGATATCCTCCGCTATTATGCTCCGGGATTTGTTTACAGCGTGGGGCTGTCCCCGGTGGTGGCAGCGGCGGTGATGACCGCTCTCGATCTCATGACGGCGGAACCGGAGAGAACAGCCCGGGTGCAGCATAATTCCACACGCTTTCTGGAGATGCTGAAGAGCGCCGGCATTAATACCGGACATGCTATGGGCTATGCGGTGATCCCGGTGATCACGGGAAGCTCCCGGATTGCGGCTATTATGTCAGAGGATCTTTTTAAAGAAGGGGTTTCGGTGCATCCCATTATCCATCCGGCGGTGCCGGATCAGGAGGCCCGGCTCAGATTCTTCATTACCGCTGATCACACGGATGCGGATCTGGATCGAACGGCGGAGCTTCTTAAAAAGCTGTGCCGGAAGTACCGGCTGATTCCGGACTGAGAGCCTGGCGGAATAACAGGAAAATTTAGGTATTGCTGGTATTTTTAAATGCTGATGTTTAAAAGGAAAGTTTTCAGATTTGTCCCTCTTACGCTGGCCCTGGCCGGACTGTGCTCCCTTGCGGGCTGTGTTATGCCCCATGGCGGCCCCTCATATGGTTCCGTAGTTGCCGCAGAGGATCAGGGAAAGTATGAAGCCCCGGTGCCTCTGGTGCAGGTTAATGCCCGCACCGGCAGCATTCTGGAGAGCGTCGGAAAACCCGGATCATTTCATCAAACCTTCGGCAATGCCGGATACGGCAATTACCGGGTTACTCAGGGGGACTCTCTGGACATCTACATCTGGGAAAGCGCTCCGGCTCTGCTTTTCGGGGCCAGCGACCTTTCGGTGTCTGATCTCTCGGTGAAATCAGAAAAGCTCCCCACCCAGATTGTGGAAAACGACGGCATGATCACAGTACCCTTTGTGGGCCGGATTTCCGTCAGGGGCAAAACCGTGCGGGAAATCGAGGATAAGATTTTGCGGGCGCTGACCCCCAAGGCCAACAATCCCCAAGTGCTGGTGCACATTCCTTCCCGCACCGGCGAAGAGGTTACCGTGCTGGGAGATTTCAAAAACTCCAAAAACATTCCCCTTTCCGTAAAAAGAGAACGGGTGCTGGATGCAGTGGCTCTGGCCGGGGGCGTAACGGAAAACTACAACAAGGTCATGCTGAAACTGACCCGCAACAATGTGACTGTGGACATGCCCTTAAGCGCTGTTATCGAAAATGCTCAGGAAAACGTCACTCTGGCTCCCGGAGATGTGCTGGTGGCTGCCTTTAAGCCCTGGACATTTATGGTTATGGGCGCGGCCGGCAAAACTCAGGAGATTGGCCTTGAGGCCACCGGAGCCACTCTGGTGCAGGCTTTGTCCCGGGCCGGGGGCTTAAATGACGATCGCGCCAATTCCTCAGGAGTTTTTGTGTTCCGTTTTGAGGATCGGGAGAGCTGGGAAAAGCTTTATGCGGAGATCGGACAGGATCCCTCTTTAAAGACTCCGGGAAATCAGGAATCCGGCAGCGGCCTTTATGAAAATGCTGACAAGGTGCCGGTGGTGTATCAGATCGACTTCGGGCGGCCGGACAGCTTTTTTGCGGCCCAGAAATTCCGGGTTAAGGACGGGGACGTGATTTACATTGCCACGGCCTCCGGCTATGAGCTTCAGAAGTTCCTGAAGCTTATCGGCACCATTGTGAACCCGGCCCTGTCCTGGGGTAATTCCATTACCAATCTGACAAACTAGGAAGCGATTGACCTCATGAGTTCCCCTTTTAGAAAAACGCTGACAGTCTGGAAAGCCATTTTTTTAAAGGATGCCCTGAGCCGGTTTTTCGGGAGCAGGGCAGCTTGGGTATGGCTGCTTCTGGAGCCCTCCATTCATGTGGTATTTATTGCTGTCATTTTCACCATTATAAACAGTAAAACCATGCAGGGGGTAGCGGTGCAGCCTTGGCTGGCTGTGGGGATGCTGGCTTTTTTTGTATTCAGAAGAACCGCAGTGCAGGTCTTGCACTCCATTGACTGCAGTAAGCCCTTCTTTGCCTTCCGGGAGGTGCGGCCCTTTGATGCCGCCCTGTGCCGGGGCGGGGTGGAGGCCTTTTACATGTTCTTTGTTTTCTTTATTATCGGGGCAGTATTAGCGGCGGCCGGCTTTAATATGTTTCCGGATGATATCATCACATGCATTCTGGCGTATTTCGGACTCTGGTTTCTGGGATTGGGCTATGGGCTTATTTCTTCGGTTTCCATGCGCCTGGTGCCGGACAGCGGCTTCATTTTGCAGTTACTTATGATGCCCATGTATATCATTTCCGGAGTGATGATGCCCATAGCGATTATTCCGGAGCCGTACCGGGGGCTTCTGTTAATTAATCCGGCGCTGCATGGGGTGGAAGCTATGCGCATCGGCTTCTGGGGTGAGTTGTATCATCAGACTGAAGATATCAGTGTGGCATACCTTTATGCCTGGGCTCTCGTGCTGGTGGTTATCGGCATGGCCCTTTATCAGGCTCTGGAAACCAGGCTGGTGAGACAATGATAATATTAAAGGATATCTATAAAAGGTACACCTCCCGGCAGGGGGTGGGGGACTGGGTCTTAAAGGGCATCAGTCTGGTGATCCCAAAAAACCGCAGCGTGGGCATTATCGGCGGCAACGGCGCCGGCAAGTCCACCCTGCTCAGAATAATCTGCGGGGCCGACTATGCCTCCTACGGCACCGTGGAACGCCGCTGCCGGGTGTCCTGGCCCATGGGAAACGGCGGGGTTGAGCCAACCATGACCGGCCGGCAGAATGCCAAGTTTATCTGCCGGGCGCAGGGCTTTGAGGATGAAATGCCGGAAAGAATCCGCCGCATTGAGGATTTTGCGGACATCGGAACAGCCTTTGACAAGCCGGTAAACACCTATTCCTCCGGTATGAGATCCCGCCTCCAGTTTGCCCTGTCCCTGGCCTTTGATTTTGATGTCTATGTCTCGGATGAGGTGACCTCCGCAGGCGATGCTGCCTTCAGAGACAAGGCTGCTAAGGCCTTTAAGGACTTAGCTGGCAGATCCAGCATCATTATGGTGGCCCATAATGATGCTACGCTGAAAACCTTCTGCGAGTCCGGGATCTTTCTTTACAAGGGAAAGGCCACCTGGTATGACAAAATCGACGATGCACTGAAAGCTTACAAGGAAACAATAAAGAAATGACAGAGAAAGCAGCGCCGGCGGCAGCTCCGGCAGCCGGAGACAACAAAGCCGCAGCGATCCCTGCGGCAGCCAATCCTCAGCCTGAGATCAATACCGCTACCATGAAAATGCTGGGGCAGACCACCAGAATCGTTAACAGAGTCTTTAAGATTATTAATATTATGACGGTAATTCTGGGGATTCTGCTGAGCAGCTACTGGGCCTATGCTTCCGGGCGCTATGTTTCCGAAGCGGTGTTTTTTGTGCAGAACACTGATACCGCCGGAGCCGGGAATACCGGGGACATTCTTAGCATGTTCAGCGGCAATGCCGGCAATAAAACCGATCAGCTGGTGCTTCGGGAGTATCTGATATCGGTGGATATGCTGAAGAAGGCCGATAAAAAGCTTCATCTCCGGGAGCACTACAGCGATCCCAAAAATGACTTTTTCTCCAGAATGTGGTTTAAGAGCATTGAGACCGAATGGTTCTACAAGTACTTTCTGAACCGGGTCAGCGTTAACTATGACGAGTTCAGCGGCGTGGTGCGGCTCCGGGCCGAAGCCTTTGATTCGGAAACTGCCTATCAGCTCGCCTCCTTTTTGGTCAGCGAAGGCGAATCATTTATGAACCGGGTCAGTCATGAAATCGCCAATGAGCAGGTGGTATTTCTGGAAAAGCAGGTGGATCTGGCCCGGCAGGAGCTTCTTAAGGCCAATCAGAATCTTCTGAGCTTTCAGAACCGCAAAAATCTGAGCTCCCCCACCGCTGAAGCGGAGGGGTATCAGAAGCTCATTATGGATCTGGAGAAGAAGAAATCCGAGCTTACCATCAGAATCAATTCTCTGCCTCCTGCTCTCGCCGGCGGGAATCAGCTGGCGCTGACCCTGAAGAACAACCTGGAGGCGGTGGAAACGCAGCTAAGCCGGGTGCGGGGACTTATGACTTCAAATGGCAGCACCGCGCTTAATGAACTGGTGGAGCAGGAGCAGCTTTATAAGATGGATGTGGGGTTCAAGAAGGAGATCTATTCCTCAGCTCTTACCGGCCTGGTCAAGGGACAGATGAACGCCGCCAGACTGATTAAGCATGTTTCTGTGATTCAGGCGCCGTTAAAGCCGGAATATGCCATGAAGCCGGATCGCATCTACTGCTTCTTTGCCACTTGGATTACGCTGCTTTTGGTGATGGGGCTGTTCCAGCTTCTTAAGGCGGTAATTCTGGATCATGTGGATTAAAAGGGCTTTAGTATACGGAAGTGTTCTCAGAGTTCGTTTCCGGAGAACAAAGGCGGCGGTAAGGGGATTTTCTCTGGCGGAATTCCCGGTGCTTTTGCTGCCGTAAGCAGCTTCCTTCCGGAAATCCATTTTTAAATCATTTTAGAAATTCGCTGAATTCGGGCGGCTCCGGGACTTTTTCCTGCTGTCGTTCTGAGACGGAGTTCTTATGAAAACCCCCCTTGCCGGCCTTTTTTTTCGTTATTATTTTGCTTTCAGCCAGCTGAAGGCCTGCCGTACCTGTTTCGACAGGTATTCTCCGGAAGAGAAGGAACAGTTTATCAAAGAGAGCTCTCCCTGCTCCCGTCTCTTAGCATTGAATCTTGCCGCTTTGGCCCGGGATCTCTGGAAAAATCCGTCCTCTCTGGAGCAGTCAATTCGCCTGATGCAGGAGTCGCGGGATCTCGCTCCCAGTCCCTCCAAGGAGAAATGGCTGGCTCTGAGATTTTATGAAGCCGGAAAACTCCCTGAATGCCGGATAGCTCTGGAGCGGAGCTTAAGAGCGCTGTTTCAGCCAGACTCCGAGATGATGAAGTTTCATAAAATGATGCGAGCCTTCTCTATGGAGGACGCAGAAAGAAACGGCTTCATGATGTTCCATGACATCTCGCCGGAGTTTGCAAAGCTTTGCCTGAGATCCGAAGAGAGGTCTTCGGATCCGCTTCCCGGCAGCCTGGGGGAGCTTTCGGAAGCCGTGATCTCCGGGGATCTGTCTCATGGCTCTGCGGATGAACACGGGATCCGGGGGAGCATTACGGAGGCCTTTAAAGCCGCCGGCCTTGCCGTGCGTTCAGGGGATAATGATCTCCCGGCATCGGGCGTTATTGCTGTGGAAATGACTCCCGGAACTCCGGATATCATGTTTTTTCATGGCGGGGAAACCGCAGTCTGCGGGGGTTCTGTTCCGGACAGAGCCGGGGAGGCGGAACTCCGGACTTCCGCTGCGGAAGAGAGAGTACGAAGATGTTTGGCCCGCGGAAATCCGGTATTTGCCCTGTACTCCCCGGACATTAGTAATCATCTGCCTCAGGTCTCGCTCGTCTTTGATCCTTATGATATCCCCTTTATTATTAATTCCCTGAAGCCGGAGGAGCGTTATGCAAGACGTCTCTTTGGCAGGAGAGAGCTTTTTTGGAAATACCCGGAATATGCGGATCCCCGGTACTGCTTTGCATCCGAAGATAAAGGAGAAAGAGATAGCAGAGGCGAAAGCGGAGGAGAAGGCGGAGGAGAAGGCGGTGGAGAAGGCGAAGCACCGGATTTGTCTTCCGTTTCGGACAGAGGGGCTCTTCCGGAAATCCGGGTACTGGTTGTCGGCGAGGATACGGAGGCTTTCCGGGCAAACCTGAGCCGCCAGACCTATGAATGCCGGGAAACCTGCTCGGAGGCCGAGCTTAAAAACCGGGATCTCTCCCGTTACCAGCTTATTGCCTGGTTTTCCGACCAGGACTTTTACGAGGAGTGGTATCTCGAGGACATGGTTAATGCCTTCAGGCTTACCGGGGCGGATTTTGTGAGCAAGGAGGCTTATTACCGGGGGCGGGATTTTGTTTCCGGGCCGGAATTATGCGAGATAAAAGCCTGCGGCAGTTTCAGGAGTGCGGTATTCCGGGTGGCCGCCTATGCCCGGGAGGATATTCTTAATAAGCGCTGTTCAGGTTCCGTAAAGGGTTATGCCGGAGATCGCTTTAACTATATCAGGGACTTCCGTGGCGGAGATCCGGTTTCGGCGGAAGAACCTTCTTCCGGCTGCTATCCTCTGTTCCGGGAGCGCTCCTGGGATCGCAAGCCGGAGCTTACGGTGATCCTTCCGGTCTATAACAACGGGGACTTCCTTTATTTTAAGGCCTTTGCCAGTCTCCTCAGACTGTCGGTATTTGATGAGTGCGAAATCATTATTGCCGATGACGGATCGGATGATGCGAGAACTATGGCCGTAATTAACTGGCTTTCCCGGCATTACGCCAATGTTAAGGCCTGTCTGCTGCCCCGGGGCGGCAGCGGTTCTGCCTCCCGGCCCCGGAACCGTGCTCTGGAAATGGCCTCCGGAGACTATGTCCTCTTTTTTGATCCTGATGACGAATGCCTGGGTGATGCCTATTCCGTCATGCTCCGGCAGGCTCGGGAAGCCCGGGCGGATCTTGTCATTGGCAACAACTGCCGGGCCGGCGCTCGGCTGGTGTCCTTTAACAATTATGCCAGGATGCTTTTGATCTTTGACGGGGCTCCGGTCAGACAGTTTGAGAACGGTCTTCTGATTTCGGATCTGGCCTTCAGAACTCCGCGCATTCAGAGCATGCTGATAAAAACAGAACTGGCGCGCCGGATCTCATTTGTTGAAGGGGCTATCGGAGAAGACACCTTATATTCCTGGCAGATTATGAAACTGGCCCGGAATTTTGTCCTTACAGATCGTTACACTCATGTCTATTATGCCGGAAGAACGGGATCAGCCACTAACAGCTTTACTCCGGACACGTTCAGAAAGCTTCTCAGGGGACAGCCGGGCAAAATCGCCTTCCTTAAGGAAAACGGCATCCTTGAGACCTATATGAACTCATTTTATAAAACCCAGATCGCCGGGCGGCTCAAAAGCATGCTTAAGGAATGCCCGGATTCCGCACGGGCGGAATGCGCGGAGATCGCAAAGGAAATCACCGGGCTTTATGAGGAAGCCCGGCGGAGGGAATCCGACAAGATGTGAGGCTCGTTTTCCGGGGGATTCAGGAATCTTTCTCAGCTCTGCCGCATAATTTTACCGGGAATTTCATACCATTCCGGCAATGGGTTATAATTTTCAGGCAGCAGGGTGATTCCGGGGAAATCTGAGAGCCGGCGGTTTATCTGGAAGATAACCGGAATCCCGGCAGTCTTCATGCCGAGCAAAACTTGGATTTCACATGAACAGATATCTTATACTGACAAACGATACGGAAGCTCTGCCCAACCGGGCCAAGGATGATCACGTAAAACGTCTTATGTGGGGCGAGCATGAAAACGGCACCGCCGGCGTGCGGGAAATGGCTTCCATTGCCCGGGAATTTAACGGCAAAATTACCTTTTTTGTGGATATCTGCGGAGCGCTGAACCGGCAGGATGAGGTGCTGGAGGTAGCCCGGTGGCTTAACGAAAACGGACAGGATGTGGAGCTCCACCTGCATCCCGAATATCTTCCCGACTCATTCTGGAAGAGCCATAACATGAAAAACATGCCCCGCTGGCTGAACCTGTATATGGAAGCTGATCGGGATCGCCTGATGTTTCTGATAAAAACCTTTGGCGGCATGCTGGAAAAGGCAATCGGTCGCAAAATCAACGCCTACCGGGCCGGTTCCTTCAGATGGAATTCCGTAACTTTGGAAACTCTCAGGGAAGCCGGGATTCCCCTGACATTCAACAATACCGAAGCCTCTGTTGCCCATGCTCAGTGTCCCTATGCCGCCCGGATGCAGTTCCCCTTTCGCTGGTCAAACGGAATAATCGAAGTGCCGGTAACAGAACGCAATCTGTTTCCGCAGTATAAAAGCGACTGGTGGGTGCGCTTCCAGTATCCTCTTTGCAGTCTGGTGCGCTACCGAACAGGCCTCAATTCCTATATCCCGTACAGTGTAAGTCCCCGGGATAAGTTTCTGGTGTGTCTCATGCATTCCTGGTCCTTCCTGTACCGGGACAGCGAAGGCTATGAATACTACCAGGATGATAAAAGATTGGAAGACTTCCGGACTTTGCTGCGCCGGATGAGCCGGGATTTTGACATTATCGACTCCCGGGATCTGAAATATCTGATAGATTCCGGCAAGCTGGAAATCACACATACAGAGGATATCTCGAAATCAGTATTCATTCCTGCGTGTCTGCAATACAAAAAACTGTCCCGTGAGAAGAATTTCCGGTTCAATAAAAGAATCATGAAGGGAAGAAAAGATCTCCGTAACTGCGATGCAGCTGCCGCATCCGCTTCGGAAAATACTCTCTCAGCCATGCAATGCTGCGTGCTGCCGGAGACCATTTACAAATTTATCCGCTCTGAAAAGAACAACAGTCTGTACCTTTTCTCCCTCAGAAAAAAAGGACAACGCTCCCGGCTGGTAATCGCCAAAAAATTCTGCAACAAGATTGACGAGAAACAGTATATTCCGCTTAACCTGGTTTTTAGAACTAATGATTTTAAAGTGTCCGGTGCTCTTACGCTGCACATTGCAGTCTCCTGCGCAGTGGAGCTTCTGGCAGGAGTGTTTTTTTATAATGATGCGGGGCAGTCAGTCAGCAGTACGGTCAGGAAATGCAACTGCGACTTCAGCTTGAAGGTGCCGGGAAATGCCACGCAGTTTTCCATATCAATAAGAGTTCCTGATAAGTTCCGCCGCATGGAGCTCAGCTTTCTGGCTATGACTCCCATGGAAGGCATTGAAGCATCTCAATTTCCGGAGTAGCTTCTCTGCGATTTGTATTAATGACCGGTCATATTGTTCAATTAACATTTGGATGATATTTGAAGTGCCGGGATCAGTATTCCATGCGGAAAGCAAAGAGCAAAGGCCTTATGTTCTGTTTCGTATATTGACAGGATTTGCGACCACGGTTATCTGGCCCAAAATAAATAATTGCCGTCCAGTTGCCAGGCCCTCCCTGTCAGCAGCGTCAATGCTTTTGCCAGATATTCTTCAGGAGTTTCGGAAGCGAGGTCGATCTTCAATGTATCGGAACCTGATATGAATTTTGGAAATACGCTCCAGACGGCCGCCGGGATCCGGGGGCAGAAGGTTCATCTCAAGGATCTGGCTGATTGTACGGGTTCGGCCCATACCTTTCTCCGGCAGGCATGATATTATCCGGCCTATGTCTGAATCCGGCGCTTCGGCATCTCGATAGTGCCGTCAGCGAGGGGGCAGCGGATTTCAGGCTATATGTCTGACAAGACAGTGGATTCTCTGAAAAGCCTGAGATTGGCGGTGAATACCGAGAGGGAAGCCTTGAATACCGAATGCTCAGGCATTTCTGGAGGAGAAGGCTTTTGATGCGCTGATAGTCAGAGGAGCCTCTGGCTGATGAATTCTATGATTTCGCAGTTCTGGCCTACCCCGGTACCTTAAACATGGCATAGCCGAACGGGAACAAAACCATGCGCTTGGCAAATAATGCATCGGTTCTGACTTTCAGGAATTTGTCATATAACTTGATAAGATCGAAGCTGTAATTGGCGATGGCTTTGGCGGGGCGCATCCGTCCAGAATGCGTGACGGTTTATCAATGCCGAGGGCTCCTTTGATCAGAAAGTAAAATATGGATGCCGGATTCAATCAGGGCGGAGGAAACAAATACCGGGAAGTTACTGTTGTAACAGGTTTTACGCGGTCTGTCATAGCAGAAAACATTATAGTACTGTTTTTTACTTGGAAGTTTTGGATTCAGGAGAATTTACAATGAATGTATCTGATTCAAATATATTGCTGATAAGGCACGACTTCAAGAAAATGGATTTTTCTGATTTTGTTGAAATTCAAGATTTAAAAAATATAAAAATTGAAAAGAAGCAATTCAATTATAATGCATACAAATTTTCCGGAGTGGTTTTTAAATCATGTCATCATTATATATTAAAAATTTCAGATTTAAAAATTAATGATAAATATGATAATGTTTCGATTGGTGTGTACGATGTTATTAAGGATCAAATGATATTGTGTACAAATCAAAAATCATGCAAAGAAGAAATTATAATATCTGTAATTTTTGGGAATGTTCCAAAAAATGTTGAACCTAATATTTGTATATATTGTGGTTTGTTTGGAAGAACTTGCAATCAATCTCTTGATGCTCTAAATGTATCACTTTATTGTAAACCTTTGTTGTTGAACCGTTTTGCTTATTATTATGATCTTATTGATGAAACTCGTTCGATGATTAATCAATACCAATTTAGCAAAGCTTCGGAAAATATAATAACTTTAAATAATAAAATAAAAGATATTTCAGATCCGGATATAAATCAACAGTTAATTGATTTGCAATATTATTACGATAGTTCACGGAGTAAGAAATTTATCGTAAGATTTGAAAAATTAAACAGTGCTGCTGCAAATATAGATGATATCGTAAGTCCTGCATCAGATTTGGCAAATTATTCATTAAGAATAGATATCTCTTTTTGCAAATCTGACATCATGACTGTTACTTATTTATATAAAAATAATAAATCAATAAGTGTCAAACATGAGTTGAACAGTGATTCTATAGAGTTACAGGTAAATTTGATTGAGCTTTCTAGAATTGGTATTGATTGCGGCGATCAGTTTATCTGGCTTTATGACATACTGCTGTCGCCGATCAATAATGTTTTGATTGGACGGGAGGGGTGGCTTTTCTTAGATAATGATTCTAATAATTCTGTAGGTCAGTATACTGGTAAAATATTAGTGGATGATCAAAACATTAATTCTTGGAATAAGTACTTTATTGATTTTGCGGCAATTCCTTGCAAAGGTATTTTTTTGCTAGCCCCTTCTAAAGAATCTGTTTTTCCGGAATATTATCCTTACATTAAATCGAACTATCGATCTGCAGACCAAATTATCAAAATTATTAATGATTATGGTATTAATCACCTGTATCCTGTTGAAATTCTTAGGAATTTTAAAAATTCATATTGTAAAACCGATACTCACTGGAGTTATCCCGCGGCAATGAAGGTTTGCGATACTTTGCTTTCATTGTTGAATTTTAAGCATCATGTTAATTGCTTGAATGTCATGAACATTCGACATCCTGGTGATTTAGGTTCTAAAATAGTCCCTCCATATTATAGTGATTTCGAAATTATTCCTGGCCCCTGGGGCTGTACTATGACGGCTCCTGTTTTTACTAATTTTATTTATTCGCGTCAGGGGATGGTTAACGTCTATCAAAATGATTCTGCAACGAGTGCCATGAAGATTGTCGTTTTTGGTGATTCGTTTTCATATATTTTAGTCCCATACTTATATACAATATCAAAAAGATTGGTGTTTGTTCATTCCAATGCTGTTATTATGAGAGATATAATTGATTACGAAAAACCAGATTTAGTGATATCGGAAATGTGTGAAAGATTTTGTTTGCGTTCTCCTTGCGTTTTAAATCATATAATCGATTATAACCCAGCTTGCAAACCAATAAATCAAAATGATATGAATAATGTGAAAGAATATATAGAGCAAAATTCGGATAGTAATTCGCCATATTATTCTTATATGAAAGAACGATTGTCTTTGAATATTGGTGATGGCAAGTTATAATTAACCCAAGTCGTTTTAAAGGCCTAATTCGCTTTTTCTGAGATATCTATGCACTGCACACCAAAAAACAGAAATTATATGAGGTATCGTTTTAAACTTAAAAGATGAATGCTTTAGAAAACTGTTGGCTTTTAGTTAAAATAAGCATGTCATTTGAACTATACGCATCGTCAATGACATTTTAAATTTGGGTTAATTATGATTTTTGGCTTGTGTACTTACTCATGTAATTGTGCGAACAATTCAAAACAAATTAAAAGATACAGAAAAATCACAACACCAAATCAGCTGCAAAGCTTATTCAGTAATTTAATTTGGTGATGCTTGGAGGCAATGACAATAAATGTGTTTATCTTAATTTATTGGAAATTCCAAAAAGGAAAATATAAAAACTGAAAAGCAAATCTGACTGGGATTAAGATGTGGGACAGCTAAGAAAGTATTTCAAATAAGGGCGACTAAATTTAACCAGCTACTAGAAATGGTTTGTAGCAATTGCTCGCCGCTTTTTTTTGCATTTTGACTGCGGAAGAGCCGTTATTAAACAATAGACACAGCCTATGTCGTATTACTTAATATTGAAGAAGTCTGTGTTGTAATTAAAAAGGAGTTGTTTAAAATGTCATTGTCTGATAAAGAAGTAAAATATTTTTGCAATATGCAATATGACATTGCAGCTCCTCAGGATTTCCCTCAAAAAGTCTTGAGCAGGCTTTCCGTGCGGACAGTGTCTGATAATTTATTACAGGTAAAGAACAGATCATGTTTTCCGATAACAATTTCTTTTAAGGACAGATTTTTATATCAGGACATAATCAGCAAAACTGATAGTCAGGGATGTAATATATTAAAACCATTTTCCAGTTCAGCTGGTAATATTCCTTTTTATTTTTCTTTAACTTCTTCTCATAAACAGCCTGAAAACAGCGCGGATAAATATCCTTACGCTGATTTTTGTCTGGGATTCTTTGATAAAAATAATGACAAATTAGGAGAGATAAAAGTTACTCCTAATATCAATATAATGCTGACAGAAAAGTTTATAAAACAAAGTATACCTGTTTCACAAATATCATATTTAAAATTCTCTCTTGCAGTAAAATCTATTTGTAAATTTCAATTAAATTTCCTTGCCTTTGCTTTTGTCGACTGTATGTCCACTCATAGTGTTTATAGTTCTGCTTTTGATGTATTTTGCCGCTTCAGAGTAAATAATCTGAAAAAGAAGAAAAACGGCGTGGTTATATTTTTCCCCAGCGTCTATGCGCAGGAACTGGATTCAGACAGCATAAAGAGAGGCGATCATTCTGTTAAATGGCCAAATTATACCAGACATTCCTGGTCAAAGGATCTTGAAAAGTATTGTACAATTTTTGTAGCAGACCCGTTTCAGTATGTTAAGGGAAATGATAAAAGTTCCTGGTTTTTAGCAGCTAATGGCAATACAGTCCTTGCGGAAATAGCTGAAGCTATAGGCAAAATCATAGAAATACCTGCATGCGGACCGATAATAAATTATGGTTCATCAATGGGCGGTTATGCGGCTTTGGTGTTTTCATGTTTTTTACATCCGGCTCTTTGCTTTTGCGAATGTCCGCAAGCAAACCTGCTTGAATACAAATACTCTTACATAAAGACAAGATGCGATAAAAACCTTGGCAATGATTATTTGTCGTTTGCAAACATTATAAGAAAACATAAACCTTTATTTAAATTTTTGGTTCATTTTTATTCTCTGGATGAGTTTCATGTGGATTGTTTTAATAATGAAATTTCATTGTTAACTTCAGACGAACGCAAAGCATTAAATTATCAACTGATAGTTGAAAATGATATTGAAAATCAGTTATTCACTCATCAGCCTATGCCAAAGGATAAGGTTTTAGAAATATTTGATTATTATCTCTCAAGGGATAACTGACTTAACATCTCTGTCACAAACTATCGCTCCATGCCTTTGAATGAAGATCGAGTTCCGGACTATAGGGAAGAGAGAGCTGAAATAGGGTAAATCCGAAGCGGCTTTTTGAGCCGGTGAAGCGGGAGTTTTCTGATTGCCGGGGGCGATTTTGAGGGGGGCTTAAAGAGAGGGAGTTCTGCCTGAGACCGTCCCCGAACAAGAGATCCTGAGGCTCCGGAAAATATATCCTGTCTCTTCTAGCTTTAACTGAAACGATTTGCAATTTGCAAGGTTAATACAACATAGCTGTTACTGCCTATGGGAGGTTTATATGAAAGACACCAAAACATCAGGAGCCGCAGAAAAGACTCCGGCCGAAACCGGAGCCGGGACTGCCGCTCCCCAAACTCCGGCAAAACCGGCTGCTAAGACCGCAGACAAGGCAGCAGCTCCGAAGGCAACTGTGCCGGAGCTTAAGAAGGGAGACTATTTCAAATTCGGGAGCTATTACCAGGAGAACAGCAGCAAGAAAACTCCCATCGAGTGGCTGGTTTTGAAAAAGTCCGGCTCTAAGGCGCTTCTCATTTCCCGGTACGCTCTTGACTGCAAGCAGTACCACCATGAACTGGCGGACATGACCTGGGAAAACTGCGATCTCCGGAAATGGCTGAACGGGGAGTTTCTCAGGAATGCCTTTATCCCAGCGGAGCAGAATAAGATTGCCGTAACAAAGCTTGCGAATGACAGCAATGCCGAGTCCGGCACCTTCGGGGGAAACAGCACGGAGGATCGGGTGTTCTTACTAAGTCTTGCAGAAGCGGGGCGTCTTTTTAAGGACGATGCGGCCCGTAAATGCGCGCCAACGCCGTATGCTGTCGGAAAAGGGGCCTGGCAATCCAATGAAATTTTCATTAATGGCCGGGCCTGCTGTTATTGGTGGCTGCGGTCGCCGGGCTATATTCAGCTCGATGCTGCGATCGTTCATGCGGACGGCGAGATCTACCAGATTGGTGACCTCGTTAACGGTGCTGACGACGCTGTGCGGCCCGCTTTATGGGTGAATCTGTAATCTGCTAATCTGGCATCCGCCCGCCGCGGCGGAGCCTCCAAATCCCACGGGGCATTGCAGTTCCGGTAACCCAAGCCAGGTTCCGGGATCTCAGCCGGCAGCGTCATTTAAGAACCTGTTCTTATTTTTCAGGGGCGGGCTTTGACAGGGTTACGCGGACTTAGTTTACTGAAGGAGATGATTCTCCGGAGAGCCCCTCATGACAGAAACAAAGGTTAATTCCTCATTACTGAGCAAGTTCAAAAAAACGCGGGTAAACTGCGTTCAGAAGCTCCCGGATCTTACCGGTCTTACTCTCGGGGAGTTCCATGCGGACGCCAGGCTGGACATCGTTTCCGGAGAAGCTGATATCTATCTTTGCTCGGAACTGGGGACTCTCTCCGGACGGAAGCTTCTTCTCAAATACTACCGCCGGGAGAATGCCGTAAAGCCGGATGTGCTGGAAAAGCTTAAGACCGTACAAAGCCCCTATGTGGCGCCGGTGGCAGGGTTTGGCGAATATGAGGGGCATCAGTATGTGGCGCGGCCGTTTTACGAGAGGTCGGCTCTTTCCGAACTCCTTTCCGATGGCACGCGGTTTTCGGAAGAAGACCTCCGGAATCTCATTATTCCGTCGATTATCGCAGGCCTTAAAGCCGTGCACGATGCCGGCATCCTCCACAAGGATCTCAAGCCCGCCAATCTGATTCCTGATGACACCGGGGAGCATATTGTCCTTATCGACTTCGGCATCAGCTCCGATGTCGGAAAGAACACCTTTGTGGTAACAGAGACCGGGATGACTCCCTTCTACGCCGCTCCTGAAGCCATGCAGGGGATCTTCCACAAGGAAACCGACTACTACGCTCTCGGCATTACCGTCTTTGAGCTTTTCACCGGCTTTACCCCCTTTCAGAACCCCGGACTTTCTCCTGACGAGGCCGCAAAACTGGCAGCCATCAGCAAAATCGAGTTCCCGGAAAACTTCCCGGAAGACCTTAAAAAGCTGGTTTTAGGGCTTACCTATAAGGATATCTCCCACCGGAACGAAAAGGATAACCCCAACAGACGCTGGGGCTATGACGAGGTTTTACGATGGCTTAAGGGAGAAGAGGCGCCGGTGCCGGGAGAAAGCGCGGAGCCTGCTCTTAAATTTCTCCCCTACAGCTTTGACGGGGCCAGCTGCGCCGCTCCGGAGGATCTGGCCCGGGCTATGCTTAAGAATCCGGATCTCGGCATGCGGGATCTGGGTCGCGGGCTTCTTA
>JAEEGL013127751.1_pt1 | contig 22052 bp, 18 predicted proteins | sample 9134231 | NCBI WGS metagenome assembly JAEEGL01 (sample SAMN16246548, study PRJNA631951) | gut metagenome | biome: gut microbiome; feature: rumen; material: fiber-attached | host: Bos | place: Iran: Karaj | collected 2018-10 | reverse complement strand
GGATAAGACTGCTTCAACAAAGCGATTATTGACAGAATAATTTTACAAAATCGGCACTTCCGAAGACAAGGCTACGGAAGGCTCCCTGCAACGGCACGTTTTGCTCGGAGCAAAACGGGAGTTTCGTCGGAGGAAAATCCGACATTCCCCAGAGGAAACCCCGAAGGTGCTGAAACGCCCTAAAAGTGGAGCATTCAGGGACAGCCGAACACTTGATAAATTTTGTTTACTCACGTTGATTACATCGAACTCCATCACGACTCGGCCAACCATACATTCAAAAACCATAAGTCCACATTTTTTTGTCAAAACTATAAGTCAACGTAAAAACACATGAAAAAGAAAAACGGGTTTTCCTTTTACATTTCACTCGTTTTTCGTAACTTTGCATCCAAATCAGACATCAATATGGAAGAAAAACAGATGAAGGAGCGTTTGGTGCTTCGGACGGAAGGACTCGTCAAACGGTATGGGAAACGTACGGTGGTCAATGACGTGAGCTTTGACGTGAAACAGGGTGAGATCGTCGGACTGCTTGGACCAAACGGTGCAGGAAAGACGACGTCTTTCTATATGACGACTGGTCTGATCGTTCCCAATGGGGGGCATATCTACCTGGGGGAAGAGGATGTGACGACATTCCCCGTGTATAAGCGTGCCCGTGCGGGCATCGGCTATCTGGCGCAGGAGGCGAGCGTGTTCCGTAAGATGAGTGTTGAGGATAACATTCTTTCTGTATTGGAGATGACGGGCAAGCCTCGTGATTATCAGATGAAGAAGCTGGAAGAGCTGATCAAGGAGTTCCGTCTGCAGAAGGTGCGCAAGAACAAAGGTGACCAGCTGTCGGGTGGTGAGCGACGGAGAACGGAGATCGCCCGATGCCTGGCTATCGAACCGAAGTTCATCATGCTGGATGAGCCGTTTGCGGGCGTCGACCCGATCGCCGTGGAGGATATCCAGCAGATCGTGTGGAAACTGAAGTATCGTAATATCGGTATCCTGATAACGGACCATAATGTTCAGGAGACGCTTTCGATCACTGACCGTGCCTATCTTCTGTTCGAAGGTCGTATCTTGTTCCAGGGCAGTCCGGAGGAGTTGGCTGAGAACAAGATCGTGCGGGAAAAGTACTTGTCGAACTCCTTTGTCTTGAGGAAGAAAGACTTCCAGCTGCTGGAAGAGGAACGAAAGGCAAGAGAGGAAGAGTGATGTGTTAAAAAAACAAAATTGTTCGGGTATTACGTCAATTATGTGTACTTTTGCACCTCAAAATTTGATTTACATATTAAATAAGGTATAAAGAAGATGAAAATTACATTCGATTGCGCCGATAAGATCAACGGTCTTTTGACAATGACCGTAGAGCCGGCAGACTATCAGGAGCAGGTAGAGAAGACGTTGAAGAGCTATCGCAAGAAAGCCCAGGTTCCGGGATTCCGTCCTGGCATGGTTCCCATGGGACTGATCAAAAAGCAGTATGGCACAGCCGTGAAGGTTGATGAGGTCAACAAGCTGATGGGTGAGAAACTTTATGAATACATCCGTGAGAATAAGATTCAGATGCTGGGTGAGCCCCTTCCCAACGAGGAGAAGCAGGTGCCTCAGGACTTCGAGAAGGATGGCGAGCTGACCTTCGTGTTCGACATCGCCGTGGCTCCCGAGTTCAAGGCTGAGCTGACAGGCCGCGATAAGGTGGACTATTACACCATCACGGTCGATGACAAGCTGATCGACCAGCAGGTGGAGATGTACGCATCTCAGGGTGGTGAGTTCGTGAAGGCCGAGGTCTTCAGCGGCAACGACACCATCACTGGTGATCTCCGTGAGCTTGACAAGAAGGGAAACACCAAAGAGGGTGGTATCACGACCGAGGGTGGTATGGTGATGCCCGCCTATATCAAGGCCGAGGACCAGAAGAAGTTGTTCGAGGGTGCCAAGGTGGGTGATGTCATCACCTTCAACCCGAAGAAGGCCTATCCCGACAACGACGCCGAGGTGGCTGCCCTGCTGAAGGTCGACAAGGAGCAGGTGAAGGATCTGAAGGCTGACTTCAGCTATCAGATCACCGAGATCCGCCACTTCCAGCCGGCAGAGGTGAACCAGGCACTCTTCGACAGAGTGTTCGGCGAAGGAACGGTCAAGGACGAGAAGGCGTTCCGTGAGAAGATCGCAGAGATGCTGAAGGCTCAGTTGGTCAGCAACAGCGACTATAAGTTCATGCTTGACGTGCGTGCCCACATGGAGAAGAAGGTGGGTAAGCTCGAGTTCCCCGAGGCTCTCCTCAAGCGCGTGATGATCCAGAACAATCAGGATAAGGGTGCCGACTATGTGGAGAAGAACTTCGAGGGAAGTATCAAGGAGCTGAAGTGGCACTTGATCAAGGAGCAGATCGTTGCGGCTCAGAATATTAAGGTTGAGGATGAGGACCTGAAGGCTGTCGCCAAGGATGCCATCCGTCAGCAGTTCGCTCAGTATGGTATGAGCAATGTGCCCGAGGATGTGCTCGAGAACTATGCCGCTGAGCAGCTGAAGAAGCGCGAGAATCTTGATAACTTCGTCGATCGTGCCGTTGACGTGAAACTGACGGAGGCTCTCAAGAAGGTTGTGAAACTGAATGAGAAGGAAGTCTCGTTGGATGAATTCAACAAGCTGATGCAAGAAAAATAAGGTATTTTAGCAAAAAATAACCCCCTATATAGAGAGGTTATCGACTTTTTTGATTATCTTTGTGTCCCAATCACAAGGTAAAGAAGGGTCGATAACCTTTTTTTATGCATAAAAACAAAAGGAAGCAAGATATGTTAAAGAATGATTTTAGGAAATATGCCACCAAGCATCTGGGGATGGATGGCCTGACATTGGACGAGGTGATGAGCGCTCAGGCTCAGTACCTGAATCCGTATATCTTGGAGGAACGCCAGCTGAACGTGACACAGATGGATGTCTTCTCCCGTTTGATGATGGACCGTATCATCTTTCTGGGTACACAGATAGACGACTATACAGCGAACACGTTGCAGGCGCAGTTGCTTTACCTGGATTCTGTCGATGCCGGTAAGGATATTTCTATTTATATCAACAGTCCTGGCGGAAGTGTGACGGCCGGACTGGGTATATATGATACCATGCAGTTCATCTCCAGCGACGTGGCAACGATATGTACGGGTATGGCGGCCTCTATGGGCGCAGTACTCCTTGTGGCCGGAACGGAAGGCAAGCGTTCGGCACTGCCGCATAGTCGTGTGATGATTCATCAGCCACTTGGCGGTGTGCAAGGACAGGCTTCTGACATTGAGATCGAGGCGAAGGAGATCCTGAAGTTCAAGAAAGAGTTGTATACCATTATCTCTGAGCACTCGCATACGCCCTATGATAAGGTGTATGCCGATTCCGATCGTAACTACTGGATGACGGCAGACGAGGCAAAGGCTTATGGTATGATTGATGAGGTTCTGATAAGGAAGAAGTAGGGCGGATGAAGAAAGAGTGCTGCTTCTGTGGAAGAAACGAACATGAGGTGAAGCTGTTGATAACTGGTATCAATGGCTATATCTGTGAGAGTTGTGCCGAGCAGGCCTATCGTATTGTGCAGGAGAATCTTTCCAAGACGCCACAGGCCGACGAGGGCCAGTTCCGTCAGAAGAAAGTTCCCAAGCCCAAGGAGATAAAGGATTACCTGGACCAGTATGTGATCGGACAGGACGAGGCGAAACGCTACCTCTCTGTGGCTGTATACAACCACTACAAACGGTTACAGCAGAAAAAGGATGAGGATGGTGTCGAGATAGAGAAGAGCAATATCATCATGGTGGGCTCCACGGGTACAGGTAAGACGCTGTTGGCCCGTACGATAGCCAAACTGCTTGATGTGCCCTTCACCATCGTTGATGCGACGGTGTTCACCGAGGCCGGCTATGTGGGCGAGGATGTGGAGAGTATCCTGACCCGACTGCTGCAGGTGGCCGACTATAATGTGGAGGCTGCCCAAAGGGGCATCGTCTTCATCGACGAGATCGACAAGATAGCCCGTAAGGGCGATAATCCGTCTATTACCCGTGATGTGAGTGGCGAGGGTGTGCAGCAGGGTCTGCTCAAGCTCCTGGAGGGTACGATCGTCAATGTGCCGCCAAAGGGAGGGCGCAAGCATCCGGATCAGGACTATATTCATGTCGATACGCATAACATCCTGTTTGTCTGTGGCGGTGCCTTTGACGGTATTGAACGTAAGATCGCCCAGCGTCTGAATACGCATGTCGTGGGATACAATTCTGTTCAGAACGTGAGAAAGATCGACAAGAAGGATCTGATGAAATATGTCTTGCCGCAGGACCTGAAATCGTTTGGCCTGATCCCGGAGATTATCGGCCGATTGCCAGTGCTCACCTATCTGAATCCTTTGGATCGCGCGGCATTAGAGCGTATCCTGGTGGAACCGAAGAACTCCATCGTGAGACAGTACCAGAAGTTGTTTGAGATGGATGGAATAGAACTGACATTCGAAGACGAGGCTTTGCAGGTGATTGTCGATAAGGCCGTGGAGTATAATCTGGGCGCACGTGGTCTGCGGTCTATCGTGGAGAGCGTGATGATGGATGCTATGTTTGATATGCCTTCCAAGAAGGTCAAGAAACTGGTGATCACTCCCGACTATGCGCGGAAACAGTTGGATCAGTCTCGTTTACAGAAGATAGGAGCCTAATTTGCTGAAATCATATATGACAGAGAAGAGAAACCTTACCGATGCTCTGAAGAAATACTTTGGATTTGATACATTCAAAGGCGATCAGGAGCAAATCATCCAGAACCTGTTGGATGGTCATGATACTTTTGTTCTCATGCCCACTGGTGGTGGTAAGTCTCTCTGTTATCAGCTGCCCTCCCTTCTGATGGAGGGAACGGCCATCGTGATCTCGCCCTTGATCGCCCTGATGAAGAATCAGGTCGATGTGATCTCCAACTTGAGTGAGCATGAGGGGACTGCCCATTATCTGAACTCGTCGCTGAATAAGGCCGCGATAGACCAGGTGAAGGCGGATATCCTGTCTGGTCGTACAAAATTACTGTACGTCGCGCCGGAGTCGTTGACAAAGGAAGATAATGTCGATTTCCTGAAATCAGTAAAGATTTCTTTCTATGCCGTTGATGAGGCTCATTGCATATCTGAGTGGGGTCATGACTTTAGACCTGAATATAGGAGAATACGTCCGATTGTAAATGAAATTGGAAAGGCTCCGATTATCGCACTGACAGCAACTGCTACGGATAAGGTACGTACAGATATTAAGAAAAATCTTGGCATCGTCGATGCTGCAGAGTTCAAGAGCTCGTTCAATCGGCCGAACCTGTATTATGAGGTGCGCCCGAAGACGAAGGATGTAGACAAGGATATCATCAAGTTCATCAAGCAACATCCGGGGAAGAGTGGTATTATCTATTGCCTTTCCAGGAAGAAGGTTGAGGAGCTGGCCGCCGTCTTACAGGCAAACGACATCAAAGCGGCAGCCTATCATGCAGGTCTGGACTCTGTCACCCGTTCTACGACACAAGACGAGTTCTTGATGGAGAATATCGATGTCATCGTGGCAACGATTGCCTTTGGCATGGGAATAGACAAGCCGGACGTGCGGTTCGTCATCCATTATGATATCCCGAAATCCCTGGAAGGGTATTATCAGGAGACAGGACGTGCCGGCCGTGACGGCGGCGAGGGCCTGTGTATCGCGTTCTATTCATATAAGGATCTTCAGAAGCTGGATAAGTTCATGGAGGGAAAGCCTGTCGCAGAACAGGATATCGGGCGTCAGCTCTTAGTGGAGACTGCTGCCTATGCCGAGACATCGGTCTGTCGCCGGAAGATGCTGTTGCACTATTTCGGAGAGGTGTACCCCAAGGACAACTGTGGAAACTGTGACAACTGTCTCCACCCGAAGACGAAGATAGAGGCTCAGGAGCAGTTGGTGATCGTGCTGAATGCCGTCTTGTCGGTGAAAGAACGGTTCCGGGCAGACTATATTATCGATTTTATCATAGGCAAGGAGACGGAAGAGATACTCGCACACCATCATGAGGAGCTGGAGTCGTTCGGTGCCGGGTCTGATGATGATGAGAAGATCTGGAACCCGGTGATTCGTCAGGCTCTGATCGCTGGATATCTGAAGAAGGAAGTCGAGAACTACGGACTGCTGAAGGTTACCTCGGCAGGAAAGAAGTATCTGAAGTCTCCTCAGTCGTTTATGATTGTGAAGGATGCTGAGTTCGTTGACGACGAGGATACTATTGACCATGAAAGTGGCATCAGTGCGCTTGATCCGACGTTGAGTGCGATGCTGCGGGATCTTCGGAAGAAAGTGTCCAAGCGTATGCAGCGTCCACCGTATGTGATCTTCCAGGATGTGTCATTAGAGCAGATGGCTACGGACTACCCTGTCACGCTGGATGAACTGAAGAATATTCAGGGTGTCGGCGAAGGAAAGGTGAAGCAGCCGTATGCTCAGGAGTTCGTGGATCTGATCAAGACGTATTGTGAGGAAAACAATATTGAGCGCCAGGCTGATATGCGGGTTCGTACTGTCGCCAAGAAGTCTATGCTGAAAGTGAAGATCATCCAGAGCATAGATCGGCAGATCGCCCTTGATGATATCGCTGCGGCACAGGGCATCGAGTTTGATGCGCTTCTGGATGAGATAGAGGCGATCGTCTATAGTGGCACGAAACTGAATATCGACTATTTCCTGGAAGACGTGATGGATGAAGATCATATTGACGACATCTATGATTATTTTTGTGAATCAGATACTGATAAACTGAGTATCGCGCAGAAAGAATTGGGTGGCGAATATTCAGAAGACGAGATCCGACTGGTACGTATCAAATTCCTTTCCGAGATGGCAAATTGATTCTCTAAAAGGTGCCTGCCCTCTCCCTTTTTGGTTAATTTGCATTAATAAGGTGACTTTTTCCTAAAAAGCGAATGCGATGTGGTGGAAAATGACTACCTTTGCATGCAATATTTTAAAGAAAGTGTATTTATGGCTTCATTTATTGCAGACAAAATCGTCATGGACGGACTGACATTCGACGACGTCCTGTTAATTCCCGCTTATTCTGAAGTGCTGCCCAAAACAGTAGAGTTGAAAACCCGTTTTTCTCGGAATATCGAGTTGAACATCCCGTTTGTTACAGCGGCGATGGATACGGTTACGGAGTCGCAGATGGCTATAGCCATTGCCCGTGAAGGAGGTATCGGTGTCATTCATAAGAATATGTCGATAGAAGACCAGGCTCGTCAGGTGGCTATTGTGAAGCGCGCGGAGAATGGTATGATCTATGATCCGGTTACGATCCCGCTGGGCTCTACGGTGTCTCAGGCAATGGATATCATGTCGGAGTATCATATCGGTGGTATCCCTGTGGTGGATGAGGAGAAACATCTCGTGGGTATCGTGACCAACCGTGACCTGCGTTTCGAGCGTCGTCTGGACCGTCCCGTGGAGGAGATCATGTCGAAGGATAACCTGGTGACGACTCATCAGCAGACGGACTTGACGGCTGCTGCGCAGATCCTCCAGGAGAACAAGATCGAGAAGTTGCCCGTTGTCGACAAGGATAACCGTCTGATAGGTCTGATCACGTATAAGGATATCACGAAGGCTAAGGATAAGCCGATGGCCTGTAAGGATGAGAAGGGGCGCTTGCGCGTCGCTGCCGGTGTCGGTGTTACCGTCGATACCCTGGAGCGCATGCAGGCCTTGGTCGATGCCGGTGCCGATGCCATCGTGATTGATACGGCTCACGGTCATTCTAAGTCCGTGATCGAGAAACTTGTCGAGGCTAAGAAATGTTTCCCCAACATTGATATTGTAGTCGGTAACGTGGCTACCGGTGAGGCCGCCAAGATGCTGGTTGCCAATGGTGCAGACAGTGTAAAGGTGGGCATCGGCCCAGGCTCTATCTGTACGACACGTGTCGTGGCAGGTGTGGGCGTTCCTCAGTTGAGTGCCGTCTATGATGTGTATAGCGCCTTGAAGGGAACGGGTGTTCCTCTTATCGCCGATGGTGGTCTGCGCTATTCGGGAGATATCGTAAAGGCTCTGGCTGCGGGAGGAAGCTGTGTCATGATCGGATCGCTTGTCGCAGGCACAGAAGAGAGTCCTGGTGACACGATTATTTATAATGGACGTAAGTTCAAGAGCTATCGTGGTATGGGCTCTCTGGAGGCTATGGAGCAGAAGCATGGTTCAAAGGACCGCTATTTCCAGGGTGAGACCAAAGAGGTGAAGAAACTAGTACCTGAGGGTATTGCTGGTCGTGTGCCTTATAAAGGAACGGTTCAGGAGGTGATCTACCAGATGGTGGGTGGCTTGCGCTCGGGTATGGGCTATTGTGGTGCTGCTACCATCGAGAAGCTGCATGATGCGAAGTTCACCCGTATCACTAATGCAGGTGTGAACGAGAGCCATCCGCATGACATCACGATCACAAGTGAGGCTCCGAATTACTCAAGACCCAACGATTGATGAGAAAACTTCCGCTGCTTGTCGCCATACTGTTAACCGCTGTCGTCGCCATGGCTCAGAAAGAGCCGATCGTGATGACGGTGAATGGTGTACCTGTTACCCGTTCTGAGTTTGAATACTCTTATAACAAGAACAATGGGGAAGGGATCGCTGATAAGTTGACGGTAGAGGAGTATGTGGAACTGTTTGTGAATTATAAGTTGAAGGTCGCCGCAGCTTTGGACGCGAGACTGGATACTTTGTCTTCCTTCAAGGAAGAATATGCCATGTATAGGAATCAGCAGGTACGTCCCACACTTGTGACCGATGCGGATGTCTTGGAAGAGGCAAGACGTATTTACATCGATACCAAGGAGATGGTCGGACCTCGTGGATTGGTACGGCCTGCTCATATCCTGATACGTCTTTCTACCAAAGCATCCATGCGTGAGCAGGAGATGGCGAGTCTGCGTGCGGATTCTGTCTATCGTGCTTTGCTGGCGGGTGCAGACTTCGCTGAAATGGCAGGTAAGGTGTCGCAGGATCCTGGTTCCGCCCGACAAGGGGGACTGCTGCCGTGGATGGCGCCTCATCAGACCTTCAAGGAGTTTGAAGAGGTGGCGTACTCGTTACAGAAAGGGGAGATGAGTCGTCCTTTCCTCTCACCTGAGGGCTATCATATCGTGTTGATGAGGGATCGGAGACAATTGGAACCTTTCGACTCCTTGAAAGAAGATATCGTTTATGCCATTGAGCAACAGGGCATTCGTGATGCGATAGCAGCACAGAAGGTGGCGCAGACAGTGAGAGACTCAAAGGGCACACTGACGGAGGCACAGCTGATGGACATGCGCGCCGACTCTCTGGCTACTGCTGATTCAGATATGAAGTACCTCATGCAAGAGTATCATGATGGTCTTTTGCTTTATGAGATCAGCAATCAGAAGGTGTGGAAACGGGCTGCAGAGGATGAAGAAGGCTTGCGCACATGGTTCAGAAAGCATAAGAAGGACTATGCATGGAGTGAACCCCGCTATAAGGGTATGGCTTATCATGTTAAGACCAAGAGCGATGTCAAGGCGGTCAGGCGATGTGTGAAATCCTTGCCATTCGAGCAGTGGGAGGATGCGCTGCGCCAGACGTTTAATCCTGATTCCGTGATTCGTATCCGGGTTGAAAAGGGGATTTTTAAGCTTGGCGATAATCCGGTTGTGGACCAGATGGTGTTCAAGGTCCGTTCTCACTCTCAGCAGGTCTATCCTGATTACCCGATTGATGCTGTCTTTGGTAAGAAACTGAAGAAGTATCCGGATGACTATACTGATGTGCGTGAGAAAGTTGTTGAAGATTATCAGGATATGCTGGAAAGCGAATGGGTGGCATCCCTGCGTCGGCATTACCCTGTACAGATAGATTATGAAGTATTGAAAACAATAAACCAACATCCATGAATTTATTCAAGAAAGTTTTTCCCATAGTGATTGTGGCGACTCCCTTGATTGGCATCGCCATGCCGGCCATTCCTGGTACTCATAGTCAAGAAAAGAACGATTCCATAGGGAGCGTTGTCGATGAAGTGATTTGGGTCGTTGGCGATGAGGCCATCTTGAAGTCTGATGTTGAGGCTATGCGCATACAGGCCTCGATGGAAGGCGTGAAGTGGAACGGGGATCCTGATTGTGCGATACCAGAGCAGATCGCTGTACAGAAGCTGTTTAAACATCAAGCAGAAATCGATAGTGTCGAGGTGACTGATGCCGAGGTGGCACAGCAGGTAGAGATGACCATTAACGGTTGGCTGGATATGGTTGACGGCTCTCGCGAACGTCTGGAGGAGTACAAGCACCAGACTCTTACGCAGATCCGTAATGAACTGCGCGAAGAGATGAAAGACCGTCAGATGGTTCAGAAGATGAAGCGTAAACTGGTGGAGGATATCTCAGTGACTCCTGCGGAGGTCCGTCGTTATTTCAAGGAAATGCCGCAGGATAGTCTTCCTTTCGTTCCTACGGAGGTGGAGGTGCAGATTATCCAACAGACCCCGCGCGTGGAGACGGAAGAACTGAATCGTGTCAAGGAGGAACTTCGTGAGTATACCGATCGCGTGAATCGTGGTGACGCCACGTTCCAGACTTTGGCACGCCTCTACTCCGAGGATCCGGAATCGGCACGTCGTGGTGGTGAGATCGGCTTTGCGGGACGAGGCACTCTCGATCCTGCCTTTGCGTCTGTGGCGTTCAACCTGACAGACCCGAAGAAGGTTTCAAAGATCGTGGAGTCGGAATTCGGATTCCATATCATTCAGTTGGTAGAGAAACGTGGTGAGAAAGTGAACGTCCGACATATCCTCCGTAAACCGATCGTCTCCCAGGAGTCTATTGAGAAGGCACTTGTCCGGCTGGATTCCATGGCTGTGGATATTCGGGACGGTAAGTTCACTTTTGAGGATGCAGCAGCGCACTTGTCTGATGATAAGGATACCCGTAATAACAAGGGACTGATGTCGAATAACGACGTACAGACGGGGCGCATTACATCTCGTTTCCGTATGCAGGACCTGCCGCCCGAGGTGGCTAAGGTGGTGGATACGATGCAGGTGGGGCAGGTGTCTCGTGCCTTCAAGATGATCAACCAGCGCGGAAAGACGGTCTGTGTGGTGGTTAAGTTGAAGAACCGCATAGATGGTCATAAGGCTTCTATCTCTGAAGACTTCCAGACGTTGAAGGATGTGGTGCTGCAGCGCCGCCAGAATGACCGCATCCATCAGTGGGTTGTCAACAAGATTAAAAGTATCTATACCCGTTTGAATGACGATTACAAGGACTGTCAGTTTGAATATGAGGGATGGATTAAATGACCATGTCCAAAACGAAGACCATAGTTATTGCTTTGTTCGCTATTCTTTGTCTGGCCACTATTGCCGCGCCGGCGAGACAGCGGAGGCGCCCGGCTCGAAAAGCAAGAGTGCAGGACACGCGTGTCTATCTTGTCCATGCTGATCTGCTGCATTTCGACCAGATGAAGAATCCTGATGCAACCATCCTGAACGGGAAGGTGCATTTTACCCATCGAGGCGCCCGGCTCTACTGTGATAGCGCCTATTTCTATGAGGCAAGCAATTCCTTTGAAGCTTTCGGACATGTGAGGATGTATCAGGGAGACACGCTTTCCCTGCTGAGCGACTATGCCTATTATGACGGGAACGAGCAGATGGCTCGAGCGCGGTATAATGTGGTCCTCAAGCACCGTAAGACGACGCTTTATACGGATAGTCTTGATTTCGACCGTCTCTATGATAACGCTTATTTCTTCGAAGGCGGTAAGATGATAGACGGTGCGACGACGCTGACCTCAGATTGGGGAGAGTATAATACGAAGAGTAAGATGTCGGTATTCAACTACGACGTCAAGATGAAGAGTCCGAAGTTCTATCTCACTACCGACACACTTTACTATGATACCCGTCTCTCGATGGCTCATATCGTTGGTCCGTCTGATATCACTTCCGGTGAGAGTCATATCTACTCGGAACAAGGCTACTATGATACGAAAAACGACCGCGCCCGTCTGATGAACCGTTCGGTATTGACCAATGGTGGTAAGATGCTGGTGGGGGATAGCGTCTATTACGATAGTAAGGAAGGGGTCAGTCAGGCATTCCGTCACGTCGTCTATGTTGATTCGCTCAATAAGAATAAACTGACAGGCAACTATGGCGAGTATTACGAGAATACAGGCTATGCCTTATGTACCGATAGCGCCGTGGCAATTGACTATTCCCAGGGTGACTCGCTTTTCATGCATGCCGATACATTTAAGGTGGTAACCTTTAATATCGAGACAGATTCCGTATATCGGAAGATACATGCCTTCCGTCATGTACGTGCTTATCGTACCGATGTACAGGCCGTCTGCGATTCCTTGGTCTACAACTCGCAGGATTCCTGTATGACGATGTATTATGACCCGATTGTCTGGAATGACAACCAGCAACTTGTCGGCGATAGGATAGAGGTGTTCCTGAGAGACTCCGTTATCGATCGTGCTCATATCATTGGCAACTGTTTCTCTATACAACAGTTACGGACGGATACGACCTGTTATAATCAGGTGTCGTCGAAAGAGATGTTCGCGTTCTTCGTTGATGGGAATATCCATGAGGCACGTGCGAAGGATAATGTACTCATCGGCTACTATTTTGAGGAGGGCGACTCGATTCCTATTATCTATAATTATCAGGAGACCACCGAGCTGCGGATGTTCCTGAAGGACCGGAAGCTCCAACGTGTATGGACGCCTAAGACCAGTGGTACGATGTATCCGTTGAATCAGATACCTGCGGATCGTAAGCGTCTTCCGGGTTTTATGTGGTACGATGGCGTTCGTCCGCTTAACCGTGACGATATCTTTCATTGGAGGAGTAAGCATGAGTGACCTGATCCGTCTGCTTCCAGATAGTGTTGCCAACCAGATTGCAGCTGGTGAGGTAATCCAGCGACCGGCTTCTGTCATCAAGGAGTTGGTCGAGAACGCTGTGGACGCTGATGCCAAGACCATCCATGTGATGGTTGTGGATGCCGGTAGGACTTGTATTCAGGTTATTGATGACGGAAAGGGTATGTCCGAGATCGATGCTCGTATGAGTTTCGAACGTCATGCTACCTCTAAGATCAGACAGGCAGACGACCTCTTCGCCTTGCATACGATGGGCTTCCGTGGTGAGGCCCTGGCCTCTATCGCAGCTGTGGCTCAGGTGGAGCTTCAGACAAGAAGACAGGAGGATGAGATAGGTACTCGTCTGCTGATCGCGGGCTCAAAAGTGGCTGGCCAGGAACCTGTCTCCTGTCCGGTAGGAAGTAACTTCAAGGTGGAGAATCTGTTCTTCAATGTCCCGGCTCGTCGGAAATTCCTGAAGTCGAATGCGACGGAGCTGAGTAACATCCTTGTCGCTTTTGAGCGGATCGTACTCGTTTATCCGGAGATTCATTTTACGCTACATCATAATGGCACGGAGATGCTGAACCTGAAACCTGGCAGTCTGCGCCAGCGTATCATGGATGTGTTTGGCAAACAATACAATCAGGATCTTCTGCCCGTTGACGTCCATACGGCTATGTGTACCGTTACGGGCTTTGTTGGTAAGCCTGAGGCTGCGAGAAAGAAAAGTGGACATGACTATTTCTTTGTCAACGGTCGATACATGAAGCATCCGTATTTCCATAAGGCGGTGATTTCTGCTTATGGGCGTCTGATTCCAGAAGGGATGCAGGTTCCTTATTTCCTCTATTTCGAGGTTGAGCCTTCTGATATTGATGTGAACATCCATCCGACGAAGACTGAGATCAAGTTTGAGAACGAACAGGCCGTCTGGCAGATCCTGACGGCTGCCGTCCGCGATGCTATCGGAAAATTCTGTGAGGTTCCGTCGATTGATTTTGACACGCAGGGATGTCCTGATATCCCTGTGTATGATCCTGCCAGTCATATTGCTCCTCCGCAACCCCAATATAATCCCGACTATAACCCATTTAATCAGGGAAAAGGAAAACATACGGGTGGGGCAGAGACCTTTGGGTCACGTGTCGCTTCCCGAGTTCCAGATAACTGGGAGGCACTTTATGAAGGACCGAAGGCAGACTATGACCTTGAGCGGATGCCAGAAGAGAGAAACGTTTTTGATGCCCCGGAGACGTCTGAAATGCCGTTCGTCTCCTCGGATTTCCTTTCTGAGAAGTCGCCAGTCCACTATCAGTATAAAGGAAAGTACTTGATGACAGCGGTTAAGTCTGGACTGATGATTATCGATCAGCATCGTGCTGATATCCGTATCTTATATGACCGCTATATGGAACAGCTGGACAAGCATGCCGCCAGTACACAGAAACTGCTCTTCCCGGAAACGGTTCGATTGGCTCCTTCTGATGCGGTGGTCCTGACTAAGATTATGCCTGATCTGACAAATGTCGGCTTCGATCTGAGTGATCTTGGTGGTAACAGCTTCGCTATCAACGGCGTTCCTGCAGGTATAGAAGGCATCGATCCTGTCCGTCTCCTATGTCAGATGGTAGAGGACGTGAATGGTGTCCGTGGACAGTTGTCGACATTGAATGCGCAACTGGCATTGAGTTTGGCGCGTAGTGCTGCCATTCCTTATGGACAGATACTTAGTAACGAGGAAATGGAGACCGTCATCAATGAGCTCTTCGCCTGTTCTAACGTAAACTACACACCCGACGGAAAGGCTATTCTTTGCATTCTTCCTCAGGCAGATATTGAGCATCTTTTAGGTTGATTACTTAAAAAGAGTTAAATTCCAAAAGATTTCTTCTTATTGTTTTCGTATTCTCAATAATTAGCAGTACCTTTGCACCCGCAAAAATGAAATGAGGGCGTTTAGCTCAGCTGGTTTAGAGCATCTGCCTTACAAGCAGAGGGTCGGCGGTTCGAATCCGTCAACGCCCACAAAAAAGATATAACGCTTCACTTGAAAGGGTGAAGCGTTTTTTTTATTGGTCACTTTGAATGATGCCATGGATTCTCTTTTTTATGTTGCATAAATAATGTAATAATATGGAATGTAAAAAATAAATGGGCTTTTATTTTGTATTTTGCGCGTTTTGCATTACCTTTACACCTTGAAAGGAATGGAGGTCATACGAGAACATCAACAAATACTAAATTAAAGACAATGATTTGGAATGAAAGCGTAGAATGCATGGATCGCGAACAGCTTCGTGAGATCCAGAGCCGCCGTTTGGTAAAAATGGCAGAGTATGTGTATCACAACACCCCCTTTTACCGGAAGAAGTTCCAGGAGATGGGATTGGAGCCCGGTGATATCAAGGGTATCGACGATATCGTTAAGTTGCCGTTTACCAACAAGTTGGACTTGCGTGACAACTATCCTTTCGGACTGGCGGCCGTGCCGATGAGTCAGATCGTACGCATTCATGCCTCTTCAGGTACTACGGGAAAGCCTGTGGTCGTGCTTTATACCAGAAAGGATCTGGCCATGTGGTCAGAGGCCATTAGTCGTGCTTTCACGGCCTATGGCGCAGGAAAAGATGATATCTTCCAGGTGGCTTATGGCTATGGTCTCTTTACGGGAGGTCTGGGTGCTCACGATGGTGCGACGAATATCGGTGCCAGTGTAATCCCTATCTCTTCTGGAAACACCCAGAAGCAGATGACGCTGATGCATGATTTCGGTACGACGATCCTGTGTTGTACTCCTTCGTATGCGATGTTCCTTGGTGAAGCCATGCAGGAGTGTGAATGGCCTCGTGATGAGTTTAAGCTGAAGGTTGGCGTCTTCGGTGCTGAGCCGTGGACGGAGAAGATGCGTGTGAAGTTGGAACAGACCTTGGGCATCAAGGCTTATGATATCTATGGACTGAGCGAGATTGCTGGTCCTGGTGTCGGATATGAGTGTGAGTGCCAGCATGGAACACACCTCAATGAAGACTATTTCTATCCGGAGATTCTGGATCCGAATACGGGCGAGCCACTGCCGGAGGGCTCTTTTGGTGAGTTGACCTTTACCCATCTGACGAAAGAGGGTATGCCGCTTCTCCGTTATCGGACTCACGACCTGACAGCCCTTCATTATGAGAAATGTGAGTGCGGTCGTACGCTTGTTCGCATGGATCGTATCCTTGGCAGGTGCGATGATATGCTGATTATCCGTGGCGTGAATGTGTTCCCGTCGCAGATTGAGGATGTCATCCTGAAACTGCCGGAGTATGAGCCTCACTTCCTGTTGACCGTTGATCGTGTCAACAATACGGATACGTCAGAGCTTAAGGTTGAGGTGAAGGAAGAGTATTTCACTGATGATATGGCGACGATGGTCGGTCTGCAAAAGAAGCTGGAAGGTGAGCTGCGCAGTGTGATCGGCCTTGGCTTCAAGGTGAAACTTGTTGAGCCGAAGGGTATTGAGCGCTCAACAGGAAAGGCCAAGCGTGTGATAGATAATAGAAAAATCTGATAAGAAACTTAAACTATAAAGAGTATGAAAGCAAAACAATTATCCGTTTTCCTTGAGAACAAGTCTGGACGACTGACAGAGGTGACTGAGGTCCTGGGAGCTGCAGGTATCAATCTGTCTGCCATGAGTATTGCCGATAACAGTGACTTTGGTATCCTGCGTTGTATCGTATCAGATCCAGACAAGGCCTATCAGGTATTGAAAGAGGCTCACTTTGCTGTGAAACTTACGGATGTCATCGGCTTTATCTGTCCGAACACCAGTGGCTCGCTGGCTATTGTTCTGAAACATCTATCCGACAATGGCGTGTTCATTGAGTATATGTACTCTTTCGCCAATGGTGATGTGGCAACAGTCGTCATTCGTCCTACGGATCTGGAGGCTTGTGAGAGGATATTGGCAGAGAAAAAAGTGGAGTTGATGGCCGATAGCGACCTGTATCAGTTATAATATAGGTGAAACCGTGAAATTTCTTTCGGGAAATTTTGCGGTTTCGTTTTTTTAGTGTACCTTTGCATCCGCATAAAAATGCATGTGTGTGGAGGCACGAAGGGCGTTTAGCTCAGCTGGTTTAGAGCATCTGCCTTACAAGCAGAGGGTCGGCGGTTCGAATCCGTCAACGCCCACGACACAAAACAGGTCCTTCTGCAGCCGTGGAGGTTGCGGTTGGGGCCGAAGCGCTTTTATTGAATAGATAATTATCGAATTTTTGGTTTAGTTTAAGAATGGATTTAAGTTTGTTGACAGCCATTTCGCCTATTGATGGCCGTTATAGGAGTAAGACAGAGCCGTTGGCAGAGTATTTCTCAGAGTATGCGTTGATTCGCTATAGAGTGCGTGTTGAAATAGAATACTTCATTACCCTTTGCGAGTTACCTTTACCACAGCTGCAGGACATCAACCATCAACTGTTTGACCAACTCCGTGACATATACCGCCAGTTCTCACCCGCTGATGCCCAGCGTGTGAAGGAAATTGAGAAGGTAACCAATCATGATGTGAAAGCCGTAGAGTACTTTATCAAGGAAAGGCTCGATGCTATCGGTGGCTTTGAACGGTATAAGGAGTTTATTCATTTTGGTCTGACTTCCCAAGATATTAATAATACCAGTGTTCCTCTTTCCGTGAAAGAGGCCTTGGAGGACGTATATTATCCGCTTGTCAGTGAACTGATTGAGCAATTGCACGATTATGCTGAGCAGTGGAAGAATATCCCGATGCTTGCCAAGACCCACGGTCAACCGGCATCTCCAACCCGTCTGGGAAAAGAGATCATGGTCTATGTCTATCGTCTGGAGGAGCAGTTACGCTCTCTGAAGGAGATTCCTGTCACGGCAAAGTTCGGTGGTGCTACAGGTAATTACAATGCCCATCATGTGGCCTATCCGCAATATGACTGGCGTGAGTTCGGCAACAGTTTTGTCAGCGAGAAACTCGGTCTTGAGCGCGAGCAGTACACCACTCAGATCTCCAATTATGACTGGCTGGGCGCCATCTTCGATGCGATGCGTCGTATCAATACGATCGTGATTGATCTGGATCGTGATTTCTGGATGTATATCTCCATGGATTACTTCAAGCAGAAGATCAAAGCCGGTGAGGTGGGTAGTAGTGCCATGCCGCATAAGGTAAACCCGATCGACTATGAGAACTCCGAGGGTAATCTGGGTATTGCGAATGCTATCTTGCAGTTCCTGGCAGCCAAACTGCCTGTAAGCCGACTGCAGCGTGACCTCACCGACTCGACTGTACTGCGTAATGTCGGAGTACCTATGGGACATGCGCTTATTGCTTTCCAGAGCACCCTGAAGGGACTGCGTAAGCTGATCCTTAACGAGGAGAAATTGCAGGAAGATCTTGACAATACCTGGGCTGTTGTGGCTGAGGCTATTCAGACGATTCTCCGCCGTGAGGCATATCCGAATCCTTATGAGACGCTGAAAGCACTGACGAGAACGAATGAGAAACTGACTGGCGAGAAGATCCGTCACTTTATTGAGACACTGGAAGTCAGTGAGGATGTCAAAGAGGAGCTTCGCGCGATTACGCCATCCTCTTATACGGGAATCTAATCAACCAACAATTTATTAATAAGTATTTAAACAAAGTTATTAGCATGGATTTCGAGAACAACGAGAAAAAGCAGGAAGAAACACAGAATCAGGAAGGCTTCCAGAAAGAATACCGCACGGGCCGTTCACCACGCCCGCGTATACATACAGGACAGCGCCCAACTTTTGAGCGTCCAAGTTTCAACAACCACGACAACGATGAAGGTGGCTTCCGTCCGGAGGGCTTCGGTGCCGGTCTGCAGAGCGCAAATACACAGCGCGGCGGTTACCGTCCCCGCAACAACTATAACGGCGGTTATCAGCCTCGTCAGGAGGGTGGTTATCGTCCTCGTCAGGAGGGTGGCTATCAGCCTCGTCAAGGGCAGGGTGGCTATCGTCCCCGTCAGGAGGGTGGCTATCAGCCTCGTCAGGAAGGTGGCTATCAGCCTCGTCAGGGTGGTTATCGTCCTCGTCAAGAAGGTGGCTATCAACCCCGTCAGGGTGGCTACCGTCCCCGTCAGGAGGGTGGCTATCAGCCTCGTCAGGGCGGTTATAACCCAAATTATCAGAAACCCTACAGCAAACCGTACGGTTCAGCTTATAAGAAAGGACCGCGCCAGCACTCAGCCGACTATGATCCGAATGCTAAGTATAGCATGAAGAAACGCATTGAGTACAAGGAGGTCAACTATGATCCCAATGAGCCGTTGCGTCTGAATAAGTTCTTGGCAAACGCAGGTATCTGCAGTCGTCGTGAGGCTGATGAGTTCATCCAGGCAGGTGTCGTAACCGTGAATGGTGAGATCGTCACAGAACTGGGAACCAAGATCCTGCGTACCGATGAGGTGAAGTTCCACGATCAGCCTGTAACCATCGAGAAGAAGGTGTATGTGTTGCTTAACAAACCGAAGGATTATGTGACCACCAGCGATGATCCCCAGCAGCGCAAGACTGTGATGGATCTTGTGAAGAACGCATGTCCGGAGCGTATCTATCCTGTAGGTCGTCTCGACCGTAACACGACAGGTGTGCTCTTGCTGACCAACGATGGTGATCTCGCTTCGAAGTTGACACATCCGAAGTATCTGAAGAAGAAGATCTATCATGTATATCTCGATAAGAATGTCACAGCCCGTGATCTTCAGCAGATTGCCGAGGGCGTGCAGCTCGAGGATGGTGAGATCAAGGCCGACGATGTGCAGTATGCCAGTCCGACAGACAAGAAGCAGGTGGGCATTGAGATCCACAGTGGCAAGAACCGTATCGTACGCCGTATCTTCGAGGCACTTGGCTATCGCGTGCAGAAACTTGATCGTGTGCAGTTTGCCGGTCTGACCAAGAAGAACCTGCGCCGTGGCGACTGGCGTTACCTCACAGAGGAAGAGGTCGATCGCCTTCGCATGGGTGCATATGAATAAGGATATTTAGCAGCGGACTACAGGACTTGAAAACTGTAGTCCGCTGCATTAAAGATAACAAAAAACGATGAAACGAACAAAGATTATCGATGTGCTGAAGAGCACGGAATATGGTAAGGACATCTGTGTGAAAGGTTGGGTGCGTACGCACCGCAGCTCGAAGGCCGTTGACTTTATCGCCCTGAACGACGGTTCAACTATCAAGAACGTGCAGATCGTGGTTGATCCAACAAAGTTTGACGAGGAGCAGTTGAAACAGATTACAACAGGTAGCTGTATTTGTGCTGAGGGAACACTGGTAGAGAGCCAGGGTGCCGGACAGTCGAGTGAGATACAGGCAACACGTCTGGAGGTGTTTGGTCTCTGTGGCAACGACTACCCGATGCAGAAGAAGGGTCAGAGCTTTGAAGTGATGCGTAAGAACGCCCACATGCGTCTGCGTACCAATACCTTCGGGGCTGTGATGCGTATCCGTCATAACATGGCGATGGCTATCCATACCTATTTCCATGAGCATGGCTTCTTCTATTTCCATACACCGCTGATCACAGCAAGCGACTGTGAGGGCGCAGGCAACATGTTCCAGGTTACCACAAAGAACCTCTACGACCTGAAGAAGGACGAGAACGGTAAGATCATCTATGATGATGATTTCTTTGGCGAGCAGACCTCACTGACGGTGTCTGGACAGTTAGAGGGTGAGCTGGGCGCTACAGCACTGGGCGCTATCTATACCTTCGGTCCCACTTTCCGTGCAGAAAACTCCAACACCCCGCGCCATCTGGCAGAGTTCTGGATGGTAGAACCCGAGGTGGCATTCATCGATCAGGAAGAGTTGATGGATCTTGAAGAAGACTTCATCAAGTACTGTGTCCGTTGGGCTCTCGATAACTGCAAGGACGATCTGCAGTTCGTGAACCAGATGATCGACAAGACCCTGATTGAACGTCTGGAGGGTGTTTTGAAGGATACCTTTGTTCGTCTGCCTTACACTGAGGGTATCAATATCCTGCAGGAGGCTATTAAGAATGGTAAGAAGTTTGAGTTCCCCTGTAACTGGGGCGACGACCTGGCCAGTGAGCATGAGCGCTACCTCGTGGAGGAGCACTTCAAGAAGCCCGTCATCATGACCGACTACCCCCGTGCTTTCAAGTCGTTCTATATGAAACAGAACCAGGATACGGCCGATGGCGGTTCTGTGGGTTACAAGGGTGCTGTGGCTCCTGGTCCTACCATGCAGGGTACCGACGTGCTGTTCCCGCAGATCGGTGAGATTATCGGTGGTTCGGTGCGTGAGGAGAGTTACGACAAACTGATGGGTGAGATTGAGCGTCGCCAGATGGATAAGACCCATCTGTGGTGGTACATCGATACCCGTCGTTGGGGAACCTGTCCGCATGCCGGCTTCGGTCTTGGCTTCGAGCGTCTGATTCTGTTTGTAACAGGTATGCAGAACATCCGCGACGTCATCCCGTTCCCGAGAACACCGAAGAGCGCTGAGTTCTAAGAATATCAACGTAAGTTTGAACCTATATAGAATCCCTCGATGCACAAAAGCATCGGGGGATTCTGCTTTCCTATGCCAGATAACATGAAACGGTTGGTTATTCTCGTGAATAGCTCAAATAAGACCTTTAATAATTTGTGAGTTTGAAAAAAAGTGACTATTTTTGCTGTCAATTGCGAAAACATTAGCGGAAACCGAAAAGCTAAAAGAGTAGGTGTTTATTAATTTTAGATTTATGAAAGATTCTATTTTCAAGTTCATCGAGCAGAATGATGCTCATGAGAAATTTGATCAGCATCTGACAAACGATGCTATGGGACAGATTATGGGCGGTAGGATGCAAAAACCTTGCGGTCCTTGGTCAGATTGCGACGCATGGCATTGCGGTCCTGACTGTACTTGCAGAAGCAATCTCTGCTAAATTCACTTACAGAGGTAAGGGCGTTGAAGGGGTAAAGCCGGAAGATGCTCTTACCTTATCTTTTTTTGATTATCATGGTTTGGTCAATTTATAATTATCTTTTTGATAAAGACAATACGACTTATTTGTATAATTCGTATACAAATAACTTGATGGAAGTGAAGGAGGATAAG
>JAEEGL011190208.1_pt1 | contig 22052 bp, 14 predicted proteins | sample 9134231 | NCBI WGS metagenome assembly JAEEGL01 (sample SAMN16246548, study PRJNA631951) | gut metagenome | biome: gut microbiome; feature: rumen; material: fiber-attached | host: Bos | place: Iran: Karaj | collected 2018-10 | reverse complement strand
TTAGAGCGAGGCGGACGGGACTTGAACCCGTGACCTACGGCGTGACAGGCCGTTGTTGTAACCAACTCAACTACCGCCCCAAAAGGGTTTTTGATCTAATAAATTGTGAAAGATCATGGGCACAGCAGGGTTTGAACCTGCGACCCTCGCCTTGTAAGGGCGATGCTCTCCCGCTGAGCTATATGCCCCCGCGACCAATTGCTTCATTCTTTACCACAATCGGCGGAGTGGGCTTTTAAGGGATTTTTGCCAGTGCGTCAAGTTTTTTTTAATCCAAAGCGCAACCGCTTGCCTCCACAGCTTCCTGCTTCTTCCTCATGCCCCGCGACACGAAATACAAAAGCACCAATCCCGGCAAACCGCAGAACACCGTAAACACAAAGAATCCATTCCACCCCAGCCAGGCGACCAAAAATCCGGTCGATCCCGAAATCACGGTGCGCCCCACCGACGACAGCGACGACAGCAGCGCATACTGAGTCGCCGTAAATTTCACATTGACCAGCTGCGACATAAAAGCGACGAAAGCCGCCGTATTCATGCCGCCGGTGACGTTTTCGATCGTAATCGACAGCGTGAGAATGAGGTTATCGTGACCGGCATACGACAGCCAGATATAGCAAAAATTCGACGCCAGCTGCAGTGATCCGCACAGGAACAATGCTTTTACAATCGTCATGCGCTTGACGACGAAACCGCCGATGAACGCGCCGCCAATGGTCGCAATCACGCCAAAAATCTTCGAAATCGCAGCGATTTCGGCCTTGCTGAACCCGATCTCGAGATAGAACGGCATCGACAGCGTCCCGGCCATTGCCTCACCGAGCTTGAACAGCGCAATAAAAGCCAGAATCGTCACAGCCGCCGGCCGCTTCATAAAATCGACAATTGGCTCCCAGAAAGCCCGACGCAGCCACGAAAGCGCAGACCTTTTCTCCGCATTCTCTTCACTGGCCGGCAACATATCGGTCTTCGACTTCGATTCCACCAGCCCCTCGGACACGGCCTCATCGTACCCCACCAGCCGCCGAATCGACAGCGTGAACATCATGCAGACCACCATGATGCCCGCAGCGACCAGATACACATCTTTCCACGGCAGCACCTCGGCCAGAAACAGCGCACCGGCACCGGCGAGCAGCATACCGACGCGGTAACCGGCCACAAGCGAGGCCGAAGCGGCAGCCTGGTCATCCTTGCGCGCAATCTCGATTCGAATCGCGTCGATCACGATGTCCTGCATGGCCGAAAACGTCGCCGTCATCAGCGCGAGAACGCCCATCAGCACGACGTGCTGTGCCGGATCGCAAATCGCCATGCCAAACAGCGACAAGGCCAGCAAAAGCTGCGAAAATATGCACCAGACCTTGCGATGCACCAGATGCGAATGCACAAACGGCAGCCGCACCGCATCGACACACGGCGAAATCAAAAACTTATAGGTATATGGAATGCCGACGAGCGCAAAAATCCCAATGGTCTCGATATTGATGTTGCTCTCGTGCAGCCGCGTGAGCAGCGTCGATCCGACCAGCAGCAGCGGAAATCCGCTCGCAATGCCGAGCAGAAACACCCACAGAATCGGCAGCTGCATATAGACAGCCAGCGTCTCACGCCACGTTTTTTTATCGGAGGCTTCCGTGCCTTGCATAATTCATCCTGAACATTTATACATGTAAAAAGCGCCGCGTATGCAATAGCGGCGCAGCGGGCGAGTATGGAGCCGCAGGCGGAAAAGCGCCCGCCCAAGATGCGCATTGGCGCGCCAAAAGCGGCTCATCAAATATCATTATAAAGTCGAAACGTCCATGCAGCAGCGGAATCCCATGTTCTGGCTGACGGACGTGGTATTTGCGCCCATTTCCTTGGCCGATGTGCACGACACCTCGGTGGAGGAGGAGTTGTAACCGCCGCCCATGAGCGTGCCGCCCTCGACCCATTCGGCGACGTTGCCACTCATGTCGTAGACGCCCGCGCTGCTCTTGCAGCCGGATTTCGAGCCGGTCTGGCTGGTTTCGATGCCGTTGCTGTCGTTGCAAACGCCTGCCTGGTAAGCTGTACCATATGGATAAGCGGCGCCGCATGCGGCCATCCATTCCTCCTTGGTGCACAGCCGTTTGCCCGCGTCCAGACACGCGTTGAGCGCATCTTCGTAGGTCACGTTGTTCCAGGGCAGCGAGTTGCTGTAGTTGCACGCCATGGTCACGCCGGTGCCGGCGGTCTCACTCGTCGCGTTGATGCGCGATGCCTCAAAGGTGTCGATCATAAATTTCGCGCCGTTTGCGCTCAGCGTCACCATGCCGGCCTCGGCTTCACACGATTCTTCTGTCGCGCAGCCCGATAGAGCCGCACAAACCAACAACAAACAAGCCAATTTATGTTTCATCGCTTTCCTCGCTTTTATTTTTGGGCACGCGTGCTATGGCTGCGCCATACGCACCGCGCAAACGTCTATCGGCTGACGCCGATACGCCGTTTGAATATGCAAAATCCAAGCCGCTAGCACACCTGGAAAAGCGTCTGACCAGCAAAGAATATATCTCCGCTCTGGATCGGCGTGTCCTGATGTATCTGAACAAATGTTCCGTTATCTGAATGATCGACGAGGATTCCGCCTCGCTGGGTCCAACGGATGGTAAAATGTTTGGGGCTCATGCGTTTATCGTCGGAGATGACGAAATCGCCTTCGCAGCGGCCCACCACAATGCTGTCGGCCGCACAGCGTGCGCGGCTGCGCAAGCCGCCCTCCAGAATTTCCACCAGTCTGAAGCGCTCGCCGCGGCTGGGGGTTGCATAAAACTCGGCGCCGAAATCGCTGCCGAGCGAATCGTTGGGAAAATACTCGTACAAAAAGTAGTGATCGCCTGCGCGGATGATATCGTTCGGCCGCAGAATCACTTTGTCGCTCGCTCGCATAAAGACGCCGTTGAGCGACTCGCAATCGGTGATTGCAGCCCCGCCGTCGGTCGCCTTGATGAAGAAATGGACCGGCGAAAGCGCGGGATCATCGGCGATATCGACCTCTGCGCCGCTGCGTCCGATGGTGCAATCCGGATAGATGACGACGAAACGGCCGGCGTTTTCGCCATTGAGGATGCGCATGGTGCGCCCTGCGATCCCCAGCAGTTCACTATAAGATTCAGCTTCGGGCGGCAGCGATCCCGGATCGGGCTGATCTTCAATCGCGTTCCCGCAGACATTGCAAAATTTAAATCCCGGCTGTACCACTTCGCCGCATTTACTACATACCTGACTCATTGCATTCCTCCGACAAAAAATGCGGAATCTCACGATTTTATTGTATGTGATTCAGGGGGTTTTCGCAACACCGAGAATGCAACAGGTCAGTCCTTCACTTTTTTTCGACGGCTCACGCCGTAAGCCAACGATTTGCGCGGCTACGCGCCGCAGGCGGCAAGGGGCGTTGTTCCGCGAACGCCCCTTGCATCTCCGCGCGGCTGGGGGCTCTGCCCCCCGTCCCCCGGCTTAGTTTCTATTCATTCCGATTGCGTCGCTGAAACGCCATCCATGGCGTTACATCAACGCGCCCGCCAACGTCCTGTTGGCGGGGAAGTCGTTAGCTCATCATGACGGCCTACGGCCGTATATTTAGATCCACAAAACATATATACCAAGGATAATTCCAACTATAGGCCTGCCTCATTCCCCGAGAATGCAGCAAATTACACCATTCGCTTGATTCTGATTGGATTTGCGCTTATTTTGTGCGATTACGACGGACGAAGCGACCCCGGGAGGGGGTTCGCGATTCGGTGATTGGGTTTATGAACAGGCGATTTTATCTATATCCACTGGCTCTGGCACTGCTGCTGCCCGAGGTCTGCTGCAACTCGACAGACAGCGAGCGGTTTAACAGCCAGCTGGAATATTTCATGTTCAATTCGACGACTTCGGTTCTCGAAGCCCATGGTGCCAGCCGGATTTCGAATACGAGCACCAGTGCGTTCCGCTGTCCATCGATTTCGGGCATGAGCTCCGAAAGCGATGTGACCGTATTCTATGCCAGTGCGAATGCGCCCACGCCAAGCTTTACGCTCACGACAGTCGCGGGCATCAGGGGCGACACGAGCGGCGGCATCGGTATTTCGCTCAGCAACCTGCCGCTGGGCATGCTCGATATTTTCGAACGGTGCAATTCCACATCCTACGAAAAGCTGATGACCGCCTGTCCGACCGGATATGCGCTGGTCGATGAATGCAGCGATGTCTCGCTGGGCGCCAAGGAATGCCGGCAGGTGTATTCGGGCACGCACCAAATCGTGATGTATTCGACCGTGGTCAATTCCCCCGATTGCATTTCGGAAGAAACCGACCGCACGCCCTATGGGTTTTCGATTACCGAAATGGCCTATGCGTGCGATGCATTCACGCCGATTCCCGTACCGGCAGCGATTCGCGGCAGCATGCCGATAAATTCGTGCTGCGATATGGCCGAAACCAATACGTTCGATTTTTGCCTCAAACCATGCGGATGCCGGCAAACCACGGTCGAGCTCATTCCCAAAACCGAACTGCTCGAAAACCCCAGTCCCGACGGCAGCGACCTGATTCGCGACCACGTATCGCTCGCTGTATTTTCAAACGTCGAAGGCAACAAATCTGCATTCCGCGATTTGCTCAACAGCATCAATATGAGCGGGGTCGATTTGGCCATCAACCTGGGCAATCTCACCAAAGACGGCAAGGCCGAAGCGTTTGAAGCATTCAAACAGATAAGCGTCGACGCATTCAACATCATCGACGGCAAGATAAACCAAAGCCTCCCGGAACTCGGCATCAATGCGACATGCGGCATCGAAAATGACCAGATTTGCTGCGACGATACGATTCCCGGCTCGGGCCGCATTTTTGATAACCTGTGCAATGCGCTCGTCTTTAAAACCGCCTTTATCAACGGTCTTGGCGAGAGTGAGTACGAAGGATCGCTCAGCACATATTACGAGACATTTGGCCCGTCGAATCTGACGACGATGATTGGCAAAGTGCAGCTCATCATGCTGGATACAGCCGAAGCCACGATCAACAGTGCCCAGAAAGCATGGCTTGAAGGTGAGCTGCAAAGACCGGCGGGCGGACAGTGCAATATTCCGGAGCCCACAGATTTCGATAAATGGCCGTCATTGAGCGATTGCCACGAAATTCTTGACGTTCCCTATACGGAGACCGTCACCTGCCGGGAGTGTATCGGACAGGAAGCCTTTTGCATTCCCCCCGATGCCTCGCGCGACGAAGTCTACATGGGCCCCGAAAACTGCATCTGCGTACCGCACACATCCACCGTATGTCCCGGCAATTTATCGTGCGAAGCGATGGACGGCATGCCGCACAACTGCATCTGCACACGGGATCAGGACTGCGGCGCGGGCGGCACATGCATCGACGGCACATGCAAAGATCCGCTGCGCCTGTTCTTTAGCTATACGCCGCTGTTCGATGTTTCGGGCACAAGGAACAATGGATTTACGTCGAAAAAAACAGCCGCAAGTCTCTTGTCGATGCTGCTGAAATACAACATCAAAGCCATTTTCGCCGGTCGTGTGCTCGATTATGCAGCATACTCACGCGGCGGCATGCCGATGTATATCACCGGCGGCGGCGGGGCCGATATGGCATCATTCGCCAGCAAGGGACGCCATTGGCTGCGCATCGATATCCCGCATGCCTACACCAATCCTGCACCCGAGGATATACAGGTGAGCGTTGTGGAGTATTAGCAATCAGCATTAGCAATTCACGCCAGTCACGGCGATATGGAGCATTATCATGGATAAAATCATCGTATCAACGAAGCAGGCACCGGCAGCCATCGGCCCCTATTCGCAGGCCATACGCGTCGGAAATCTCGTGTTTCTGTCGGGGCAGCTGGGCATCGATCCCGAAACAGGCGTTCTGAAAGAGACTATTGCCGATCAGACGCGCCAGGCGCTGGACAACATCGGTGCGATACTCACTGCGGTCGGCCTGAATTATTCGCATGTCGTAAAAACGACCGTATTTCTTAAAGATCTGGACGATTTTGGTCTGGTCAACGAAATCTATGGCAATATATTTAAAGACGGTGCCCCCGCACGTTCATGCGTCGAGGTAAGCCGTCTGCCCAAACGCGCACTCGTCGAAATCGAATGCATAGCCGTTTATCCCGAATAACGCACAAGCGGGAGCACGATCATGGATAACAACAGCCAGCAGAACGATCACAGTGATCGCCGGGATGTGATCACGATAAAGCGGTATTCCAACCGCAAGTTATACGACACATCGCAAAGCCGCTACATCACGCTGGCCGAACTCGGCGAGCTGATTCGCCGCGGCACCAATATCGAGGTTATCGATAACGATACCAAGGCCGATCTGACCGAAATGACGCTGACCCAGGTGCTGATGACGCAGCAAAAGCAAAAGCAAAAAGGCATCCGCAATCTGGTGCAGTCACAGGCGGAGATTCTGTTGCAGCGCATCAGCGTGCCGATACAGCAAATCCGCGACGAAGCGCTGCGGCAGGTCGAAAAGCAGGTCGAAAAGATCAAGCGCCGCACCGATCCGGCATCGATGGATGAATCGCTGCATCCGCAGGAAACCCAGGGTGCTGCAGCAGAACCGCAGCACAATGAACCCGCATCGCCATCGCTGAATCTCAAGCTGGAATCGCTCAAATCCAGTTCGGACGAGAAGCTGCTCACGATGCTGCTCGTTCAGCGGCTTGAGCAGCTCGAGGAAGAAGTGCGCGATTTGCGGCGCCGTCTGGAGCTGCTGGAGCAAAAAGACGACGATACCTATTGATTCACATAGAACTCGCGGGCGCGCAGCTGCTGCAGCGCCATAAACAGCTGCAAATCGGAGATGGCCGGAAGCGGCTCATGCTCTTCGGGTTCCGATGGTGCAGCGGTTTGTTCGGGCTGTGAATCACCGGCTCCAAGTGCATTTCTGAGGTCTTTTTCGCGCACCACATTGCGGCCTTTGGTCTGCAGCAGCAAATCCTCGACTTCGACATCGGGCGTGATGCCGTGCGCCTGAATACACCGGCCCGACGGCGTATAGTATCGACCAATCGTAAGCTTTACGCTTGAACCGTCGTGCAGCGGGAACATGCTCTGGATACTGGCTTTTCCGAACGAAGTCTGTCCAACGATGATGGCGCGGTGATGATCCTGAAGCGCCCCGGCGACGATTTCAGAGGCCGAGGCTGTACCTTCATCGATGAGCACTGCCAGAGGCAGATCATAGACATATTTAGTGCGGCTGGCGTTATAATCCTGAATCGTGACGCCGTTTCGGCCTTTGGTGCTGACGATATTGCCCGACTGGATAAAGTAGTTGGCCAGCTCGACGCCTTCGTTCAGAAATCCGCCTGGATTCTTGCGCAGATCGAGTACCAGCCCTTTGAGCGGCACAGGTTTGGTAATATTGGCCAGACGCTCGATTTCGGCTTTGACTTTTGCAGCAGATCCGTTTGCAAACGACTTGAGCGACACATAGGCATAGCCATCGTCGAGCAGCTGTCCGCGCACGATATCCAGCTGTACGAGCTGCCGCTGAACCACGTAATTCTGCGGCGTGAGTTTTTCGGGGTGCCGCACCGACAGACGCACGGTGCTGCCCGGTTCTCCGCGCAGCGATTCGAACAGCTCATCGACGGTCATTTTGGAAACATCGCGGCCATCGACCGCCAGAATGGTATCGCCCGAAGCCAGACCGGCGCGCTGCGCCGGACCACCGTAAAACGCAGTGATAATGCGCAGTTCGTCGTTTTTCAGACCGACTTCAACGCCGATGCCGACAAACTGTCCGGCCGTCCGGCGTTCAAAGGTCTTGCGATCGTCGGCGGTCATAAATGACGAATGGGGATCGAGCGAACGCATCATGCCGTGAATCGCGCCGTCGATCATTTCGGTGCGGTTGGCTTCGTCGACATAATTGCGTTCAATCACGCTCAGAACCTGCGCGAATGTATCCAGACGCTCATAAGGGTCTTTTTGAACTTTTTCGGCAAATCCAAGCGGCTGACAGATCAAACCGACAGCCAACCCCGTCAGGAGCGCGACGACAGTCGATACCAATAACGTGCTTTTCAATCCTGTACCTCTGGGATTTGGGGCGTTGCGGGGCGAAAAGCCCAAAGCCCGGCCCCGCACGGGGGGACGCGGCGTATTTTGTCACAGATGCCTGCATTTGTGACAAAATAGCCGCGCGAGGGGGGCATCCCCCCCACGCTATTTAAACTTTTTGATGATCATTTCGACGTGCTGAATGACCCAGTCGCTGTAGCCCATGTAACACACGCAAATGCCGACCAGCACTATATAAAGTATGACGAGCGGCACATTTTTGCGCACGATGGAGTGAATGGCAAGGCCCAGAAAGATGAGCCCGATAATCAGCGGCGTCCAGAACGTCGTCATGTGATCGTTCCAGTTGACGACGTATTCTTTAATCGTTTCGAACACGGCAGCGCCTTAATTTGCGAGGGATTCGGCGAGTTCACGGACTTTTGCGGGGTTGTTGCCGATGACGCGGCCGACCTCGACCCCGTTGCGGAATCCGATGATGCACGGAATCGATTGAATGCGGAATTTTGCAGACAGATCGCGGGCCTGATCGACATCGACCTTGCCGACGATGAGTTTGCCATCGAATTCATCGGCGAGTTTTTCGATTGTGGGGCCGAGCGCGCGGCAGGGGCCGCACCAGTTTGCCCAGAAATCGATGATGACGGGTTTGTCTGCGTGATTGACGTTCGCGTCGAAATCGTTGTCCGAAAGGTGAAGTAACTGACTCATGATGCTCTCCTTTTATGTGTGATACGCAACCGCCAATCGGCGCGTTACAGAACTTTGTAAACACGCCTGCAAAAAGTCAAATTACGTAAAGGCCACGATGCCCTGCTGCTGCAGCTCGAGGAGGATGAACGCGGTTTCGGGCTCTGGCCATGCGGAAATATCGAGGATATCGGCGATCGAGGTGAATCCGTCGATGAGCGAGAGAATGAAGCCAGCGCGCGGATTGACGTCGGTGCGTTGGGAAATCTCGGCCATCGAACATTTGAGACGCGGGATGCGGGAAAGCGGCTCGAGGCTTTCGGGAGACGCGGTGCCGGCGGCAACGGGCGCAACGGGCGTGAGCACAGCCATTGTGGGGCGCGCTTTTTCGATGGTCGTCTGCTGCTGCACCGGCTGCATATTGTGCAGCGTCGGGCGCGAATTATCGAGCACGCCATTGAGATTGATGGGACGCCCCGATTCGCTGAGATAGGGATTGAGCGCGCCGACATTGGGGCGCGTTTCGTTATTCTTATCTTCGGAGGAAAGTTTTTTCAGAAACGACGACGAAAGCCCCGACGCCGACAGGCTGGAAGCGAGACCGGCCGACGACGAATCCCCCAGCGCCTGGGCGCGCCGCGACGACCGCATGATATCCGACAAACTGGCCGAAGGCACGGGCGTGAGCGCATTATTGGCATCGATCACAGGTGCCGCCTCGGGATTGCGCATCGAGTTCGCAAAACCGGCAAACAAATCGCCAGGCACCGACTTGAGCGTCGCCGCCGTATCCTTGGCATGCACATCGTGGCTGGCATGGAGATCAAAGCCGCCGCGTTTATCGAATCCATTGGCGGGGCCGGCATCGAAATCAAAATCGTTGAGCTCGGCATCGAGCTTGAACTCGCCGTCGCGCACGGTCGTATGCTGCGGACGCTCGCTCGGCACGGCCTGAATCTTGTCTTCGGGGCTGAGCGTCTTGACGTGCGTGGCATCCCCGCGCTGGCCTACCCGCTCGCTTCCCGAAGAGAGGTTCGAAAGCGCATGGCTCTGCGCCGATGGCACCGATCGGTTCAATCCCGAAACGCCGGCCTCTTTTGAAGCCTGAGACGGGATAGCAGCGCTCTGAATACCGGTTAAAATCGAGCTGAAAGCAGAATCGATCTGCGACGACGACTCTTTGTCATCGTCCGATTCCATGTCGAGCGAGAGCGCATCGAGCAAAGGAATATCAAGGGGGCCGAGATCTTCAATCATGCTGCCGTCGCCCATCAAATCATCGACGGAAAGCGGGATATCCTCGCGGGCACCTGAATTCGAATAGAGCGTGATGAGCTCGTCATAAAACATGAACACGCTTTCAGGTGCATGTCCCATCAATTTAAGAACGCATCCGACCAAATCGCTCATATCGGGATTTGTCTGAATGAGTTCATGAGCCTGAGAAACCGCGATTTCCGGGCTTCGCACGTAATAAAGTTCGACGATATTCTTAATCTCGTCTGGGATATCTTTGCTGCTTCTTATGATCATATTTATACCGAAAAATCGGAGGCATTTATACCTGATAAAACGCCAAACCAATATAACAGGATATCATTTTTGTTCGTTGTGTTCAATGAATATGCGACGTGTGTTCTGCCGCTATCGGCTTTGCCGATACGCGGCAGCTCCGGCCTATGCGGCACCGCCGCATACGGCCTGCGATAACAAAAATTCCAAGCCCACAACCATGCCACTCTCGGTACAATATTCACATCCAACCATCATTTATTAAATTTCAATCACAAAGCACCAACATTCAGGAAGCAATATGCAAATAAATGTATGCGCGTGTAGGTTTACCACTTGATTTTCAGAAATCTGTGGCTACATTGAACCGCACTGTCGTGTATGGCGACAGAAAAAAACATGAAATATAAAGGCACTGTTTAACCATTGTGAATATGGCTCTGGTGAGCATAGCGCTCGAAGCTTAGAGCCTGGAGCGGTCGATGATCTCTAAGCTCCAAGCTGTGAAGCGAGTAACTTTAAATATCCACTCTCGTTAAACAGAGTCCAAAACAACCCCGATGATGGAGTCCTCATGAAAAAAATACTGGCGACACTGGCTGCGATCTCACTTTGTACATGTGCATTATGCGGCTGCGATGACGACGACAAAAAAGAGAATGCTGCGCAACCCAATTCCAACAGCCAAAAGCTTGAAAATGGAAAACCGTGCACCGAGGACAATCAGTGCGCGAGCGATTATTGTGACAAAACCGACGCCAATGCTCCGGTTTGCGGCAACAAACCGATTATCAAACTGGCATACGGTCAGCCATGCACCGAGAACAACCAGTGCGAAACCGAATACTGCGATTACGACAACCCTGATGATCCGAGATGCGGCTATCTGCCCAATGAACCCAAGGATTGCAAAGGTTTTGTCAAATCGTGCGGTCCCGATGATATCGCCTATGTTTCGTGCGACGAAGCCAACGGTGGCGTTCAAAAGGTCGACTGCAGCCAGAACACCGACGGCAAAACCAAATGTCATGCCGGCGAATGCGTGAACCCCAATGGGCCTGGGAATGAATATGAATGCATCGTCAGTGATGACTGCAAGAGTAAGGAAGGCCGCCCCTATTGCTACCGAAAGATCTGCGTAGAGCAAATGCCGGAAGATCCCTGCGTCGATGTCACTTGCGAAGAAGGCACATGTGATCTCAAGATCTGCGTCACAGACGCCATGAAAAACAAGCAGAAGGGAGATCAGTGCAACGTCAATACATTCCAGTCTTTCTGCAACGACAGCGTGCTGGTCGAATGTGTCAACAGCAGTATCAGCTTTACAGACTGCGCCAAAGAGAACATCGGAACGTGTACGGTTGTCGATAATGAGGGCAATTATACGGCAATCTGCATGGGCAATGCCAAAGCCATTGAACTGTGCGAAGACAACGAGTCTTCGGAAGAACCCGAAGATTTTGTCAACGTCTGCTATGGCAATCAGGACTGGGGCGTCTCGGCACTCTGCACGGATGATGTGCTGGGGAATATGACTGCCCTCCCATTCATGTTCGAAGACTCTGGATTTTTCCTCGACTGCGAAGGCAAACGGTGTGAATACGACGAATCCGACCAGCCTGTATGCGGCTCGGAAGATGCTTCAAACAAAAAGAATTAGTATCATAAACGCCTCTCTCAATAATCCCGCCAGCCTCTCGGCTGACGGGATTTTTTTGGTGCAGAACAGCCGTAACTTTTTTTCACCCCAGATACATTATGCTATAATTGTATCGGATTGTGCTGTCGGCACACCGTAAACCCCAGAGGTGAATGATGAAAAAAAGCGCAACACTGCTATGTTTTTTTCTGTTCTGTCTGTTTGTTTCGGGATGTGACCTTCCCAACTGTTACGAAGGCACCATGATCTGCGCGGTTGCCCAAAACGACGGCTTGCAGATTTTCCAATCCAACCAGTGTGACCAGGACTCCGACTGCGGGCCCGAAATCAACGACCAGTCGTGCATGCTCTATCAATGCCGCAACGACAATTTCGAAGCGCTTTCGGATGGCGTCTGCAATATCGGCAGTCGCCGCCAGGATGGTGATCTGGAGTGCATTCCACGCTGTGAACATCAACCGGCGCAAAGATGCAAGGTCGAGGATGGGCAGACCATTGTCCAGACGTGCCACAACGAATCGAATGATATGTGGGTCACATCGTTGTGCGCGAATTCATGCAGGCTCGATCCCCAGAACACCAGTTATGCCGAAGATGGATTCAGCGCAGGTGAATGCGGTGAATGCCGCAACGATATGCGTCCCTACTGCGACTACGACGCCGAAGGTCTGGTCGTTTTGTCGTGCGAGAACGGTACGGTAATTAAAGAACGTCCCGAGGCACCTGCCAACGGCAGCATGCCGCTGTGCCCCAACAACTATCAGACCAGATGCGAAAGCGGTTACGTTTATACCCTCACCGACCGGAACAATTGCGGTGGCTGCGGTGTGCAATGCTCCGGCGAAGAACAATGCATCAATGGTTCGTGCAGGGTCTGCGACGAAGACGGCTACCTCGAAGTGTCACTGGACGGATTCTCTATCGGTTCCAAAACCTCCATCCGCGCCTACTGCATCCACAATGCCGATCAGCTTAAGGCGTTCCACGACGCACTCGCCAACGGCGAACACTATCCCCCGGAAAACACCGAAAACGGCTATGTAATCGTCGAGGATATCGAATATACCGATGAATGGACACCGCTTGGCACATACGAAAATCCCCTGCAAGACATCGTATTTTTTGGATCATACAAAAAGCTGTCGTTTACCCAGCCCATCCGCGGCATCGTGCACTCGGGCGTATTTGGGTATGTGGAAAGCTCGGTATTCGCGTACATCAACCTGGATCATGCGCAGATTGAACACGTCGATATTCCCCTTACCTCTATCAATCTCCATGACGGTGAGAATATCGTAGCGGGTGGTCTGGTTGGCACACTGGTTGGCGGTTATGTTATCAATTCACAGGTGAATGCGACCATCAAAAGCCCATATACGATTGGCGGTATTGTTGGCTACGCCATGGGCAGCAATATCTACAATTCAACCGTCGAAGGCGAAATCATCATCGACCAGTTCATACAACCAGTCAACGTTCCGGATCCCTGCGAAGATCCCGAATCGCCGTGCTGCGTGGATCCCGAAAGCCTGTGCTGCACCACACCAGATGATCCGTGCTGTGTGGATCCCGAAGGCGTGTGCTGCAAGACGCCAGACGATCTGTGCTGCGTGAATCCGCAAAATCCATGCTGCTCGGATCCCGAAAGCACGTGCTGCTCTACCCCTGACGATCCGTGCTGTGTGAATCCACAAGCACCGTGCTGTGTAGATCCCGAAAGCGTGTGCTGTGTCACACCAGACGAACCGTGCTGTGTGAATCCGCAAGATCCGTGCTGTGTGGATCCCGAAAGCGTATGCTGCATCGCGCCAGATGATCTGTGCTGTGTGAATCCGCAGAATCCGTGCTGCTCGGATCCCGAAAGCGTGTGCTGCACGACGCCAGAAGATCCATGCTGCGTGAATCCGGAGGATCCGTGCTGCACAGATCCCAGCATTCCATGCGAAGAACCGGAAGAACCGGCAGACCCCAACCGCTATCCCATTGGCGGTGCAATTGGTGCAACAGTCAATGCAGAAATCGAGAATGTTCATTCCACCATCAAATTCACAGCCAACAATAATCTTCCGATCACAAATGTCGGCGGTCTTGTCGGTTTGTCATTCAATCTGAATTCTATCAACAACAGTTCCTATACCGGCGATATCAACATTCCCACCGGCGTGGGTATTGGCGGACTGGTAGGCTTTGCAACATCCGAAGACAAGGCCATTGGGCTGCGCATCACCTACTCGCATTATACAGGCAAGATTACCGTAGTCGGAGAGGAGAATGATTCCTCGCTTGTCGGAGGAATGATCGGCGGATTCAGGGGCAATGGACACCTGACTATCAGCGCCAGCTACGTCGAAACCGAGATCAATGCATCCAGAGGCGTCGGCGGTTTTGTGGGTGGTATACTGAATGCAGAAACCATCGAATCCATGCTGTCGAAAGGCAGTGTTGAAATCGTTGGTTGTATGTCCTATACAGCCGACCCGCAGGGAACCAAATGCAGTACTTACGCAAAAAGTACTGTCACAGTGAGTGCAGACAGCCTATTTGGCGGTTTGGTTGGAAGTATCGACAGTGAGTATAATGTCGATATCAATACAATCCAGGGCTCGTTTGTATTGAGTGGAACGAACTCACAGGATGCCGGCGGATTGGTTGGCTATACCGAAAGCAATCTCGACATTGCCAATTCAACCATAAATATCAAACTGCATGTTACAAACGAAAATGATGTCGAAGAATCCTATGGTATTGGTGGATTTATAGGTGGTTCGCACAATGCCGATCTCAGCATTATCGGTTCCGTCATTCAGCTGGAGCTGGAAGCCGGGAATTCATACAGCGTTGGCGGAATGGTTGGATATACATCGAATGATCCCGATTTGTTTGGCAATACAAATTTCAACAACTACAGTTCACTCAAGATTTACAACAACATCATCAGCGGTGATGTGAATTGTCTGTACAGTTGCGGCGGCATGCTTGGTTCTGTTGGATATCAGGGCGCAGACAGTGTATTGAACGCCTTTGTATGGGCAAATCTTATGATGGTACTGAATGTAACGGGTGTTGATGAAATCGGCGGCATGGTTGGTCATCTGGCATTTCTGAGTTTCTGGGATGTCGAATATGGGTATTTCCGTGATATCAAAGTCGAAGGCAAGATGTACACAGGCGGTATCGTCGGCTTTACCGCAGGCGCACTCGAAGTAAACGAAAGCAATATAGACACCGTGCATGTGATTGGCACGGATTATGTCGGTGGTCTTTCGGGCAATCACGAAGAACAGATTCTGGAAGTCCGCAACAGTATAATCAAACGGCTCTATGTGGACGGCGCGAATTTTGTCGGCGGATTTGCCGGCCGTGTAAGCGGCGGCACACAATTCATGGACATTTCGACGGAACAGTTAAAAGTCAATGGTCAGGATAATGTCGGCGGGCTATTTGGTTTTGCAGATATCGTCAGCATCCCGATTTATGACAGCATTTTCCAGACCGTTGTAACGGGCGAAAACAACGTCGGCGGACTCGTTGGTCTGTGTGACAGTCAGCTGCTTCAGTTCCGTACCTGGGTGAATACATGGGTAAATGGTTTCAACAAGGTCGGCGGTATTGCAGGTGAACACAAGGATTATACGATTTATATAGAAGATTCTGCCATCACCGGATTGATTTCTCAAAACCATCCCAACGAGAGTGAAACCGATCCAACCTATATCGGCGGCCTTGTCGGAACCGGCGAGGGTCTGATTGGCATTGCCAATACCTACACATTCACACGCATCCTGCCGCAGGCGGAAAGCAATACAATCGCTGGCATCTATTCCGGATATATGGATCTGATTAATCCGGACTATGGCAGCATGATCTATTGGAATGAATCACTCGATCCGATTCAGCTCACAAGTCCCGACAGCACCCCCTCCAACGATGTGCTCATGAGCGAAGCCTTTGATTACTTTGTAGACGACAACAATGAACTCATCTTTGCGATCATTCCCGAAGAAGATGACAACGGCACAATCGTCGATAAAGTCTACACACTCGCCAGCATCATGGGAATGGAGTCATGCACTGTAAAGATCAGCATCACACCAGAAAACACCTATGCCTGCTACACAATTCCCTACCCTGCCGACATCAATGAACTGATAATGGAGCGAGCATGCATTCCCTATGATATGCAGGAAGAGGTCTGCGCCACCACGTCGCCGTATTCGCCGGATATTCCCGATTTTCCGGCCCCAGACGATGACGATGACAATGACAATGACGATGACGATGACGATGAAATCGTCGATGACCCGGAGCAGAGCGATACACCTTGATCGATCCATTCATGGAAATCTCATGGTTACAGCATTAAATAAGGTGTTGTGATTAAAGAAGCCCATAGGGCTTCTATGTTTGTAGCCCCCGGTTGGCACGCAGTGCCTACCGGGGGATCAATGCGTTCGCTTTTTTTTTCCAACTTTTTTCAGCCCTTTGGGCTGAAAAAAGTTGGGAAGAGGAAAAATGGAAATCTGCCTAACCCCCGGTAGCTAACGCAACCGGGGGCTATTGAAATAAAAGCCCTACGGGCTTTGGACTGATTCATGCCAGGATTAAAAGCGATAGCCATGTTCTCTCCCCCATTTGCGATCCACTCCCAATTCTGATAGAATATCATGCGTGTTCTCATGTGATACACCGAATTATTTGTTGTATTGCACCAAACAGACAGGGGATTTGCCATGAAAAAAGCGCTTCCGATTTTTGCAGTGATGTGTGTATGTGCCGGCTGTACACTAGAAGAAGCGCGAATCGGTCAAATCTGCCCGCCGCTGGATGCCGATACCAACGCAAAAGCCTATGTCTACAGCAATGGAACTGCATCCCCAATCGCCGACAGGCGGTGTCCCGACGAAGCCACACAATGCCAGAAATACACATCGCAAGGCGATTACCCCGATCAATATTTCTGCCGCATGCCATGTGACGGCAAGACACTGCTTTGTGACGGCGACTGCATCCCGATTGCCGATGCGACTCCGGAATGCCGAGCCTTGTACCCAAACATCTCGGATGACGGCACAGAAATTGAGCTTTTATGCACCCCTGGCGAAACCAGATGCGTCGATGGCCTGTTCAGCACATGCCTTGGTACAACCTGGGACAAGATCGTATGTCAGACGGGGAAATGCGCCGAAGGCGGCAAAACCTGCAAGCTCAATGCAGATCAGACGTGTACCCCCAACCATCAGTCGTGCAACAGCACCGCAACCGCAATTATTACATGCGATTCCGAGGGCAAATCGCTCGATACCATTCCATGCACCAACGGTCGATGCACCACAGCCCAGGGAAAAGTCGAATGCCGCGCCAACACCGTGTGTGAAGCAAATACCTCCCAATGTTCCGACGACCACCGTTCGATCGTGACGTGCAATAACGACGGCACCGCAACCAGCTCACAAGCCTGTCTTTCAGACAGCCCCATTTGCGAAATCATTGAATCAGCGCCCAAATGTGTGCCGGAGACTGCCGAAACGCATTGCACCACCGGCCATCACACTTGCTCCACAGATTTGGACTATGTCCTTGAATGCCAGTCGAACGGCACATGGACCGAGCAGCAGAGATGCGACAACAAATGCGACACGTCCACGACGCGCTGTGCAGCCGTTGTCGAAAAGTGCAAAAGCACAGAAAATAAGTGCATCGACAACGCCATGCATACATGCAATGATGACGGAAGCTGGACAATCAAACCATGCGAGGATCCCAAGCCGATTTGCGATTCCTATGGAAAGGCGTGTGTGAAGTGTAAGCTCGACACCAAGTTCTGCTCACAGAATACCATGTACACATGTAACGACGATGGCCGTTTAATCTCGGTACCATGTCCTTCGGATATCCCCGTTTGCGATGCCGAAGGGAGGAAATGTGTAGAAAAACCGATCGAGCAAGAATGCAAGCCAAACATCGATTACTGCACCGGCGAAGGCCGCTCTGCCGGTATATATCATTGCACATCCAAAGGCCAAAAAGGCGATTTGGTGGAATATTGCTCCGCTGAAGGCTGCAACGATTTGGGTACAGCATGCGCAAGCTCTGCTACCGAAAAGTGTGTGCCAGGAACGTCCAGATGCGTCGACGACCACCAGGCAACCGAGTATTGCGACAGCACCGAAACTTGGACAAACCGCAAAACCTGTTCCTCCGGCCTGAAATGCTACGATTCCACGGGCAAATGCATGATTTGTGACCCGGGTTCGGTGAGATGCAATACCGCTCATTCCGGCACAGAGGTCTGCGATGAGCTCGGCGAATGGATAACCGATGAACCCTGTGTCGAAGGCCAATCCTGTCTGGATGACTACAAAAAATGTATGGCTTGTGTTCCCGGATCCTCTTTCTGCCGTGAAGCCGGCAAATCGACCGGCATTTATGTGTGTGCCGAGGATGGTTCTTCGGCAACTCTGCAAAGCAACTGTAAGGCATGCAATAGTGATTACACGGATTGCGCTGAACCAACGGCCTGTACGCCCGGTGAACGCAAATGCGTTAATATGAATCCAATGAAGTGCAACAATGAGGGAGAGTGGGAAGCAGGCATGCAATGCAGCAGAAACCAATATTGCAATGAAGCAGTCGGTTCGGTATGCATTCCCAGACGCACATCAACGCAGGGCGTATGCACCGATGGCGATTCATTCTGCAGCGGTCCCAACCGGATGGTATGCAAAGACGGACTGTATATGATCGAAGACAGCTGCAGCACTCTCATCGATTCCGAGACGGCATATTGCTTCACTTACTATTCTTCAACCACCCAAAACTACGTCGCAGAATGCCAGAATACCTGCGGTGATCATCAGGAAGACTCCTATTGTATTCAAGCTACCGTTTATACATGTAAAGATAATACGCCCGTGGCTGAATCATGCAAAAACGGCGATGATTTCTGTGAACTGGAATCATCGACCTCCCTGTTCGACAAAAAACCAATGCTCAAAGCCAAGTGTACCGAGTATGTCTGCACCGAAGGCGAATACAAGTGTTCAGGCACCTCGCTGTCGGTTTGCCATAACAACCAATGGATCATGCTCGTCGATTGCGGTGCCGGCAAGCTCACCTGTTATGCCAACGGATCGCAAGGAAAGTGCATCGAAAAATAACGCCTTCAAAATCCCCGATATCCATAAAAAAGCCCGGCTGAAACATCAGCCGGGCTTTTTTATTAGCGCGACATCACAACGATAGCCTTAGTACTCTTCGTCATCGTCGTCGTCGTCATAATCTTCATCGTCGTCGTCATAATCTTCGTCATCGTCGTCGTCGTCATAATCTTCGTCATCGTCGTCATCATCATAATCGTCGTCATCGTCGTCATCGTCGTCATCATCGTCGTCATCATCATAATCTTCATCTTCATCGTCATAATCTTCGTCGTCATCATCATCGTCATCATCGTCGTCATCATCATCGTCATCATCGTCGTCATCATCGTCGTCATCATCGTCGTCATCATCGTCGTCATCATCGTCGTCATCATCATCGTCGTCATCATCGTCGTCATCGTCGTCATCGTCGTCATCATCATCATCGTCGTCATCATCGTCATCATCATACCAGCCTTCATCATCATCCAGATAGTATGCATCATCGTCGTCACATTCGCATTCGTCACATTCATCACATTCATCGCACTCGTCGTCATATTCTTCATTGTATTCGAGTTCTTCGTCGGTATCCAGCCATGCGCCGACCAAATCATCAATGAATTCTTCTTCTTCTTTATCCAGTCCATCAGCGCCGGCGATTTCATACATATTCTTTGCAATCGTTCCCAGCGCACCTGGCGACAGATATTCACCAAGGATATTCACGGTTTCCATAAGGAAGTCTTCGTTTTCGGCCAGTTTTATACAACGCTTGAAGACTCTGGATGCATCCATCTGGTAATTAAATATCTTCAGAACATGATGCAGATGTTCAATCGCAGCTTCTGCTTCTTCTTCGGACATTTCTTCGTCCATCACACAGGCGATAGCAAACAGAGCGCCCAGACGATAGGGCAAATCATACTTGCCCATGGCATCGTTAAACGCCTGCCACTGCTCATCATCCATATTGGCGAATTCATCATTCAAATCGGTGAGCACCGATTCATCATCGTTGCTCCAGGCATCTTCATTATCCCATGTCTCTTCGGTATCTTCCGATCCGTCTTCGGCATTGTCAGCGTCTTCGTCGCTGTTGGTATTGTCAGGAATATCGATAATCCAGCAATCGCCGAAATTATAGTTCTTGTTGAGCATATAAGCGTATGGAATATAGCAATAGCCGTGATCGCCCCAGCGCGTGCCCCACGAATTGCGCACGATAAATACCTGATCGACATCCGAATAACCGACGCACAGCATGGCATGGCTGCCGTGACTTCCTCGGGATGTATCTTCGCGGGACGGCATGGGGACGAATCCTTTGCGACGCTGGCGATCGAACGAACTGAACAGCGACATGCCAAAGATAATCGGATTGCCTTCGGCCAGCGCCAATTTATAATCATCAAGGCTAACCTTCACACGTCTGCATCCCGAGATGAGCAGATCGGAAGCGCTCTGATAGCAGGCTTTGGACGGTCTTTTCAGCACGAGCCTTTTTTCGTTCGGCCATTGTTCTTCGGTGCAAACACCGATAGTTTTTAAAGAATCGACGGCATCACAAATGCACGATCCATCATCGACGCCGGTTTGATTCTGCGCAGCTCTGGCGTTGAAATATACAAACAGCCGGCTGAAATCGACGCTGACATTATACTTTGTTTTAACCAGATATTCGAGCGCACCGACGGTTGCATTTGCCGCACAGCTGTTAATTTGTCCCTGATCTTCGATGGCCGTCATGTATGGCCGCAAATCTACTTTTTTGGGCAGCTGTGAAGCGCTGTAGCGCGTGGATTTATAGACGGGAATATCGGGACGCGGCGCACTGCAGCGGCAGCCTCCCATATTCAATACTTTTCCGTCAGCGCGAACGATGGTGTTTGAGCGTTTTGTCATTTTCTACTCCGTTGGTATCAAAGAAACGCGGCGTATCCCGCAGGGATAGCCGCGTAAGCAGGGCGTATCGGCGCAGCCGATAGCCTGCGAAATATTGTAGAGACGTGCGAATGCACGGCTCGGCGCGGCGTATCGCAGATAGCCGCGCAAATATATAAAAACAAATATATATTATTTACCCAATACGGCGTTGACCACGTTTTCTGCGGTGATGCCGAACTTTTTATAGAGCAGATCGGCGGGTGCGGATGCGCCATAGGTCGACATGCCGATGAATTTGCCTTCGTCGCCGATGAGTTTTTCCCAGCTCATTTCGCAGTCGGCTTCGATGGCGTCGAGGTTTCTCACCGACTTGTGCAGCACCGACTCGCGGTATTCGGCGGATTGCTCGAGGAACAGGCGGTGTGCGGGCACGGAGACGACGCGGCCGCGTTTGCCCTGGGCTTTGAGCTGGTTGTAGGCGTCGATGGCGATGTCAACTTCCGAGCCCGAGGCGAGCAGGATGTATTCGGGATTGTCGTCGCCGATGAGCGTGTATGCGCCTTTGCGGAGATTTTCGGCCGATGCGTAGACGGTGCGGTCGAGGGTCTGGCAGTTCTGGCGCGAGAGGGCGAGTCCGACGGGGCGGTCGCTGGCGACGGCGAATTTAAAGGCTTCGAGCGTTTCGTTGGCGTCGTTGGGGCGGATGAAGACGAAATCGGGGATCGCGCGCAGTGACGCGAAATGCTCGATGGGCTGATGCGTGGGGCCGTCTTCGCCGACGCCGATCGAGTCGTGCGTCCAAACCCAGAAGGCGTGCGCTTTTTCGAGCGCGCCCAGGCGGATGCAATGGCGCATGTAGTCGCTGAACACGAGGAATGTCGCGCCGTAGGGGATGAAGCCGCCGTAGAGCGCCATCGCGTTGACGATTGAGGCCATCGCGTGTTCGCGGATGCCGAAGAAAAGATTGCGGCCGGCGCGGTTGTCTTTGCTGTAGTCGCCCGAGGCTTTGACGTAGGTTTTGTTCGATTCGTGCAAATCGGCGCTGCCGCCCATCAGTTCGGGCAGATTGGCGTGGAG
>JAEEGL014795605.1_pt1 | contig 22053 bp, 20 predicted proteins | sample 9134231 | NCBI WGS metagenome assembly JAEEGL01 (sample SAMN16246548, study PRJNA631951) | gut metagenome | biome: gut microbiome; feature: rumen; material: fiber-attached | host: Bos | place: Iran: Karaj | collected 2018-10 | reverse complement strand
GGTTCTCGGTGGCGGCGAGGTTGATGATGTTGTGGGTGTAGCCAGGGAGCATGTGGACGGCCTGGATGTGGGCGCCGGAGACCTCGAACTCGATTACCTCGTCCTAGTCCAGCCGGCGCTCCTGGATGAGCCCATGGCCGGAGACCACGATGAAGAACTCCCACTTGGTGTTATGCCAATGCTGCCCCTTCGTGATGCCCGGCTTGGAGATGTTGATGGACACCTGGCCGGCATTCAGCGTGTGCACGAGCTCGGTGAACGAGCCGCGATCATCCACATTCATCTTGAGCGGGAAGGCGACCTTCTCTTTGGGGAGATAGCTCAGGTAGGTCGAATACAGCTTCTTCGCGAAACTCCCTTCCGGGATCTCAGGAATCATCAGCGTCTTCGGCTGAGCCGCGAACTTGTCAAGCAAGTCCACAATCTCGCCCAGCGTCGCGCGATGCGTAGTGGGCACGTAACAGTAGGGGCCATTCTTCATCGGGAACACCCCCAGGCCGTCGAAGTCGCAGCGGTGCTCTTCCCCCTTCAGGCAGGCGATCATCTCGTCCACGAGGTCGTCGATGTACAGCAGCTCCAGTTCCACCGACGGATCGTTGACCGTATACGGCAGGTCATTGGCAATGGCATTACAGAAGGTCGCGACGGCGGAATTGTAGTTCGGCCGGCACCACTTGCCGAATAGATTTGGGAACCGATATATCAGCACCTTAGCCCCCGTTTCCTCGCCGTATTGTAGAAAGAGATCCTCGCCGGCCTTCTTACTTCGTCCGTATTCAGAGTTGCCGAACCGTCCCGAAAGCGATGCTTGCTGGCTCGACGAAAGCATCACTGGGCAAGTGTTCCCATGCTTACGCATCGTGTCCAGTAGGATCGATGCGAACCCATAATTCCCGCTCATGAATTCGCTGGTATCCTTCGGCCGATTAACCCCGGCAAGATTGAAAACAAAGTCAGCCTTTGCGCACCATTCATCGAGTTCTTCGGGCAAGGAGTCAAGATCGTATTCATAGATTTCATCTATGAAAACATCATAGTTCTGCGCCTTTCCGTCGCGGATATTCTTTAATTGTACACAGAGGTTCCGCCCCACGAAACCTTTGGCCCCGGTAATAAGAATTCTCATATTCTCAAAATATCTTCATCATTTAAAGGCGACCATGCACCATCCTTACATTCGAGTAACACCGTTCCACTCTCCAAAGACATTAAACTGTGCCACTGACCAATGGGCACGTTAATCACTACTCCGCCAGGAACCATGTCAATTGTTTTAATTAAGACGCCATTCTCGTCGTAATAGTATTCTTCAAAATGCCCACGAATGCAAACGACGGTCTCAGATGATAATCGATGACGATGGATAGGCATAACTGTCCCAGGTTCAATAGCATTAAGCATACGCTGAGATTTGTCTGCCGGTGTATTGCGCAAATCCATATTCATCCTCAATCGGGGGGAGGCTTTTGCTTGAATTGTTAATTGTTCGAGTATATCCTGATCAATAATCATATAATTAGTATAGCTTCAAAAACATAGGTTAATCAATCATTACTCTCCACGTGCAGCTGAACGCAGTCCATTAATAACAATCTGCGGGAAGAACAAAACAGAATCTAAGGGAAATATAAAAGCATGACGAACCATGTCGTTAAGCCGACGAAATAAAGAAATCGTCTTCCTAACGACATATGGGAACTTTTTGTAGTATGAAAGGTCTCGATTTTTCCCAAAACTACCTACCTCAAGAATGAAATCACAAATGCGGCGTGATTTACGGTCCCATCGTTCGGAAGAGTCATATAGAGGCATCGCATCAGCAGACATGCCGAGATAATTCACAGCAAGGGCGGCAAAAGAACGCCATTCAGACAATAAGCCCATAGTGTGTAGTCTGCTCTCTAATAATGACCTATCGATAGTATCCCTAAAGAACCAGAGTATTCTACACCAATCACAAATCTGCCGCAGTCCAATTCCTCCTTTGTAGAAGTGTTTGAGGATGTGAGTAAAAACGAAAATGACATCATTATCCGGCCCGGGAAGAAAAACATCAGTATCCCCGTTTCGCCAAGTACGGACACGCCCATTCATGAATGTGTCGGATTGAATATGGTCAAGCTCTCTATCGATTCTAGCAGATAGCCCACACCTAAGCGTTCCATGTAGTTCAACTGTCCACGAATCAATACTTATACCAAGATGCTTAGTATATATACCTTCTACCTCAGTATATTTGTTTTTCTTGGAGAAGAAACATTTTGCTTTCTCATAGTTTTTAGCATCCATAAACAGATCGATATCACCGGCAGCTCGCCAAAGTGGTCGTTCATAGCATTGCGCAGTTCCTTGACCTTTTACCAGTATGGTATAGATACCAGCATCTCTCATCTCTCCAATCAACTTTTCGATAAAAAAGTTCATAGCAGTATTCCTATTTTCTTGGGAAACCACTTTTTTTAGAAACGGCAGAGCTTCCTGTTTTGTGACTATCCGATCCTTTACATGTTCTAAACCGGCAGCAAGAAGTCCGACTACTGATTGAGCCTCAGCTAATTTATATAAGGCCTCAAAATCTAGCGGCTCGAACATAATAAGCCAGACACTCTTCTCCCAGAGGCCGGCATTAAGCAATGTGAAAAACGCGTCTATATTACTGTTATTCTTTTTCACGGACCTAAAACACTATGGCATCATTAATAGTATCAACAATATACTTTACATCGTCATCAGATACACAAGGCCCAGCCGGAAGACACATGCCAGTTTTAAAAATAGCTTCAGACACACCATTTATATATGCCGGAGCTTCCCTATAAACAGGTTGTTTATGCATAGGCTTCCATACGGGCCTAGCTTCTATGCCTGCATTATCCAAGAAAACACGCAGCGCCTCTACATTATTATTTGGCTGACAATCGGTAGTAGCAGAATTAGCGATATGTATGACTCCAGCAGCTCCCCCCACAGCCCCATTAACGATCGTTTTATAAGCCTTTTCTTGTCCTTTGATTACAAGATTCTCATCTAAAGTAATAGTGCATAGCCAATAATTTGAGTCATACCCTCCTGTTGTAGGTTGACGGTGCACTGTTATACCTTTAATTTCACTCATAAGAGACTCATAAAGGGCCTGTACATGCTTGTGATGAGAAATATGTTCCTCAGCGACGGTCATTTGGCCCCGTCCGATACCAGCACAGATGTTGCTCATTCGATAGTTATATCCAATTTTCTCATGATGATAGTATGGATAACTCTCACGGTATTGGGTAGCATACATCATAATCTCACGCCATTCCTCCTCACTTGCAGTCACCAAAGCTCCTCCACCAGATGTCGTGATCATCTTGTTTCCATTAAATGACAACACGCCATATTTGCCAAAAGTACCAAGTACTTGCCCATCAAGTCTTGAGCCAAAACCTTCAGCAGCATCTTCTATAATGGGAATACCATACTTGTTTGCTACTTCCATGATGTGATGAATCTTATACGGCATACCATATAGCGCGACGGGAATGATTGCCTTTGGCTTTTTCCCTGTCTTTGATATTCTATCCATAATTGCTTCTTCAAGAAGATCCGGATCCATATTCCAAGTTTCTTTCTCACTGTCAATAAAAACAGGAGTAGCACCAAGGTAGGTAATTGGGTGAGAAGATGCACAAAAGGTAAAACTCTGAACGCATACTTCATCTCCTGGGCCAACTCCACATGCGATTAGAGCTAAATGAACTGCAGCCGTCCCCGCACTCAAAGCCACGACTCTTTTTTCTTGGCCGCAAAACACTTCTAGATCTCTTTCAAAGCCATTAACATTTGGGCCCAAGGGGACAACCCAGTTTGTGTCAAATGCTTCTTGAATATACTTCTGTTCAAGTCCTGCGTCGCTCATATGAGCTAAACAGAGGTAAATGCGATTTCTTGCCATAATAAATTATACTAATTCACCATCGTATTCCATTCTCTTTCCAAGGACAGTGCAGATAATCATCTGGATATCTTTAATAAATGAATAATGCCTATAATAATAGCAGTTGATACGAACTTTATCAGGAAAGATCACTTTATCATTATAATCTTCTGCGATAATTTGTACATCTCTGTTATCACCTTCTTTCTTCCTCTGAGAAACATACTCTGCTATCATTTCATCTTCTAGACGATACTTCATGGTTGCTGGCCCGGTTATTCCAGGTCTTAATCTTAGAACATCCCTGTCAGTTCCTACGAGCTTATCCGCGTACCCAGGCACATCGGGCCGTGGTCCGACAAAACTCATTCGGCCAATTAACACGTCCCAGAGTTCTGGTAGTTCGTCGAGTTTGTAATGACGTAAAATAGCACCAAAAGGAGTAATGCGGCTATCACCAGCAACAGACACAGAGCTGCCATTGTGATTAACAGTCATCGTACGGAACTTGTGACACTTAAACAATACTCCTCCTTTCCCAACTCTATCTTGAACAAATAGAATAGGACCCCCAGGCATCTTTACCTTGATCAATACTGCCACTATGGCTAGTACTGGCCATAGAATCAGTAGCCCAACAAAAGAAACGACCCTGTCGAAAATAAACTTTACAAACATCTATCTAAATAATCTATATGCAATCTTTTTTACCCACACCGGCGACACAAGCATACAAAACATCGCAAAACCATAAACATCCGAAAGCCATCCATAACCAAGCCCCCTATTGATCATTAATCTGTCTTTGAACTGCTTCTTAGCGAAAGCCCAGCCGTTACGACGCCTTTTAAACATTGTGTCCGTCATACGAAACCTAAGCACGACATCCGGAATATTAGCATGGCGTGTTCCGGCCATCATTCCATCATACCAAAGCATAGTGTCCTGATTCTGACGGTATTCTGGTCTATATTTCCTTCCATCCAATTTGTCAAAGAAAGACTTCTTAAACATGACAGCAGGATGAGCATGGGGATTCCGTTTTGAGAAAAAAGCTCTACATTGTTCTGGATCCTCAGGGTATATAATAGTTTTTCCTCGACTATGTCCGTTTTCATCAATCTCCGTGATTCCACCACCGACAACATCAATCATCGGGTTCTTGTCCAGAAATGACACTTGCTTTTCAAATCTTATTTGTTCGGAAATATCATCCGAATCCATACGCGCTATATACTCAAATCCCTTTTCAAAGCAAATGTCTAAAAGATCATTCAAAACGCAGGCAAGTCCGCGGTTTTCATTGAAACGAATGACAGAGAGATAATCACGCTCCTCAATCTGATTTAAATAATCTATTAAATCATTTCCTATGGGGCCATCCACACCAATATAGATGTGAAAATCCTTATACGTCTGAAAAGCAATGCTCTCTATAGCTTTGCTCAAATACTCCACCTTATCATTTTTATAAACAGGTAGGATTACAGCTATCTTATTGTTCATACGGCACGTTCTTTATAACATGAACATGTTTGGAGTCCTTGCGTTTATCTTGTACTATTTCAACATTGTCGCCTTCTACATAAATATTCCCGACAATTTTAGGGGCTCCTGTTGTAGTGTTCACATAAACATTTCTCCCATTAACCTTCAATGTTCCATAGAAAGGATGCTCTTTTGTCCCGAAAGACCGTGATCTAGAATCACCATTAATCTCATAAACACTCTTGCTATTACCAGAATAAGAAAACGTGTAAATTAGATTCTGATTGGTATTATTATTTATTGTTATCCTATCCTCGCTCTTCGCATAGAAAACGAATGCCGCAAAAGAAAGATATGAAGAAATATCACCATATATATTAAATACACATTCGACACTCACGTTCTTATCGTACTTCCAATTAGAAGAGAATGATTTATAAAGATGTTGAATATTCATTCCACCCAATTTGCAACAGTATAGATTCACTATATTGTCACTAAATGAATAATCCTCATGAGGAATTCTATCGTTTAGGCTTAAACCAAGTTCTTGAAACTGAACAACTGAGCCTTCTTGAAGATTTTGGGTTTCTCCTTCAAGTTGTATATATGTAATGCGATTATGGTTGCATGTTACAATCCTATACTCCTTGTTGTCTGTTTTAATAACATTAGATAAAAGCAGCACATGAGCAGGAGCAGCAGCGGCATAATAGTTTCTTCCTTTAGCATTGACTATATTATCGTCACCACAGAGATAGATACATCTGTGCATGTGATCGCCATAGACATCAATTTCACAATGATTTGCATAATTCAAAGCAACAGGATATGCCACCCGATAGGCGTTTACTTTGATCGTACTGCTATCAATGCCTATTGTTCCGTTACGATATAAGAATTCATCGTACATGAATGTCCCATGAAAAACACCGCAATAGAGGTTTGAACAAGTAAGATCGATATACACTCTACTACAATCACCGTAGCAAACAATTCCAGCTCGTCCGCTCTCTAAAGATAACCCGGATTTTGAACTGACAGGTAAACTTGTATTCACACTATTAATGCTCCCCTTAAACGAAAAGCCATTCAAATTGTCTACAAATATAACTCCCCGGCCACGATAATCCGCAGATAAATACTCATTAAGATCTTTTAGGTTTATGGTCAATGATATTGAATCACGATTAACGACAAGGCAATGCGAATAAGGTGAATCTGTTTGAACCGCATATACTCTGTCTCTGAACCCGGACACGGAATTTGAAACGTAAATAGCATCCTGAACGGCTTTTGTGTCATCTGTTATTCCATTACCTACTGCCCCAAACCATTCGGGATAAGCCGTCTCAACATCAAGATAACCAGAATAACTATTATTGTTGAAGATTTGTCGGATACTAGAGATTATCCTTGTATTATTAAAAGTGATTCTTCCATTACTTAAACAGCCTCCTCTAAACTCTAGGGTGGAGTTCTTCCCGATGATAATACCGTTTTTGTATTTTGATAAATCATGATTGAAACGGATAATGAAGGTTGTATTCTCGCTAGAAAAAGTTTTCACTAAATCATCATTCTTCCGCACATAAACATAACGGGAGCCTAATTTTGAAGCGCCCGTAAAAGGAAATAAAAGAAACAGAAAAGACACTACTAAAACGTATCGAATCTGTTTAAAAACGATAATCCTATTCCTTATGTCCATGCTTTCTAAAAAAACTATCTACATCCGAAAAGTCATCTGCATTCGTTTCAATCCAACCAATAGGCTTTTCCCACCATTTAATAAAAGAAAGAGAATCGATAGTGTCGTTGGGAAACCGTTTTCGTATTTCTTTTGCAGGATTACCCGCAACGATGGCATATGGAGGCACATCATGAAGCACAACACTACCCATACCAATAATTGCGCCGTCCCCGATATGACATCCACCTCGAATAAGGACATTGTCACCAATCCATACATCATTACCAATGGTACACTCATTACCATTATCATTTGTCAGATGTTCCTTAAACCTAGATGATTTAACATAGTGGAACCAGTATGTGTCTGAAAAGAAGGCCGGGTGTGTTGAAACGAAACCTTTAACTGGGTGAGTGGCTGAAACTACGCGAATATTGCTCCCTATCGAACAAAACCTACCGATCATACAGTTCGAGAATTCGCATCCAAAACCCACAAAAGAGCCATACCCCATAGATGTCCTTGAAAGATAGGAATTGTTACCAACTGAATTTTTCCCTTCAAAATGGCACTTATTCAAAATAGTCGCAGATGACCGAATTCGACATCTCCCCAAATACACTATTCTATAGTAGAATGTGATAAAATATTTAATCAACCTACGCATTGGTGGTTACTTTCTTGTTTCAACGACTCTTGTAACATCCGGAAAGCATTGTCCAAATAATAAGTCATACTCATCAGGATCAAATGAATTCAAGCAACCAAAATGAGTAAAAGTCAATTCTCCAAAGATTATTTGCTCCCCTTCATTATATAAATCAACCCGAATCAAAGGAAGATCCTTAGATAACCTTTTTGCATAATCAATCATCTTGTCCAACATTTTAGGTTTTTCTATCGGGCCAACATTCGGATGCTGATTTCTGACAGGAATCCATGTCCAATCAGGCCAATAATAGTCGAATTTTGTTTGCTCATCAATCCTATCTGATGCAACAAACAGGAACTTCACTTCCCCATAAGAGCAGAAAAATTTAAAATCTTTCGGGGGTTTATTATCAGCTGTTTCAATAAACTTCTCGGCAATAATCATCGGTTTGATCCTTGAGTAAATGCCTTGTTCAGCACGTTCTACGCCATATTTTTCTTTTAGCCAACCTCGTAATTTCTTTTCTGCCTCAGGAATATCAAAGCGAGACTTGTCTGTGCAAATAATGTTATAGCCACTCCCATGATTGCATTTAATAGCAAATCTCTGCGGTAACTTATCCCAATTTATGTCCTCGACACGCTCCCATGCACCATAAAGTTCATTAAGAATCTCAGGGCATCCAAAATCCGTTACAACACTATGCACCTTATACTTATCAGCTCGGTCCGCGACAAACTGCTTATCCCAATATACCCTCAATTTAAGGTACATCATTTTCTCGTTCAAAGTTTGGGGATTCGTAAGATTAAGGGGTTTCCCCACATAATAACGGTATCTAATTTTACTGGCGAATTCGGGATTTAGTCGAGATGCTAATATACAGAAACTCCTAAATGCCCAATGTCCAACATTCTTAAAGAAACGAAATCTCTGTAATTTTAAAACAATAACACTCATATTTCGAAGTTAAATTATCTCTTTAATAATATCGTGTAACCTAATGAAGAATTCTTTAAGAGAATAAAAAACCATCACTCGCCATGAGACATCATGATACTCATATCTGATTCTAAGATGGTTCGCTTTATAACGAGGTCTCCTTCCTTCCCATCTGCGAATCTGATTATCGTGTCCCTCCATATCGTACATATGAAGCTGCTCACCAGCAATCTCCTCGGTCACATTCAATGAGGCAGGTCTTAATGTCAGAGCAAATGAATGAACTTCTTTGTAAGGTAGTCTTTCATTGGTTACTACATAACGCTTTCCTTCGGCACACGTCTTCATGTTGTTTAGGTCCATACAAATATCATCTCCCAGTATATCAAAAACCTTATCATTATGAGATAGGACCCTTTCGTAAAAACTATCATATTTAAGGAGTTCTGAGAGTTTTTCCATGTGATACTCATACGGACAGCCATGCATCAAAGGAACCTGGACAAACGTAACAGGTACTGTAACTTTATTGTGCTCACCAAAATCCGAAAAACAGGTTGTCCTCGAACGATATGGATAAATATAGTACAAACGCTTTTCGGCCATATAACTGGCAAAATAACGTCCCCAGCTACGTGTCCAGGAAGAAATGTCTCTCGGGATACTTGGATTAATACAGGGGAGCTTATCTTCATGTTCAAAATACCAGTCTTTAAATAACCTCCATTGACGAGCGTTCCAACTCTGCCCCCATGTAACAACCATACCTCCGAGAAAGACATCACTTAACGAAAGAATAGGAGTGAAAGCATAATGTGTAAAAACATTACAACCATATGAGTATAGCGAAACACCACATACTTCTATTTCATCTCCATACTTCTCATGAGCCGCACATACATAAGAATAGAAATCCTCGGCTACGACCAAGTCGTCCTCTAGAATAATAACAGCACCATATTTCTCACTATAATCCCCACACTGAATAATATGTCGTCGCAACCCCTGACGTACGGGGAATCTCCTAATCTCTTTTGTGCCGTGATTCCAATCAAAGGCTCTAGCAACAGCTTCTACCTCGTCACTACGATTACTCTCATCTATGCTTATTATCAATGGAACTCCATCGAAATAATAATGTGCTCTACCGATGCTCTCCAGGAGCCTTTTCATGCCATCTGGGCGGTTATACCCAACCGCAACAATAGCTGGTTTTAACATATTATGTTGTGACATAATTAAAATTAGTTTTTCTACAAACCTGAAGACAATAACCTAACGTTAAAAATGTCGGGAAAGTAAGGAAACCACCACCAAAGACACCCCTAACTAATGCGAAACAAGCAAATAATACAACAAGGTTACGCACAGAAGGTACTTTGGAAGAGAGGAATGCCTTGACGTTTATAAAAAGCATCCAAATAATAATGAATCCACCGAGAATGACTCCGTAGTGGTCTAAAATCTCTAAATACATATTATGTGCGGACCAGCCAACGAACTGCCACTCCCCATATACACCCCAACCCATTAACGGCCGTTCCTTGATTTTACTGATGACTAATTGTGCTATTTCATCTCGTTCGCTATAATACGTAAGGGTCTCACCTTGAATAGCGAGTTCAATAACACGCGTAGATAGGCCCAGAGATTCCAAAACACCTTGTAAGTAATAGAGGAAAGCATTCCAGTAATCAGAATTGACAAACCATATCAATGCAAGTATAGCAACTATTGCCAAAAAACCATGTCCTTTGCTCACTGATGACAAAACGATCTTTACGGCGGTAAAAGAAAGAGCAATAATAACAGGACCTCTAGTACCCATCGATACTAAGAACAAAGTTCCGATAACGGAAAACGCAATCCCAATTATTGTTCTTTTGTCGAAAGCATAATTAATTACCAACAGTACATTCAAAAGGATGAAATATGCTCGACTCATATCGTCGTTCTTTTGCAAGTCAGAATCCCTTAAAAAAAAGAATACAAACAGGGACTCCACTAATATCGCTAGGCACGACACCTTACCCATCAAAGTGACGGTTTCATCATTAGGGATTAAGAACAGTCCAACAATGAAGTATCGAAACAGCGGAAACACTGTAGGCCAGAATTGCCCTTCCCCTAACATGTACAGATCAATGTTTGCGGGATATATAATCCACGTAAGAGCTATCGCCAGTCCGACAAAAAGCATAACCATAAAATCTCCAACACGAAGTCGACTTCCCCTTAGCAAACATAGGCCAATTAGAATTACGTAAGTAGTATGAAGAAGCAAATCTCCAAGACCATCTATGCCAGACACCCTATTGAGCACTAGCATCACATACCGGAAAATGTTCTTCTCAGTAATAGCAAGAAGCATCAACCAAGTCCGGGGGTCACGCAATAAGATACTACTTATTCCAAATATAGATTGTTTTCGTATTATTCTATCCATAGGCAAAAACGTCCTTATTCACTATAAGCCGAGACTTCCCTCAAAAACGCATCAAACTTGGGTTCATATCTTTCAATAGCAAAGACTTTATCTCCGCTACAGGCTTGTTTCATTGTTATTCTTTCCTCATACGATTTATTACACAATGATTTCATGATTAACACATCACTCTCTAGATCCCCGGAAAGTCTAAAGCCCGTAATCCCCTCACGGAGATACAGAAAAGTGTCACCAACTGAATTCATTACCACAGGCGTACCAAGAGAGACACTCTCCACTAATTTAGTAGAAAGACCGGCCTCATTCATTATATTTACATCGCGAAGGTTAATCATATAATCAGCATTCCTCACTGCTCTCAAAGTGTCATTGTGTGAATACTTACCTGCAAACAATATGTCATTATTCGTGTCCAAAGCTACCTTATGCCGTGGGACACATGTAATATACATATCTTTTGTTATACCAATAACAACCAAGCGGTACAATGTCTTCTCTGTTGAAAGTTTAAGACACAAATCAATAATCTTGTCTAATCTATCTTTCATCCCAACTGTTTTGACATTCTTTTTCAGAACAAATGGAGAGCCAGCGTATACGAAAGTAATAGTATCCGCCAACTCAAAGCTATCGTCCGAATAGTTATCAAAGAGGGGAGGGATAACAATAGAGGGCATACCCACCCTATGATAAAAACGCTCTATATACCGACTCACAGCAATAAGCCCATCAGCATTACTCTTATTAATTCGATGAAGATACTTCCAATTAAAACTCATTACTAGACGCCGAAGCATCGGTTGAGATTTAAAACTCGTTATATCAGCACTATTAACTATATACTTGGCTCCTTTCTTCCAACACCATCGAATCACTTTATCCAAAACCAGAGCATAAGTGGGCGATTGATATGAGATAACAAACCTCACATCGGTTTCTTGGGCCACTAAGTCCATAAACGCTAATATCGTTTTCACTGTCCTTTGATAACACAATAGCCCGGATACAGACAAAGTGTTCTCTAGTTCTAGAAACATATTCTTATCACCAACACATAAGATCGGCAATGATTGAATCTCTTCATTTGTGGCCTCACGGTTAACCCCAATGAAAGCCACTATATATCCCAAGTGGTTAAAGATTTTTGCATTATTCCTTACCAAATGGGCTTGGACATTTTCATTTCTTAAGTCAAAGTCCCCAATATATATGATGCTCTTCTGCTTTTTCATCTATTCTTTTCTATCCCGCTCATTAAAAACACGCACCCCGCTACATATTCAATAAACCATCAATAACTTTTACGTATGCCTGTGCCGAGTCATCTGGAAACAATAATTCAGTCTCTTCAAAAGGCACTATTCTCTTTTTGTTTAAGTCAATGAAAGAATCAACCGAATACACCTGATCACTTACTGGTTTTCGCATATCAATCGCTTGATATGCCGGATAACGGGAAAAGGTTCTAAGATTAACATCAGAATCATTATTGTAAAGCAATAAAAGAGGTTTACCATATGACATATACTCATAAACCTTAGAACGAATAGCCGTTACTAGTCCAGGGAAAGACATGAAGAAATCCACAGAAGGATAAACGGATAGTAAATCATTCAGTGGTATCCAATCATTTACTTCTATACTTCCTAGGAACACTGATCTCATTGCGATTATAGCATCTATGTCAACTCCGCGCTCAAAAAAAACGAGATTAATTTGTTTGGCAAATCTGGATTCATTGAAGAGATTAACGACAAATCTGATATAATCAGGGCTAAAAACAGTCCCACTATATAGAATATTAATCATATCAGGACGAATAACGTCTTGATGTAAAGACTCCGGTAAAGGTTGTGGCCGAATAATAGAAGGAACTCCTAAGTATACCCGTTTAGGAATAGCTTCTGAGACATCACCATACTTATCATGAAAACTCTTTATTGGATACAATGATACCAACATATCGGAATACTTCGCTATAACCTTTTCTGCATTTCTTTGACGCCAAATCGCATACCATTTAGGGATAAAACGGAATTGCAACTTTCCATAGATATTGTCCCAAAAAATGACCATAAGCCGTTCCCCAATACCTGATCGTTTAAGCCATGTGCCTGCCCAAACGCTTTCCTCGGGATTGCATTGTGCTATAACTAAATCATAACGCGAATTAGCTATCAACTTCTTACATGCTCTATAAACCCTTTTACAAAAAAAGAAATCAGCAAATGGGAAGAAAATAAAACGGTGAAGCATTCTCTTCAAAATCTCACCTCGAGAGCCTGATACTGAAGGCGCTCGAAAAGGGATAGTCTCGATATTGATTCCGTTTATCGCCCTATAGTTATTTGATATCCCATCGTAAGAGATGTTATAGACATCATATCTCCCAGTCTTTATTAGTGCCTCCATTATACGTGTAGTACAATTTGTACTCGGGCCAAATGGGCCAAAAGGATAGTTGAATGATAGAAATAGTATTTTTTTATTCATTATTAATTCTTAAGCTGGGGCCGAGGAAAAAGATGGACAATCGTATTAGGTACTATTCAAATATTGATTGACAGGATCACATTAGTTATGTCGACACTTATTATTCCCTTACTAATGGCATGCTCGTATCTTAAATCCCCATAGGTATTTTAAATACTGATTTCGCTTACACATCTCTATCAATTTGTAACAAATGATAAGTGTTATAACAGAGAAAACAGGTGCAATGAAATATACAAGTAGCCTTTCGTTTATGACGAATAGATTATATCCCAGTTTTGTGTCAATAAGCTTTATACAATACTTTAATACGAAAATAACAAAGACATGAGAAATGTATAGTCCCAAGGTCTCTTGTCCAATCGTTCTTGATAATACACTAATTCTCGATGGGCAGATTGCCTTAAAATACATATATGCCATATCAAATACCATACGCATTGTTGCAACAGCAGCGCATCCTAAAACTAGACGATAGACATCTAATACTGCGGCCTTATATCCATGAAGGATGTTTGTATCTGCGTTCCATATGTTATAAGAATTATCCCAGAAGCATACTCCCAACATGAATAATACGAACCAAATCATTTTGTGTTTGTACCACACATCATTCTTATAGCCTAAGAGGAAAAAAGGGAAGAGATAACAAAGATTAAAAAGCCTCGAATCAATCATGTAAAGGGCTATTATTATTAAGGAATAGCACACCCATTTCAACCACTTTAAACTCTTTTTACTACACAATTTCTCAATAAGAATAACAATAACTGAACTAAAGAAAACCGCAAAAAGGAAATAATAGCCGGCATAGTAAAGGATAAACTTACGTAGATATACTATTCCCCAGAAAACAGCGGGGATGAGAATTGTAGTAGTTTTATCAAAAAGCAACTCTCTTAGTGAATGCTTTTTTACACTAAACTTGCAGAAATAACCCGATATTAGCATAAAGAAAGGCATATCATATAATCTGAGGAGCCATGTAATATTACAAGAGGCATCGCCAGCGCCGAATCCGGTAATAGCATGTCCCCATACAACACCGAACATTAACACGGCTTTATAAAAATCATATAATTCATTTCTTTCCATATCTCATCTCCACAATTTCATTATAATAACGTTCACATGACTTATCGTCAGAATACCTATGGAACTTTTTCACCTCTGTATCCGAAGGAACAAGATCGGAACTGTTCTCAAATGCTCGTTTAATCATGCTAAACAAGCCATCTTCAGTATCACACCAATTATTTGGAAACTCGTCTCTCAGATTATAATAACATCCAGCATCTTCCTCCTCAAAATTATCATAGAAATAAAAAACTAATGGTCGACGGAGAAGCAGATAATCCATCCAAACACTTGAATAATCCGTAATTAAAACATCGCTGTGATAGATAACAACTTGGGGATCATATCCTGCTTTAGAAATATTCTTGATGACATCCGTTTCTTCTAACTCCAATAACTTGTATACCATATTCGGATGTTGCTTTACTAATAGCAATACATTGTGTTCACGCATCCACTGCTGGATATCATCCCGATGCAAGAAAGGAGTTTGAGATACTTCTCCTCTGCCATACTTCCTATGTGTTGGCATATAAGTAACAACATACTTATTCTGGAATGAAGAATCCCATTTCTCTGTCTTCATTCGTTCGTCGTCAAATAAGGCATCGTTGCGTGGCATCCCCAAAATCCGTACACCCACATTCGAGGGGAACTCATTCCGCTGTAATCTGGCCGTAAACTCTGATGTAGCAGACACAAACGAGATATCGTCATAACTCCAATACAGCTTTTTTAGTATCTTCTCTTTGAAAAGGGTATAATTAGACCGTTCATGTAAAGAGAATAATCTTTCTTTATCTTGCTCTGATAGCATCTTTAAGGCCTTTTTGAAAGGCTGTCCATGAACAAGAAAAAACAAAGCTTTATCTTTTCGTTTAAACGAATACTTAATATCAGTTAAGGTTTGCGTTACGAACACGCAATCCGCAGATGCTATTTTGAATAAACCCCTGATGGAATAATTATTGGCGACCGGGACACCTTTCATATTAAGTTCTGATTCAACCTCAGGATTCTTTGTAATGAAAATGCAGTCAAAATCCGGGTGGTTCTTCAGCATATATTCGAGTAGATACTTTGAACCCTCTCTATATGTGTTTCCTTGATCTGCTCCAAATACCCAACGCTTTGGTTTAGCTGGCACAAATGCGTTAAGAATTGTGGCCACGATTCCGTATAAATACTCTCTGAACTTCATAATAAAACCCTATTCTAACGTTTCCTCATCTTTTCCTTTACAAAAGCTAACAAATAGTTTTTCTCTGGTTTACTTAATCCCGCAAAATAGACAGATAGAAAAACAATAAGGATACTTAATATAACAACTAAACTCGCATCTAAGAATGTTGTGTGGGGAAAAAGTAAATAGCACAGATATGTCCCGATAATAGTAAGTAATGATACAATTACAACTCTCTTCAATACAGATGAAACAAATAATCTTATTTTAATCCCTGTTAGCCTTGAGACAATTATAAGTCGCGCGAACATTATAATTATATTTATGACAATACTAACAAAATAAGCTGCTTCAACTGGAGCGCCTATATGATATAGAACATATGTTATAAAGAAGCATGAGACACTGAGAGAGCCGACAACAATTTGATATAATTTAATATTCCCTGTGGCAATAGCTAATGTATACAGCGAGGTGGAAAGCGTCATAATCAAAGCGTTGATGAGCGTTAAACGCACAAACAAAACAGTATAATCTGGAACCTCCTTAAGCCACAGTTTGAGAATAAATGGTGCTTCTGCAAATATAGGGACAGCAAGAAGAGCCATAAGGAAATAGGAATACTTCGAGCTGAACATCACAAGCTTAAACGAGTCGTCATATGCACGCTTTGCGTAGGATTTTGTGATCTGCGGATTAACAGCTGTAGTAAAACTAGTGACAAATTGGGTGACAGCAGAGTTGACTTGTACGGCCAATCCTCTTGCCGCGTTAACCTTCACTCCAAAGAATAAATTCATTAATAGGTTAACACCATGAGAATTCAATATTGCTCCACTTGCCCCTAGCATGTTCCAGCCTGCCAATGAACTCATCTCTTTAATCAGGCCGATATTGAAAGAATAATGATAATGACACTCACTAAAATTGCGTTTACAGTAGACAGTGTATATGAGACGAATTAGGACTGCAACCAATAAAAGCAGAAGAGCATATACAATAAGCCGATCAAAGCCAATAACGAATAATAATAAAACAACACCGAGTTTAAGAAATGCCTCAAGAATACTTACATAGGCAAAAGCATTCATTCGTTCATGGGCAATGATGCAAGCATTATATGGGATACTTATTAGATTCACACAAAACGTTAATAGGGAGCATTGAAATACCCAATTAGCCGCTGCCATACGTCCTTCTGGTATACTCATTTGAGTATTCAGAAACCAAACTCCTATTATCTCTGCTATGACTATAATAATAATTGAGATAAGCACTTGAACAGTAACAGACGTAGAAAACACTTCTTCAAGCCTGTTCATATCCTCTCGTCCTAGCTCAAATGTTATATAACGACTTATAGCATTAGACAATGCGCCCGATAGTAAAGAGAACATTGCCACAAAACCACCCACGACGTTATAAGTGCCATAATCATCAACCCCTAAAGCGCTTAGAACCACACGACTCGTATATAATGAGACCAATAGAATGACAAAGGTCCGAAAATACAAGTAAACTGTATTCTTTGCAATACGTTTATTATTTGAAATGGAGTCTTGAGACATTTGAATGAGAATTAAGATCTCGGTCGGATCAAATAGAAGTGATTCCCTCCGTTAGTTACAATAAGAATACCTTCAGAGATAATCTCACAGTCCTCAGGTTCTTCAAGAATCGTGTCTGAGAAGTCAATATCTGTTATTCGCACATGTGACCGAGTGTCATATATTGCAAGATGTCGTTTACTATTACGAGAGCCGAACAGCATAAACAGTAGTCCATTGTATACTTTCCCACCTTGCCAAACATCATCATCGTACACATATCCATCCTCGGCCCAGAAATCAAAGATGTCATCACTAATAAGAGTTACATCACCTTCACCAATAAAAGGTTTACGTGCCCTTGCGAAAAGAAGATTAGTCCCTCCTGAACCAAAAAACCATAAGTCTCCATCATCACTGCAAACGGCATTTAAAGCAGTCGTTCTATCTAGAAAATCCATTTCCGGTAGCGTAATGGTTTGAATTAAATTTGATCCAGTTGTCGTAATCCGTTCAACGTATGTTTTTCCGCCATATATTCCTGAGACGTAGATCAGTAGATCCCCATTTTCGTCAACAAAGCCTTGTGCACAATTGGCATGGTTAGAATACTTATGTGAACCCAACTCGAAAGATGCAATCTTTACAGGTTTTGTAATGTCGGATAAGTCAAATGTTTGACAGAGTCCAGAATCATATAATCGGTACATAACATGATCTTTTACAATCACCCCCTGCGCAGATAGCCCCTGACACTTATTCTCAATGCCTTCTCCAATCTTGAAGATTTGCTGGACTTCAAATGGGTTATCGATAGTCAGTTTCTTTATCCAATCACTATCGAAATCGTCCGCACATTCCGGTTCTAAAGAACGGCATGCACTGCAGACTAATCCGGTAATCATAAAGAGAAGAAATCCAGAATAAACTTTCTTACGAGACATGGTAGGGGTTAATTTAGCATAGAAAGAGTTCTACGGATACCATCTTTTAAGCTATATGAAATTTTCCATCCAAGTGTATTTAATTTGCCTCCAAAAAGTCGAGCTTTCGTCGCCTTACTGAATCCTAACGACTCCGCCTCGTCTGGTAAATTGAACACGACCTTTGTCCCTGAGATTTCAGCAATAGTTTTTGCTAAATCCTTGAGCTGTATATCGCAGGATTGATCGGCTACATTGTAGGCCTCACCGCTCTCGCCTTTTAATAGAATTGTTAGCAAGCCGGTCACGGCATCCGCAGCATATGTGTACGAATAATACTGCGTTCCGGAGCTCTTCAAAACAATGTCCTGCTTATTAAGGCCGTTTTTCAGGAACTGAGTAAGGGCTTTAGAGTCGGTAAGTTGAAGTGTCGGCCCAAAGGAGCGTGTGAGCCTGGCGATTACTACATCCACACCTTTTTGCTTCTTGTAAGCCTGGCAAAGTGCTTCTCCGCAGCGTTTACTTTCTGGGTATCCAGCCCGTAGAGAGTTGCAATCGATGTAACCACAATAGGATTCGTCAAACAATTCAACATCGCCGCGATTCTCACCGTAAATCTCATTAGAAGAAGCGAACAGGAAACGCTTGGCACAACAGCTTACCGCTAGATCCAGCATATTCTGTGTCCCTATGATATTGGCAGTAATAGTACCAATAGGATCAGTGGCATAAGCGACAGGATGCGTATTACTGGCGAGGTGCAGTATGTAATCAGCCTCAATATTCATTGTCAAAGAATCCAGTCGGTTCACATCACATTCGATGAAATGGAAGAAAGATGAATCCCACCAATGGTTAAATCTATTCTTCGCTTTCATTTCATTGCGACCGAGTGCTATAATTCTGCAATCTAGCCCCTCAGTCTCATTTTTATACATCACCGAATCCAAAAGGAGGCTACCAATCATCCCAGTAGCTCCGGTAATAAGAATTGAAGACCCATTCAAATCATTCCACGGGATAGATTCGAAAGAGGTAATCAACTTCAGATCTTCTAAATACTGTGTGTTCTCGTACAAGCTCATTTCAAATAATCGTCCTTCTTGTCCATTGCTAAATAAGCTTTGAACAGTTCCATGTCATCTTTTGTCGTGAGTTTGATGTTTTTATCGGAGCCAGCTGCGAAAAAGAGCCGTTCCCCCAATTCCACCATCATTGTGTTTGTGTATGATGAGCCATGTATCCCTATCTCCTCTTCAAAGGCTTTATGGTAGGCCCAGTCCAGTTTCCCGAACTTATAGGCTTGTGGCGTGGCAACGCGTCGGAGCGTCTCCCGTGGAATGTATTTCGTGGTTGAAATCTCGTCATCCACAACAAAAATCTGCTCATTGTAGGGCATCGATGTGACTGCATTCCCATATTGATTGCATTTGACGATAACGTCGGTTAATACGCTCGGCTCGATAAGCGGCCGAATACCATCGTGGATAACGATGGTATCGTCGTCAGAACACTTGCCTTCTAGATTGAAGACACCGTTCCGGATGGACTCTTGGCCGCTGTTTCCTCCAGAAACAACCCACTTGAGTTTGTCTATACCAAACTGCCTGGCGTACGCCCAAAGTACTTCGTGCCACCCATCGATACAGACGACCTCAATAGCGTCAATGCCAGGATGTTTTTGGAACCCTTCTAAAGTATAAATAAGAACAGGCTTGTCATGGACATTAAGAAACTGTTTCGGAATATCCTGGCCCATCCGGGCGCCGGATCCACCGGCAATTATGATAGCAATGGTCATGTAAGTATTATCTAATTACTACTTCTTTAATTCTTCTTGAATATATTCCAAACTTGCAATTTTGTCCTTAGTTTCCTCAAGATTCAATCGTCTAGTATTATTGGAATTAAACTCATCAATAGTAGCGCGCTTGATATCACCCTCGACAAAAAACTTATCATAGTTCAAATCGCGGTTATCGGCGGGAACACGATAAAAATTGCCCATATCTTCAGCCTTAGCACATTCTTCCTTGGTCAAAAGAGTCTCATACATTTTTTCTCCATGACGGATGCCAATAACCTTAATCTCTTCTTTCTTCCCACCAAAAAGCTCACAAACCGCTTCTGCCTGAGTTTGAATAGTGCAGGCTGGAGCTTTTTGGACGAGGATATCACCGTTTTTACCATGTTCAAAAGCAAATAGGACAAGGTCGACGGCTTCTTCAAGACTCATAATAAAACGAGTCATGGACGGTTCCGTAAGCGTGATAGGTGAACCTGCGCGAATCTGGTCAATCCATAATGGTATAACACTGCCGCGGCTACACATAACATTGCCGTATCGAGTACAGCAGATCCTTGTGTTTAATGAATTACGGCTTTTTGCGACAGCGACCTTCTCCTCTAGAGCTTTGCTAATACCCATCGCATTGATAGGGTATGCGGCCTTGTCTGTCGATAGGCATATGACACATTTTACGCTCGCATCAATGGCAGCATCCAACACATTATCTGTGCCGATAACATTAGTTTTAACCGCTTCCATCGGAAAGAACTCGCATGACGGTACCTGCTTGAGCGCAGCTGCATGAAAAATGTAGTCAACTCCACGAACAGCAGTCTTGAGTGTGGACTTGTTACGGACATCCCCGATATAGAACTTGATCTTATGCGCGACCTCAGGATATTTTATCTGGCATTCGTGTCGCATATCATCCTGTTTTTTCTCATCGCGGGAGAAGATGCGGATTTCACCAATATCGGTGCGGATGAAGCGCTTGAGAACTGCGTTCCCAAATGAACCAGTCCCCCCGGTAATCATTAGGACCTTGTCTTTGAAGATTGACATAAATCTAATATGTTATTAAAACTATTTAACTATAAACTGCAACAATAGATGAAAACAAATCACGATGTACAAACGACACGAGCCTCCTCGTCACTCTAGCATAAGAATAAAGTGAACGACTCCTGATACGACGTTACTAATAATATCCTTTATACCACTCAGCAAATTTTCTCAGCCCCTCCCTCAGCGTAATCTTCGGCGTAAACCCGAAATCCCGTTCGAGCGCGGAGGCATCTGCATAGGTGGTAGGAACATCTCCCGGCTGCATGGGCACGAGTTCTTTGTGAGCCTCGAAGTCGTAGTCCTTTGGAAGTACTCCGGCTCTGACGAGTTCCTCTTGGAGGATATTGACAAAGTCCAAAAGGTTCTCAGGCTGGCCGCCACCGATGTTATAGACGGCATATGGAGGGATTGGAAGCCCGTCCTCGCCGGTCTTCTTTTCCGGGGCTTTGCTCATGACGCGGACGATACCTTCCACGATATCGTCAACATAGGTAAAATCCCGGCGGCAGTTGCCGTAGTTATAGATCTGGATGGTCTGGCCTTTCAGCAGCTTGTTCGTGAATCCGAAATACGCCATGTCCGGGCGCCCAGCAGGACCGTAAACAGTGAAGAAACGAAGGCCTGTAGACGGGATGTTATAAAGCTTGGAATAGCAGTGGGCGAAGAGTTCGTTGCTCTTCTTGGTTGCTGCATACAGGCTCACCGGATAATCCACCCTGTCGTCCACGCTGAAAGGGACTTTCTTGTTGCCACCGTACACACTGCTGGAGCTGGCGTAGACCAGGTGCTGAACGGGATGATGCCGGCATGCCTCCAGAATGTTGTAGAATCCTATCATG
>JAEEGL013339123.1_pt1 | contig 22053 bp, 14 predicted proteins | sample 9134231 | NCBI WGS metagenome assembly JAEEGL01 (sample SAMN16246548, study PRJNA631951) | gut metagenome | biome: gut microbiome; feature: rumen; material: fiber-attached | host: Bos | place: Iran: Karaj | collected 2018-10 | reverse complement strand
TAGAGGGACTCGAACCCTCGGTCTCCAGAACCACAATCTGGCGCGTTAACCAACTACGCTATAGCCACCATATTAATAAAAACAATGTGCCCGAAGGGATTCGAACCCCCGACCCACGGCTTAGAAGGCCGTTGCTCTATCCAGCTGAGCTACGGACACATTTAAGAGTGATGATCACTCAAGAGCGGGTGATGGGAATCGAACCCACGTATCCAGCTTGGAAGGCTGGTGTTCTACCATTGAACTACACCCGCGTACGGTAACGGTTGTTGTAAAGTCGGGGTGACAGGATTCGAACCTGCGACCCCCTGCTCCCAAAGCAGGTGCTCTAGCCAAGCTGAGCCACACCCCGCTAATCTTAGCAACAAAGGCTAAAACCGTAACGCAAGAGATATTATATAATGGTCAGCACCTGATTGTCAACATGTTTTTTATGTTTCTTAAAGGTTTTTTTTAAGTGCTACAAATGCCCATAAATAGGGTATAATGGGCATTATGAAAAAAGTAAATATCACAGAAGGTCCTATCTGGAAAAACATGCTCACCTATTTCTGGGCATTGCTTCTTGGGGCCTTTTTCCAACAATTTTATAATACCATAGATGCAGTTATTGTGGGTAGGGCTGTCAGCAGCGATGCCCTTGGCGCAGTTGGCGGATCTGCAGCCATGGTAGTAAGTCTTTTCCTTGGATTCTTTCTGGGACTCTCATCAGGAGCAACGGTTGTTATATCCCAGTTTTACGGCGCTGCCAGGCAGAAAGAGGTTGAAAAGTCCGTTCATACTGCCATTGCCCTTGCTATCACAGGAGGCGCCATAATTACCGCCATCGGCTATGTCATTTCTCCCTGGATCATCACTGCAATGAAGACCCCGGCTGAGCAGTCCGTGGCATCCACGCTGTACCTAAGGATCTATTTCCTTGGCATGATCCCAAATCTTGTCTATAACATGGGAGCCGGGATCCTCAGGGCTGTAGGCGATTCAAGAAGGCCTCTTATAGTCCTTATCATCAGCTGCTTTGCCAATATTTTCCTTGATGTTTTATTTGTAATTGTCCTAGGCATGGGGAAAAAGGGAGATACCTACGGCGTAATGGGCGTTGCCATTGCAACTATCCTGTGCCAGCTCCTAAGCGCAATACTGGTGGTTATCATGCTGTCAGGATCCCAGGATATGCACAGGCTCTATCTTAAGAAGATACGCTTTGACCTGCCAATGCTTAACAGGATCATAAGCATCGGTCTTCCTGCAGGTTTTCAGACCACAATGTATACCCTGTCCAACATCCTTATCCAGGCGGCCATAAACGGCTTTGGAAAAGATGCTGCGGCGGCCTGGGCTGCATACGGCAAGATCGACGTACTGTTCTGGATGGTTGTAAATTCTCTTGGAACATCAGTTACTACCTTTGCCGGCCAGAATTTCGGCGCAGGCCAGTACAAGAGAGTCCGCCAGAGCGCAAGACAGGCTTTTGTTATTGCAGCTGCCATAACAATTCCCCTGACTATTGTGTTGCTGTTTAACGGCAGATTGCTGCTTAGCATTTTCGTTACCAACGAAACTGTTATTGACATAGGTGATCAGATGATCAGGTTCCTTGCTCCCTTCTACATTACTTATGTCGGCGTAGAGGTCTTTTCCGGGACCCTTAGAGGAATGGGTGATGCTCTTTTGCCCATGCTCATAACCTTAAGCGGTATATGCGTCCTCAGGGTAAGCTGGATACTGTTTGCATTTCCACACAATCCCACAATTGAGATGGTGGAGGCCAGCTATCCAATTACCTGGATAACCACTTCAATCCTGTTTGCTATCTATTATCTCTTCTATATCAGAAAAAAGAACATTCGCTAAGCGCTTACTTTTTAACCAACAAGAACATTTCTTCCGACACAAACAACAAGGGACCAGCCGTATTGACTGGTCCCTTCTCATTACAGATACTTTATTTCGTAGGATATTTCATCCCCATCAATATTCAGAATAATATAGCTGGGTCTCCTGCCCTCCTGCCTTGGATAGGACAGGCTCCCGGGGTTAAACAGATACACACCTCCGGAGGTCTTTGCAACCGGCCTGTGGGTATGTCCAAAGAACACCATCTCAGCTCCCCTTGCAATTCCCTCTGACCTGATGTTCTCAAGATCCATAGATACCAGATAGTGATGTCCATGGGTCAGAAAAGCTCTGTGCCCATCAAGGGTAAAGTCCAGCTCCCTGTTCAGGTCCGAAAAGAAATCATTGTTCCCTGAAACAAAGTAAACAGGGCAGTTGGCAGCAAGAGCAAACCTGCCTTCCGACCCTTCAAAATCGCCGCAGTGGATGATCCCGTCTAGGGGCTCCTCTATATCAAGAACATCATAAAAATTCTTGTCGTGTCCGTGAGTATCACTCACCACCAGATACTTGTGCATCAAATACTTCCACCCTCAAACTCTTTTCTAAGAAGCTTTTCCATCTCCCGAAGTGCCTTGCCCCTGTGGCTTATGGCATTCTTTTCATCCTCCGACAGCTGCGCGCTGGTCTTGCCATACTCAGGTAAAAAGAATATTGGATCGTACCCAAAACCATTCTCCCCTGCAATCTCGTAGCCGATCCTGCCTTCCATCTTACCAAGGGTCGAAAGTTCTTTTCCCCCCGGAAGACAAGCTGCTATGGCGCACACGAACCTTGCGCTTCGCTCCTCATCCCTGGCGCCTTCCAGCCTCTCGATTATGATGCGGTTCTTCTCGGTATATGGAGTATCTTTTCCAAGGTATCTCGCAGAATAAATACCGGGTTCGCCGTTAAGGTAGTCAATCTCCAGTCCGGAATCATCAGCAAGGACCACAGTCTCTTTTGCCTTATCCGGTTCCTTCTGCTCAAGGAGCCTGTATATTGCAGTAGCCTTGATCATTGCGTTCTCGGAAAAAGTAGTTCCGTCCTCCACAACATCCTCGAAAACTCCCGCTTCCTTCATTGACAGGATCTTAGCATCAAGGTCTCCCAGGATCTTGCGTATCTCCCTCATTTTGTCCTTATTGCCTGTAGCAAATACTATCCTCATTCCATCACCTCTATTGCATCCAAAATGCCCTGATAAATGCCCTCTGCCACTCTGGTCTGATAGACCTCGCTACCAAGCCTCTCACCATCCTGCGCTCCAAAAACATTGCCAAGGCTGATCCTTGCAGCAGGTACAGCGCATTTATCCAAAAGACTCTCTTCATTTTCCACAAATACTCCAAGGGCCTCACCTGCTCCTTTAGAAGCACAGCCCTTAAGGAGAATATCGGCAAATCCTGCATTGGAGAGCCTTCTTAAAAAGAACTTGTCATTATAATAAGAAGTAAGTCCGTTATAGGCAGTGTCATCATCGCCCTCTACGGACAGCTCAACAAACAGGTCCGCGTCAGAATCCTCAATCAGCGCCTGCCTCTTTTCCATATCTACATCGCTGTCAGATAGCCTTGTGAAATAAAGCTTGATATTGTGCTCCAGATCCCTGTCAGAGATCTCCTTTAGCAAAAGAGCTGTATCCAGAGTCACACTCTTTTCCAAAAGTTCACCATTTGAATCGCCTGTAGCACTGCCGCCCCCTGCAGGGTCCACAACAACTATGTGGTCGTACCTCTCCTTAGGATCAAAGAACCTTACTTCAATGGTACTGTTCTCCGTAAGGGCGCTCTCGTTGGCGTACAGATCATCAAGCCCAAAAACAAGACTGACGCTGCCTGTATCATTCTCATTGACGCAGGTAGCACTCTCCAGCAGGTCAAGGTCTGTGACTATGGGGTTATCAAGATAAAATCCCTCTTCCCTGCTGTCGATGTAGATCCGAATCTCCCTGTCAGTGTAGTTATCCTCAAGTATGAGGTTGTCGGAGCTGACACTAGAAGGAAGCGGGATGATAAGTGTATTCTCCTTGCCCTTTGGAACATTATCATCTATAAGAAGCGTGTATGCATTGTTGCTGCTGCCTCTGTTGACTGTTGTACCGGCCGCATCAGTGATCATGATGTGCTTGGTTGCAGAGCGGTGAAGCATAAATGCTATGGAAACCACCGCAAACACAGAGGCCTTTATGGCAACTTTTTTCATCTCTTCATTAGTCATCGGTCAGGCCTCTTTTCTCCTTGGAGGCTTAGGCCCCATGAACTGATAGAAGTAGGTTTTAAGCATTCCGTTGTAGATCTTCCTGTTCTTGTCAGCCTTTCTGCCAATGTACTTCTCAGCATCCTCATAGCCAGTGATAAGGTACATGGACCAGCTATCCAGCGCCTTGTAACGTTCTCCGATGGTCTTGTAGAGCTTTGGCAAAAGATCTTTATCCCCAATTCTCTCTCCATAAGGAGGGTTGGTTATGATAAAGCCGTATTTCTTCCTATGAGAAAGATCCGCAATATCCCTGGTCTGGAAATGGATCATGTGATCAACTCCGGCCTTTTTTGCATTGATCCTTGCAATCTCTATCATCTCAGGATCAAGGTCATAGCCCTGGATATCAACTTCCACATCAGTAAGTATCTCGTCTCTGGCCTCTTCCCGTACGTCAGCCCAGTTGTCTTTTGTAATAAGATGTGTCCAGCTCTCGGCTGTAAAATTCCTGTTCATGCCCGGAGCAATGTGGGCCGCCATCATTGCCGCCTCAATTGGTATTGTTCCACTGCCGCAGAAGGGGTCAACCAGGATCCTGTCTGCATGCCATGGCGTCAAAGTAATAAGGGCTGCTGCAAGGTTCTCGGCAATGGGAGCCTTGGACTCCAGCTTACGGTAGCCTCTCTTATGCAGGGAATCCCCGGTGGTATCCAGCGCAACAGTCACCTCATCCTTCATAAGGAAGACTCTTACAGGATAATCCTCTCCGTCCTCCTTGAACCAGTCAGTGTGATAGCACTGCTTCATCCGCTCCACCATAGCTTTTTTCATGATGGACTGGATATCTGACGGGGAAAAGAGCTTGCTCTTTACGCTGCTTGCCTTCTTGACCCAGAATCTTCCGTTTACCGGGATGAATTCCTCCCAGGGAAGAGATTTTGTGCCCTGGAAAAGGTCCTCGAAGGTCTCAGCATGGAAGCTGCCCACCTTGATAAGGATCCTCTCGGCACTTCTAAGTCCTATATTGGCACGACAAACAGCGTCCGGGTCACCTGCAAAGGTAACTCGTCCGTCCGCCACCTCGGTAATATCGTAGCCCAGGTCTATTATTTCTTTTTTCAGTACTGCCTCCAGGCCAAAATGACATGGGGCTATAAGTTCAAATTTCATCATATTGCTCATTATACAAAACGAGGTACTGCCATGGCAATACCTCGCTTCGCGTATATATGAATAGGGAACAAAACATGAAACCAATACTTTGTGATGAATTGGCCCAGTTTTATTTGATTATGTGAAGCAGTGCAAGAAGTTTAGCAAGTACTCCTGACTTAACTGCTACTGCAACTCCGGCTGCCACAACTACAGTTGCTGTTCCTGCTGCCACCGGAGCTACAGGAATGTTGGTTCCAGGAATTGTAGGAACATCTGACTTAGCTGTCTCCTGCTCCTCAATGGTCTGACCTTCTGCTGCGCCAGCCTGCTGTGTATCTGCTGCTGCGTTATCTGCCGGCGCCTCTGCTGCACTATCTGCTGCTGAGTTGTCTGCTGCATTATCAGCTGCGCTTGCATCACTACCGTTTGAGCCATTGTCTGAAGATGCGTTGTCTGAGCTGTTTGCGGACTCTGCGGTATTTCCGGTCTGTGTGCTGCTTGTTGATCCGGTTGTTGTCTTTCCGGTTGTCTTTTCTTTTTCCTCTTTTCTGGTCACACCAAGTACTGCTGCTTCCTCAGTTGTAGTGGCTGTTGTACCGGCATTAACTATTGAAGATGTGCTGCTTGTGCTTCCGGTCGAAGTGCCTGTGTTACCGGATGTGCTTCCTGACTCTGTACTGCTTGATGAGCTGTCAGAGCTTCCTGACTCGCTTGAGGAGCTTCCGGATGTGCTTCCTGAGCTACTGCCGCTGCCTGAGCCTGTGCTGCCTGAGCCTGTGCTGCCTGAGCCTGACTGGCTGCCTGAACCGCTTTCAGCCTTAGCTGACTCGTCCTTAGCCTTCTCAATCTCTTCTCTTTCAGCAGAATCATCTGTAGATCCTGTGATCTCGCTCTCATTCTTAACTGCCTGGTAGTCTCCGCCAAGGTCTGCCGCAATCTCTTTTCCATCAAGTTCTGCAGTAGAAAGAGTCTTAAATGCCTTGTCTGTGAGCTTCATGAAATCTCCAAGGTCGATGGAGCCATCTGCTGCCCTGAGGGAAGCTGCAACTGCATATGAATCCAAAGCGCTTGCCTTAGGAGCCTCAAGGGATACAAACCAGTCATCTGAAGCCTTGAGTCCTTCGCTGTTTACTGAACTGCCGTCTGTCCAGAAGAAGTTCTTTTTACCATAGATCTTGTTCTTATCCTGAGTTCCCTTTGGCTTGATGTTCTCATCAGTGCCAGTTCCTGTGGTTCTGTAGGAGAGAACGCCATCTACATAGTAATTGGTGTTAGCTGTATCGTTAGTATAAAGAGCTACGTTCTGCGCGCCGTTGTTGAAGGACATTGAGTTGTAAACCTGAATGTCAGGGCCTGAGTTGGAATCAATACCCTTAGCCTTGTTACCCCAAGCCACTGAGTTAATGAGCTTGTGAGCTCCGGCCATGCTTGATCCACCCATCTTAAAGCCGTTACCGTTTCCTTCATTTGTTCCGTCAACACCGTAGCCGTTTCCAAATGCCACGCAGTTCTGGATTGTAACCTGTCCGATGGAGCCTGTCTCTACTTTAGCAAAGAGATCCCATCCGTCATCTGCGTTGTTGTAGGAAATACATCCGTCAAATACGATTCCGTCACCGCAGGTGAGCTTAGCTGCAAATCCGTCTGCATCCTCATATCCCGCATCAGCGTTGCTGTAGGATGTGCAGTTGAGGATCAGATCGTAGCTTGGCCACAGACTCCTGTCATCTGTTGAAAGCCATCTGCTGATCTGGATACCGGTGTTTCCGTTCTCATAGGTACGAACATCCTCAAGTGTGATGTGGCTACCTGAAACCTGGATGCCCTTCTGAGAGTTGCCTGACTTTGTGCAGTCAATGCCATTTACATACCAGTAGTTTGCTGCAAAGATGAAGCCTGCGCACTTTGAATTGAAATCAAAGATTGCTCTTCCGCCTTCAGTAACCATCCTGATTGGCTTATCTGCTGTTCCGTCAATTCCTCTTGCTACTATAACAGTGCTATTTAAGCTGTATGTACCCGCCTCAAGGACGATATCCTGTCCGGGCTGTACGTATCTTACTGCTGTGTAGATATCAACAGGATCCTCTTTGGTTCCTGCAGCGTTGTATTTTCCATTTGGAGATACATAAATGTTTCCGCCATCGTTTATGGAATCGTAGATGACAGTCATTGGGAACTCAACTGCATCATAGGAAGAAAGTCTCATATAACTCTTTCCTTCAGGCCTGAAATCAGGGTCAGGAACGAATTTAACAGTGAAGCTGTTTTCTCCCTTTGACAGCCAAACTATCTGGTTTAAAGGCTCTGATGCCACAACAGCCCTTTCGTCAATTACCTTCTTTCCTGTTGAATCAGTAACTGTAAGAACACCATCAGCACTTGATACGAAGCTGAACTCATATCTTGAAGTATTTGAGTAGATAGCTGAGTTAACCTTGTATGAAGGTACCTCGTATTCTGTTGGCCTTTCCTCTGCAGGATCATCCTGTGAAGGATCGATAATGCTAAGCTCGATGTCACTGAAGGTTGCTTTAAAGGTTCTTGAAGCAAAGAATCCAACATATACATTCTCTGAATCAATCCTGCTAAGTGCCTCTGTGTCATAGAACTTCTTGACTGCAATTACTTTGTTATTCTCATCAAGGTAGCTTACAAAGTATCCTGTGTTGTTCTTCTGGATACGAAGCCTAACCTGAGTCAGAGGATTTTCAACTGTACCTGTAACTTCTGCACTTGCTTTGCCCCAGATGTTATATGTACCTGCGCCATTTGAAGCAGCTGAAGTATCAAGTGTGTACATCTTTGATGAGAACTCGTTATTTATTGTATCAGTGTCACTTGCCTCAAACCTTGAAAGGTTCTCAGTAGTTACACCAACCTTCTCCTGGGCTCCAAGACCATTCTTCATTGTGATCTTTGCTGCCTCAGTGTTAGTGGTAACCTCACCCTCAACCTGATCGTAGTAATACTCAACCTTGGTTCCTGATGCCATGTAGGAGTTATTCCAGAATGCAGAAGCATCTCCGTTTACCCCCACGCGGTCAGCTGCCATAAGTCCAAAGCCTTCCTGGCCGTTAGTAAATGTCCAGGTGTCGATGGTTGCTGTTGCTGTAAGTGTAAAGTTCTTGTCTGAAGGAATTGCTGTGTAGTAGAAAGCAAGTCCGTCTGTGGATGCAGGAACAATCTTACCCTTGTTGTTAAGATTCCAGACTGTTACTGAACCATCCTTGTTAGCTGTGGCGCCATTTTCGCTGGATTTTGTGGATACGCCTGAACCAAATGCTGCAAATACCCACTCGCGCTCGCCATCCTCTGTAACCTCAATCTCCATCTTGCTTACAGGAGAAACGTCCTCTCCTCTTGCAGCTGTAAGCTGAAGTTCATATGTATGGCCCACATTGAGCTGTGTAAATGTGTAGTTATATTCTGTCTTAGCGTCAAGGACAACTACTTCGGGAGTTACTGTAGCCTTCTCCAGAGAAGCATTGTCTGTAAGATCTGTTGCAACAAGTCTGTACTCAGTTGCCTCAGGTACAGAGTAGAACTTAACAGTAAGCTTGCCCTTGCCCTTATTTACTGCGTTCTTGTAGGCAGGTGCCTTAAGAGGCAGTACAAAAGAGATCTTTCCTTCCTTTTCACAAGTCTTCTTGGTCTCTTCATCTTCCCTTGAAAGAGCTGCTACAAAGCTGTAGTCTCCAGAATGCTCGGGAGTAAACTCAAAGGTAAACTCTTCTTTTTCAGCAAGAGAAGAAAGTGTCTTAACAAGAGTTGTGTTCTCTGTCTCGATCATGTCTACTTCAAGCTTGTCGCCGCCGTTCTTTCCAATAACAGCATCTACTGTAACTACAACCTTTGAAGAATCCTTTTCGCTTACTTCTACAGATTTGATCACAGGTGCCTTAACATCTGCCCAGTCAGCTTTCTTAACCTCTGCCGGTGCACCATCTGTAACTTCAACCTTGAAGATATAGTTGTTGTTTCCATGTCCACCAAGGAAATATGTTCCTGCTTTTTCAAGAGTAAACTCTGAAATATAAGCAGCATCTTTTACTGTGGTGTCGCTGGTGTTAAGTACAGTGTCTCCTTCCGCATTAAGGATGGCCATCTGTCTGTCATTTGCACCTGCTGCCCACCATACTTTTACTGTTGCTCCATCAGCTGTTGTTGTGAATTTAATGGAGTTGATATCAGCCTTTGCTCCACCGCCAAAGTTAACTCTTCTGGTACCTGTATATTCATCAGCAAAAGTTTTATTTTTGTCTTCCACCTTGGTCTTAGCACTGTAAATCAGAGTAAAGAATTTATCGGTACCGGCTGATTCTGTATCCTTATCAGCTTTTTTACCTGCTGCAAAAGCATCTACATCAGTACCCTCAAATGTGTATACCTTTGCCGGCTCCTCAACTTTTTCAGTAACTACAACCTTACCGATATAATCCGTTCCGCCGCTGCTACCAAGATAATAAGTTCCGGCTTTTTCAATAACATAATTTGTTATATAGAGATCATTTTTTGTTCCTGCCTCCGCAATCAGTGTAGACGCTCCGGCATCGTCAATAAGGACTAATGGCTTAGCATTGCTTCCCCACCATACCTTCAATTCAGCATTGTCGGTAGTTGTTGTAAACTTGATAGCATTCTTTGAAGCACTGGCACTTCCGCCCAGATTGATCCTGTTCTGAGAGAAGAAATCATCCACCCAGGTCTTTGCATAGTCTGTATTTACAGCAGAATTAGCACTGTAAATAAGTGTAAAGTACTTGTCAGTTCCGGCTTTTTCAGTGTCGCCATCCTGCTTAGTATTCTTCCCAAAGCCGGCAAGATCATCTGCCATAAGTGTGTAAACTCCGGCATTGCCTGCAGCCGGCTCCTGAGCCTCCCCCGCAGGTGCCTCCTGGCTGGTTCCGTCAGGGAACACTATTGTCATGTCTTTATTATTTGCTGTAAATGGATCCCAGTCACCAAGGAAAGCTGCAACTGATATAGCTGTGCCATCTGCAAGAACCGCTTCCTTAGGCTGCTGAACCCATGAAACTCTTGATGCGCTGTTGTCAGCACCTGAAACCTCAAAAGTTCCGTACTCAACATTTCTTGCTGACTCCCCGCCAAGAGTTTTATTCCATCCCTCAGGCTGGATCATTGATACAACGCTTGATGCATCATAGGTGTACTTGTCGTCGGTTCCTCTTTTCCAGGTTGTCGACTCAACAACTGTGTTAAAGAATACAACCTCTGATGTATTAGCCTGCCATGGTCTTCCAAACTGTCCGGGCTTTGAAATGTGCTCTGAAGCAGTGTCTACTCCGGGAGTGGTGCTCTTTACCATGCAGTTGTACATAAGATAACCACGGGAAGAAGCGCTCTGCTGCTGAGCTGCTGTGATATAAGCCACATCATTCTTATCTTCGCTGGTGTTAAGGACAAGATCGCACTTAGCAAATACTGCTGTCATTCCACCGAAGATATAGTCTGTTCCGCCATATACTGCACAGTCATAGAATGCAGCTGTTGTTCCAATCGCACCATAAAGTGTATCCTGACGTCCAACAATACGGCATCCATCAAAATATGCTTCCTTAGCTGCTGCTGTAAGAGCGAGTGCTGCAGCTCTCTCTACATATTTCTTTTCCTGAACAGTTGTGTCACCTACTGACATGGAAGCTCTTGCTACAGAGCCTTCCTTAGCGCCGCTCTGAGGTACGATAACATCCTCTGCAGCCTTCTGTGACATATACTGGTTAAATGAGTTTTCAAAAATAATATTCTTAGCTTCAAATCCTTCTGCGCTTACTACTACTGAAGCATTCCAGTATGTACCGGTTCCTGAACCGGGGTTAACTACAGATGCGTAGCCATTTTCTTTATTTGTCTTAAGGATCTCCGCATCATATTTATAATCTAAGCCCATGCTGTAGTATGTATAGCCATGACCATAGTACCAGGTTACACGAACAGCATTGTCATCAATATCAACACCTGCGTTCTTAAGAGTATTGGTTGGAGTGCTGCTGGCATTTTCAAGAGTTACATTTGGAACATCAACAACAAGCATCTCCTCGTAGTCACCGGGCTCAACCTTGATGGTAACTCTCTGTCCATCTTCTCTGTCCATGCTGCGGACAGCTTCAAGTGCCTCTCCGATTGTCTCAAAGTCAGCACCCTGTGACTTACCAACAGTAAGCTCTGACTTGTACTCTGTCTTTTTACCTGTTGAAGCTGATCCGAAGTTAATGATCTTGGATACATTGGCTCCGTTAACAACAAGGTCGCTGGTCAGCTTCTGCACAAAAGCACCTGTATTAGTAACTTCTACAGTATACTGGCCATCCCTGAGGGCAATGTTATCAAGACCTGTAAACTCGTATACATATCCGTCAGGTGTATATTCTTTTTCAACGTTAAGTCTTGTGAAAGTGAATACAGCCTCAGCCAGATCTTCCTTGCTTGCTCCTGAAGGAACAATTGATACCTTGTATACCGGCTTTGCTTCTAATTCGATAAGAGCTTTATCAGACTCTTTTTCTGCCTTAAACTCTGTTGTCACAAGACTGTAGTCTTCTACAGCTGCAAACTTTTCCTTGTCCGCTACAGTAACATCATATGTAACGTCTTTCTGAAGCCTGGTCTCAAACTTTATATCTTTTCCGTCTTTTGTAAGAGTGACTACAGGAACAAATACAGAGTTTTCGTCTCTTGCCTTAAGTGTAAACTCTGCTGCTTCGATGAATTTCTCCACAGCAGCTTCTGCAACACCTGTTACAGTTCCGGAAACATCAACAAGATCAACTGAAGATACGTCGATGTCCATTCCCTTATCACCGGAAATATTAACAGTCTTATCTGATGTGATCACATATTCATCTGCGCCATCAAGTGAAAGCTCATAGTCAAAGCCACATGCCAGCTCAGCTGTGTACTCGCCGTCTTCGACAGTAGCCTTTACAACATTTCCGTTTTTAGTATTTGTAAATACGATGTCAAAAGAGTCTGTTCCAGCATAGCCACTTACAGAACCTGAAAGTGTAGCGTAGGTTGCGTGCTGACGGATAACCCTTGCAACAACAAGCTTCTCGTTTGATGAAAAGAATTTGTACTTAGCGTCAGAAGATGGATAGAAAACCATCTCAGTTACTTTGGAACTACCACTTGTATGTGTATAGAACACATCATCAGAGTCGTCAGTCATGTTTTTGAAGTGAACATCTGAATCTGTTCCATTACTTGCTACATAAGCTGTAATAACATCATCTGCCTGGCACTCAAGAGCTAAATAAACAGCATCCGTGCTGGACTTGTTTGAATAGATATATCCCGAATATACTTTGCCTTCGGAGTCCTTAAGAGACTTCTCATCAAAGTGGGTCAGAGCAGCATTAGTCGTTCTGTATTTATGTGTTGTGGAATACCCACCATCATTAAACTCAAAATCCCCGTCATCAACAGAAAATGATGCAATATTAACCCCCTTGGTTCCCGGCTCAACAGAATAAAAACCATTGATGGTATCCACATCAAGTCTGTTGTTATAGTCGCTGCCAAGATCCTCAGCGCCAAAATCCCATACATCAGGCTTATCTGCATCTATACTTCTATCAGATTTTGATGCGACTGTCTTTTCTTCATTCTTAGTTTCTTCTGGCTCCGCAGCTGCCTCAGGCTCTTTTTCGTCTTCAGCATCAGAATCCTTCCTGGCAAATGTGAGAAGCAGGCTGTCATCATCACTGTTTGTATAGATTCCATATGTCAAAAGTGAATACTTCTCAGATCCTTCAAAGCCAAGAACATAGTCTTTGTATCTTTCAAGTTCAGCCTCGAAAGTACCATCAGCACCAATTGTAGCTGTTCTTGTATCGCCATCAGCGGTAAAGGTAAGCTTACCTTCCTGAGCAAGGCTCTCCATTTCTTCTTTGTCAAAGTCAACCAGATCACCCTTCACATCCAGTTTAAGACTTCCGCTTACTTTAACAGTTACCACAGCATCGTTATCATCGTCTTCTGACCCTACAGTTGCTGTTGCTTCTGCAGTTGCTACTGTCTCTTCCACTGCCTCCTTAGCCTTAACTTCCCCGGTCTCTGAAACAGCCTTCTCGCCCTGATTTTCATTGCCTTCCTCAAGCTCCTGTGCATCCTCAACGGCATAAGCCATCTGCGCAGGCAGACTCACCGGAAATGTGGATAATCCCACGGTAGCAGCTATTGCAGCAGCAATAACCTTGGCAAACAGCCTGTTCCCCCAGCTTCTCCTCTTGATCATATGCTTCCTCCCTAAAAAAGTTTATACTTTTTTAATTTTGTAACCGCTTACATTATTTTGTAAAACGTGACTTTATCTTAGCATATGAACTTTGACGAAAACAAGGTGAAATTGTAAGTTTTTTTCAATATTTTGCCTAATTAATCAACAAAGTTTCACGTTGATATTTGTTGGTGTTGCACAATGCGCTTTGTGTGCTTGTCTTTCTCCAGACATAAAAATAACCAACTTTGGGATGATAGCGGTTACAAGGGTACATTAAAAACATGTTATTTCGTACATGTTTTTTATACTTTTTTAAGATACTCCGGTTTCCAATCAGGTTTCCTTTAGGAATAAACCATAATTTACAGTTTCAGCTCTTTTCACCCGGAATCACTTAAAAAATGGCAACAAAAAAGCAGCGACCACATAAAATGTAATCACTGCTTAATGATCGTGTGCGTGACAGGATTCGAACCCACGACCTTCTGGTCCGTAGCCAGACGCTCTATCCAGCTGAGCTACACGCACATGTGCCTACCTCGGCAACAAAAGATATTATATTAAAACTGCAGGGCTTTGTCAAGGATTCTTTTTATGCTTCCTTTTCTGCCGCCTCCGCTGCCTTGGTCTCAGCAACAAGCTTTTCCATGTCAGGTCTTGCAAATTCAAAGCAGGCCATTAGCTTTTCGGAGAATACGCCACACTCTCCGTTTTTGATCATCTCATAGGCCCTGTCCAGCGGGTATGCAGACTTATAAACACGGTCACTTACAAGGGCGTCATAAACGTCCGCCAGGGCTGTGAGCTGGGCACCGATGGAGTTCTCCTCACCCTTAAGTCCGTCAGGATATCCCCTGCCATCATATCTCTCATGGTGATGTCTGCAGATATCAAGGCACATCTCGTAGTATTCCTTATCCTGGATATCCTTGAGCATCTCAATAACCTCGCACCCTCTCGTGGTGTGAGACTTCATAACTTCGAATTCCTCATTGGAAAGACGTCCCGGCTTAAGAAGTATTGAATCCGGAACAGATATTTTTCCAATATCATGCATAGCTGAAGCCTGGGTAATGACCTCAATGTTGTGGGCATTGAGGCCAAGCTCAGGATAATTGTTCATGGCTGTAAGAGCAAGGATACGCACAAAGCCTTTGATCCTCTTGAGGTGATATCCTGACTCCATATTTCTGAACTCTACGATGGTGGCAATGGTATCGATAACGGTCTCATTGCTGTGCTTGAGCCTTTCCTCCTGCTTCTTTAGGTACATGAACTGCTTTTTCAGGACTCTGGTCTGATCATCGACCTGGCTCTCCAGATTATTCTTGTGATCAAAGAGCTCTATATTTCTTGAAACACGCCTGTCTACAATTACAGGGTCAAAGGGCTTATGTATAACGTCCGCTGCACCCTTCTGGTAGCTGGCACGCTCCGCCTCAGTGGAGGTATCAGCAGTGATCATGAGCACAGGGATACGTTCATTTAAGTTATCTCTCTTTTCCATCTCCTCAAGCACTGCATAGCCATCCATTTCAGGCATGACAATATCAAGCAGGACTGCAGCGAGCTTGCCTTCATTCTGCTCCATGGCTTTGATGGCGTGAACGCCGTTCTCAGCCTCGATGATATTGTATTTGTCTTTGAAGATTTCTCCTAAAATGCCTCTGTTGATCTCGTTATCATCAACAATCAGGACAGAGCGATCAGCCATATGACCTCCACAGAAATCTGATTTTACCTACCGGAAAAGAACTAATCAGCGCTCAACTATAGCAGCGCAGCCCATTCCACCGCCTACGCAAAGTGTTGCAAGTCCCTTGTGGGCGTCTCGTCTTTGCATTTCATAAAGAAGTGTTACAAGGATCCTGTTCCCTGAGCATCCAACAGGATGTCCAAGTGCAATAGCGCCTCCATTGACATTGAGAACATCGTTGCTGAATCCAAGATCGTGCTGAACTGCAACAGACTGGGCAGCAAATGCTTCGTTAGCCTCAATGATGTCGAAATCGCCAATTGTGTATCCGGCTTTTTTCATGACCTTCTGTGTAGCAGCAACAGGTCCGATACCCATGATGCTTGGCTCTACGCCTGCAAGCTCGCCGCCGATCCAGGTAGCCATTGGCTTAACACCAAGCTCTTTTGCCTTCTCCTCGCTCATCACGATGATGGCAGAAGCAGCGTCGTTGATACCTGAAGAGTTAGCAGCTGTAACAACACCGCCGTCCTTCTTGAAAGCAGGCTTAAGGTGTGAAATGCCGTCAACTGTTACTCCCTTTCGAGGACCTTCATCTGTATCAAAGATGATGGTCTCTTTCTTTTTCTTTATCTCTACCGGAACGATCTCGTCCTTGAATTTGCCTTCAGCAATGGCCTTCTCGGCCTTGTTCTGTGACCATGCTGCAAACTCGTCAAGCTGCTGTCTTGTGAGATTCCACTGCTCTGCAATGTTCTCGGCTGTGATGCCCATGTGATATCCGCCGAAAGCATCAGTAAGAGCGTCCTTGATCATGGCGTCCTGCAGCTCCCCGGAGCCCATGCGGTATCCAAAACGCCCCTGCTGCATAAGATATGGAGCCATTGACATGTTCTCCATTCCGCCTGCCACGATGATGTCTGCATCGCCCATTCCAATGAGCTTGGCAGCAAGATTTACACAGTGAAGTCCTGATCCGCAAAGGACATTTATGGTTGTAGCAGGAACCTCAACAGGGATACCTGCGTTTATTGCTGACTGTCTTGCGGGATTCTGCCCAAGACCTGCCTGGATTACACATCCCATGTATACTTCATCAACCTGTTCGGGTTTTACACCGGCTCTTTTAAGCGCCTCTTTGATAACTATCGCGCCAAGTGCCGGCGCAGGAGTAGTTGAAAGAGCTCCCCCCATTGTTCCGATCGCTGTTCTGCATGCACCTGCAAGTACTACTTTCCTAGCCATAATTCCCTCCAGTCTGTGAACTTTTTTATGTTTATGAAAAAGAGATATCGGAGAAAGGACACTATCTCACGATACCTCTTTATTTTATCATTTTAATAAATCATTCTCAACGTATTAGTGTTAATTGTTTATCAACTTTTAATCTTTATTCATCGTCTTGATAAAGACAGCGGAAGCTCCAGTCCATGGCTCTCCAAAAGATCTTTATCCTGCAATATCTCTGCTGCCTTGCCGTCGGCGATTATCATTCCCTCATCAAGGAGCACCACCCTCTCGCAGGTGTCCAGGATAAAGTCAAGATCATGGGAAGTGACGATCTTAAGGGCCTTAATCTCATTTAGTATTCCTATGAGATTCCTGCGGTTCCTGGGATCAAGGGCTATTGAAGGCTCGTCCATGATTATTATGTCAGGCTCCATGGACAGAATGGTTGCGATGGCTGCGAGCTTTTTCTCCCCTCCGGAAAGATTGTAATTGTGGCGCTTTCTAAGTTCGGTGATATGGACTTTTGACAGAGCCGCTTCCACTCTTTTCTCCACCTCTTCCTCAGAAAGGCCATAGTTCTGCGGACCAAATGCCACATCCTCCTCCACGGTGGACAAAAACAGCTGGCTGTCTGAGTCCTGGAAGACATATCCTATGTGCTCCCTGATGTGGTTTATGTTGGCTCTGTTTACAGGATGTCCCGCAACCTCTAAAGTTCCCTGATAGTCAAGCTTAAGCCCCACAAGAAGCTTCATGAGGGTGGACTTACCAATACCGTTTGCGCCGATAATCCCAATGCTCTCGCCATCATGGGCTATGAGGTTTACCCCGCAGAGCACCTCCTGCCCCTTCTCGTAGCTAAAATGCAGATCTTTTATTTTTAGCACTTCACCGTTTACGCCAGTATGCATCCAAATATCCTTTCCGGTTTCTTACTGTTAAATTTTCTCATTTACACAAAATGCCTGATGATGATAAAGATTGCGGTCCATATGACAGGGTAAAGCACGTCTGCGGGACCCACAACTTTTCTTTTCACCCTGAAATCCCCGTTAAAGCCCCGAAGAGTCATGCTTTCGTAGACCGCTGTAGCCCTGTCCATGCTGCGAAGAAGCCACTGCCCCACAAGACTGCCCCATGCCTTGTAATGGATTCCCTTCTGTCTTGGAGCCCTTAGCATGTAGGCTGTTGTGATCCTGTCCGCCTCATTTGCCATAAGCCCAAAGTACCTGTAGATCAGCATTATCACAATAACTATGACCTTGGGAACATGAAGGCACCTTAGACCATAGCAGATCTCCTCGATGGAGGTAGTGGCGATCAGGATGTAGGCTGAAAGGACAGTGTAGAAGCCCTTTAGCATCAGGGTCAGCATGGATATAACGCCGCCGCTCACTGCTATCTGATTAGCAGCTCCCTCATTTATGTAAAAAAGTGTGTTCCTGTCCAAAAATGGATTGAATATCCCCACAAACAGCACCAGCGGCAGGATGAGCCTCATTCTGTAAAGCCCTTCTTTAAAGGACAGCTCACCCACCACAAACCCGAATACTGGAAATACTGCCATGATGATCAGCTTGTCCAGCACATACTTGTCAAAGGACGTAACCGTCAGTATGTAAAAAACGCAAACAAGCAGCTTCCCCAAAGGATGAAGTTCATTCATCCAGTGGGAACGCTGCTGTAATTGCTGAAGCTTATGTAATTCTTTTAAATTACTGTCGATCTGGTTCACTAAATATTACGCCGCTTTTGTCTCGTTGTTTTTCTTAAAGAATTTGAATGCATAGCATGCACCAACTGTTATAAGTACAACCACCAAAGCTCCCACGATCCCGGAGAAACTGGTTCCTACTGCAGCTTCACTTCCCTTAAACGCATAGTCAGGAAGAAGTGATGTTGCCTCCTGGATTCCTGCTGCTGCATCATATGCTCCGCCTGCTGCCTCAAGCTCAGATGTGCCCGCAACCTGTTCCATTGACCACTCAAGGCCATCAGGGAATGCAGATGCGAAAAGAGATACTATTCCGCCACAGATAGCTGCTGCAACTGCAAGAACGATGATTGTATTCTTTAATGTCAGCTTTCCTTCCTTTTTCTCGGAAGCCTCACCTACGCCCCAAAGAAGCTCAGGTCTTGCCTCATGTACAAAGCACAGTACAGCTGCTGTTATTAGTCCCTCAACAAATCCGATTGCAAGGTGGATAGGCTGCATTGTTGCTACAAATACAGAGAATGGAAGCTCTGAAATACCTGAGATCAGTGTCTCAAGTGTAACTGAGAACGCACCAAGCTGAAGAGTCAGCACACATCCCAATATGGATGCAAGTATGATCCTGCCCTTGGTAGCTCCTTTCTTCATGATAGGCTTCCAGATAAGAAGCGCTCCGATAAAGCACCCGTAAAAGGCCATATTCCAAACATTACACCCCAGCGCCAGCAGTCCTCCGTCTGCAAAGAGAAGACACTGTACCAGCAGCACTCCGATCATTGTAAGGAATCCTGCGTAAGGTCCAAGAAGTGCTGAAAGCATCATACCTCCGCAGAGATGTCCTGATGAACCCGTTCCGGGGATAGTGAAGTTCAGCATCTGTGTTGCAAAAACAAATGCTCCCATAACTCCCATAACAGGGATCTTCTCAGGATTGTTTTCCTTTCTTACCTCTTTAACTGAAACACCTGCTGCCGCAGTTGATAATACATACATTGTTCCAGCCACTGCTGGTGCCACAAGGGCGTCTGCCATATGCATAATTATTTTCCTCCAACCTATATAAACTTTTATCCAGCCACAACTACGTGTTTATGCGCATTGTGGCAATTTGCTATAAAGAGTATATGGAAAGAGGCACTGTCTCACAAGCCCCCCGGGGGGTTCTTTTTTGCATTTTTATTACTTTTCTGCCGCCTTTTTCTCGAACAGTTCTTTTATCGCCTTGTCATAGGGTGCTCTTAGAACTCCATATTCAGTTACGATTCCGGCGATCAGCTCATTATCTGTCACGTCAAAAGCAGGATTGTAGACATTAATGCCCTCTGGAGCCATGCGCTCCTTATACCACATCTCAGTCACTTCCTCAGGCTTTCTCTGCTCGATGTTTATGTCGTCTCCGGTCCTGGTATTTATATCAATGGTGGATGTAGGTGCGCAGATATAGAAAGGTACACCATATCTCTTTGCCGCAAGAGCCACCATGCTGGTTCCTATCTTGTTGGCTGCATCTCCGTTGGCTGCCACCCTGTCACATCCGGTAAATATCGCATTGATAGCACCGCTCTTCATAAGGGATGCAGACATGTTGTCGCAAAGGAGCGTGGTATCTATACCCGCAGAGTGAAGCTCAAAGGCTGTAAGCCTTGCTCCCTGTAAAAGAGGCCTTGTCTCGTCGCAGTACACTTTGATATTCCAGCCCTTTTCATGGGCAAGATACATAGGAGCAGTAGCTGTACCATACTTGCATGCACACAGCTGTCCTGCGTTGCAATGAGTGAGAAGTCCGTCGCCGTCTTTTATGAGTGTCAGACCATACTCACCAATTCTTCGACAGACGTCGATGTCCTCTTCCTTGATCTTCTGGCACTCTTTTCGCATTTCACCAATCAGGAGCTGCCTAGTCTGCTCCCATTTTTCGTCTGTTGCTATATGCTCGGCGCCTGCTTCTAGCTGCCCGGTACCTGTTTCTATATGCTCGGCGCCTGTTTCTGTCGCCACAGTCACATTGCCTAAAGGATCATGAGATGATCTGTGCGCCTCATTTCTTTGTACAAACTTCTCATAGCAGTCCATCACATGAGCCTTCATGCGCTTTAATGCCCAGGACAGATTCACCGCTGTTGGTCTTGAGGAATTCAGGTAGTCGCTCTTTTCATCAAGCTCTTTCATGAAATCCTCGTAGCTTGCAGCCCCTGAATGCTTCATTAAAAGATACAGTCCCATTCCTGCGCTCACTCCGATAGCAGGAGCTCCTCTTACCTGTAAAAGATATATTGCGTCCCAGATCTCTTTTGCGGTATGAAGCCTGATGATCTCTATCCTGCCAGGAAGCAGTGTCTGATCAATGATCTCCAGGGCATCATCCTCGTCGATCAGGGATACGGTTTCGTAATCTAAAATGCTCTTCATGTTCTGAGAGTTCCTTTCCTATATAAGTTAACATTTCAAATATTCATTTATTTCAAATATCTCTTTATCAGTTCCTCAAGATATTTGATGTCAAAAATATTCCCATTGGTCTCAAATGTCGCCAACAGGCCATCTCCCAGCGTATAGCCATTCAATGCATACTCTTCAATCTTCCGGATGTTTTTTCTGCAATATCCCAGCTCGTCCATTCTTCCAAAATGCTCCAGGAAGTACTCTTTTCGGGTTCTAATATTAAGTGCTGCAAAATCAGGATATACTCTTTCCCCATCAGCCAATATCACTTGTGGCTCGTACACATATGGAATCTCCTCAGCGTACAGCTTGTCAGCAATTATTTTCTCAGATTTGGACCTTACACGCTCTCCGCGCTCGGTTAAAATATTATCCCTCTTCTCAAAAGAATTCTCTTCAAGGCGCCATTTGTCCAGCCATTTTGCAAGAAAATCATCATCAGGAATATAGTATGGAGTCACCAGAGGGCGCCTAACATCACTTAAACTATTATATATTATTTCCGGAGTGTTGTGTTCATAACTATCTATAAGGTTTTGCAGCCTGTATTCCGCACTCTTAGCCCACTCCAACATCTTTCTATCATAACTTTTCTGCGCAAGTCTTTTTGCCACATCCTGCTTATCACGGCTCAAGTAAGTTCCATATTTGCTTTTTTCTTTATTCTCAGGAATGTATTGATAATACTGTACCTTTCTGCCCGGAGTGCCATTCACTCTTAAACTCCCATCCGGCGCGTGTTCCAGATTACTTTCCAATCTCTCCTTCAGGAACGCAAGCTGTCTTTCCTCTTTTTTCAGTTCAATTAATACATCGTTGTTTAACAAGTACTCTCCTTTCCTTTTCACATGTTTTTCTTTTTCCTTAAAAAACACGCGTAGATATTACCCACTTTTCGCGTGAATATGCATATATTCAAAAACATGCGTAAAATCCCCCGGTTTTCTTCACGTGTTTTCAAGAACTACCCATAACGCGCGAAAAGTGCCTGTTTTCTTCGCTGTCATTTAGCTTCATGACCAAAACACGTGAAGATATCTCAAAGCCTTCAAAGTGAAATAGCGATATCAGATGCGATATCCCTTTCCTTCGACAGGAACTGATACAGTTCCCAAAGAACAATCATGATAATAGCAAAAACAAAAGCAATTGTAAATATATAAAAAAGAGACACCGGATTCCTCCGATGTCTCTCAATACATTTCACATAGAGTCTATAAAGCATTTCTGGCCTCAAGCTAAATCTCTTTACCAGAACAAGCATCAGCCCTTAGCTGCAAGTTCTTCCTTAAGTCTCTTTGTAAGAGCAGGAACAACCTTGTTAAGGTCGCCAACAATACCATAATCAGCTACATCAAAGATAGGAGCGTTCTCATCCTTGTTGATAGCGATGATGATGTCTGACTCTTCCATACCTGCAACGTGCTGGATTGCTCCTGAGATACCGATTGCAAAGTAAAGAGCAGGACGAACTGTCTTACCTGTCTGTCCAACCTG
>JAEEGL016998555.1_pt1 | contig 22054 bp, 16 predicted proteins | sample 9134231 | NCBI WGS metagenome assembly JAEEGL01 (sample SAMN16246548, study PRJNA631951) | gut metagenome | biome: gut microbiome; feature: rumen; material: fiber-attached | host: Bos | place: Iran: Karaj | collected 2018-10 | reverse complement strand
CTATGCGCCTTTGGCGCATACGAGCGACGCTGGCGGGCTATTTGCGGCACAAGTGCCGCAAATACGCCCTTTGACGCCTCGCTATTGGCTGCGCCAATACGCGAGGCGGTTTGTTTTGGTTGAGAGAATACGGCGAGATGAGGTATAATGATGGTGGTATGGGGGCTTAAGCCTGTTTACATATCGGCTAATTTGGGGAGTTGAGGTGTTAAATGAAAGAAGTTGTTGTTATTCCATATGCACCCAACCTTGTGGAGTCAACACGTTCAATTGGCTACTCGTTTGAAGCAGCTGTTGCAGACATCATTGATAACAGCATCAGTGCCAATGCAACGGAGGTGCGAGTTTTCTTCACATCTCAGGAGCCACAATGGCTCCGTATAGAGGATAATGGATGGGGGATGACCGATGAAGAACTCCAGAATGCAATGCGATATGGAAGCCAAAACTCACTTGATGAGCGTCGTAAAGACGATCTTGGAAGATTTGGGTTAGGTTTAAAGATGGCTTCTCTCTCTCAATGCAGAAAGGTGACAGTCATAACCAAAAAAGATAATAAAATTAATGGCGCATGCTGGGATCTTGATTTCATAATTAACAAAGGAAATTGGATATTAAAATACTATGATGAGGAGAATATATCAGCACTATCCGCATATCAGTTACTTATTAAGCAAAACTCAGCACTTCTTAATCAAAGCTCAGGTACAGTAGTGATATGGGAAAACTTTGATCGCTTAAAAAATGGTTCATCACAAGCAGAAAAAGCATTTGATGAAAAAATAGAGTTGTCAAGAAAGCATATTTCGCTTGTCTTTCATCGTTTTTTAAATGATGAAAATATCAAAAGCAGAATAAACATTTATTTTAACAACGAACGAGTAAACGGAGTTGATCCATTTTTAACGAAACACCCTGCGACCCAACCGCTAAGTGAGCAAATATTAAGAATTGATGGAAAGAAAATTACGGTAAAGCCATATGTGCTGCCATATCTAAATAAACTAACAAAGAAAGATATTGAAGAAATAGGTGGAAAAGAAGAATTACGACAGCAGCAAGGATTTTATATTTACAGGAATAGGCGACTCATTGTGTGGGGAACATGGTTTCGCCTGATTAAGCAAAGTGAACTTGGAAAGTTAGCAAGAATACGTGTCGATATTCCGAACTCACTTGATTCAATATGGGAGATTGATATAAAAAAATCTTCGGCTTCATTACCACATATAATTAAGAAAAATCTTGTTGATATTGTTCAAAAAGCAGTCGGAAGAAGTGACAATGTATATAAATATCGCGGGAGAAAAATCTGTAATGATGATCTGATTCATGTATGGGAACCGATTGATGAACGTGGTAAGTTACAGTATATAGTAAACAAAGATTTGCCGATTATCAAAATGCTGAATAAACACCTGGATGAAGAAGGCGAATCGTTGTTGGACTCATTTATCAAAATGATTGAAGATGCATTTCCATTTGCTGATGTGTATTACCGCATGGCAAAGGCTGACGCAAATGTTACTGAAGCTACAATGGAGAACAATGACGTCTTTGAGATAGCGAAACAGATGGTTCAACAGGTTTCTTCAATGGGGGGCGATGTAAAAGCTTTTCTCGCTTCGTTAGATAAGATGGATTTCTTTATAAAATATCCTGATGTGGTTCGACAAATCAGGGAGGTATATGAAAATGACTGAAGTTCAAAAAAATATTGTTGGGACAGTTCTATTATATATGAGTAATAGTAAGATTGTCATTACAGAAGAATTGATATCCCAAATGGTAGATATGATGGATAAGAATGGTGCCTTGTTTGGTGCAGAACCTTTGACAGAAGCGGAACGCGATGAGGTAATTGCCACAATTCATGCAAAACTGCTCGTTAAAATCGATCGTGGTCATCTATTAAAAGAGAAGGATCATACACCTTGGTATATAGCTGCAAAAGCAAATCAGCCTTGTAACTTTTGGGATCGTTATCGGATATATCTTCAGAAAGAGCAGCAATGGAATGGTAATACCATAAATGAACTCGACAAAACTACAGATGAAATTATGGATCTGCTTGGTAATCCAGAACAGACAGATAGTTTTTTAAGAAGAGGATTATGTATTGGAGATGTACAGTCTGGGAAGACATCGACTTATGTAGGGTTAATCAACAAAGCTGCAGATGCTCATTATCGCGTCATCATTCTGTTGACTGGTACGATTGAAAAACTTCGGCGGCAAACCCAACATAGAATAGATGAAGGTTTCATTGGCCTTGACAGCTATGCTTTTACACTTGAAAGAGATAGCGTTCAGGTCGGCGTGGGAGCAATTGATCCAAATACGAGTGGATGGGCCGTCACTTCGACGACCAGCGATTTCAATGCTGCAACAGCGAAAAAAATTGTAGGACAGCTTAACAACATAAGTGCTCCCGTGATTTTCGTCCTTAAAAAAAATAAAAGCGTTTTGGAAAAGCTCGAACATTGGCTCCGTTTTTACAACGCGAGTAAAACTACTAAGAAAATAGATCTGCCAATGCTGCTTATAGATGATGAGGCAGACTATGCGTCTGTAAATACAAAAAAGGACGATATCACTACAATTAATAAAGGAATACGAAAACTGTTGGTTCTGTTTGAAAAAGCAAACTATGTTGGATTTACAGCAACTCCGTATGCCAATATTTTTATCGATCCTAATACTAATGATGAAATGCTTGAACATGATCTGTTTCCCCGTGATTTTATCTATGCATTGGAAGCTCCTTCTAATTACATTGGAGCAAGAAGTATTTTTGGAGAAGATGCTCAATATGGATATATGCTTGAGTCAAATGATGATTGCGAGCTTGCACTGCCGGAAAAACATACGAAAGAGCATACGATGACATTTATTCCGTTTTCTCTGCAGGAAGCTATCGCAGCCTTCTTCATTTGTAATGCTGTTCGTGATCTCAGGGGAGATAAAAAATCGCATAGAACGATGATGATCAATGTCTCTCGCTTTATTGCGGTGCAAAATCAAATAATAGGATTAATTGACGGCTATGTACGGGAAATAATAAGAGAAATACATAATTACTATCTTCTTGGAGAAACTGCCCTTCAATATCCTTCAATAAAGTTTATAAAGGATGTCTATGATAAATATTTCGCTCAAAACATCCTTAACTCTAATTTCTCCGATCTGAAACATTTTTCGTGGGAAGAAATACAAAATGTGCTTTATCCAGCCATTTCCAGAATAGTGGTTCGTGTTATCAATGGAGGAAATGCGCCGAAGAATCTGGATTATGAGAATTATGAAAAAGAGCCAAATGACATTGGGCTTAGATTAATTGCTGTTGGAGGGCTAAGCCTATCAAGAGGACTTACCTTGGAAGGACTCTGCACAAGTTATTTCTATAGGAATTCGTCTATGTATGATACTTTGATGCAGATGGGCCGATGGTTTGGTTATCGCTGGAAATACCGAGATATGTGCAAAATCTGGATGCCGGCGGAATCCATGGCATGGTATAGTTATATTTCAATGGCAACAGATAAACTTCGTGATGAAGTAAAACGCATGCAAAACGCCGATATGACTCCTAAAGACTTTGGTCTGGCAGTGCGCTCTGATATTCAGGGGTTATTGGTAACGGCCAGGAACAAGATGCGTTCAGCCAAAGATTATGAAACAGCGATTAATTATAGTGGAGAAGTAGTTGAAACAAGGTATATTCCAAGTTCTCTGGACGTTTTACAACGAAACTATGAGGATGCTGAGTCTTTTGTATTAGCATTAACCGAGCATTATCAACTGCATTACAAAGACTCCAAGCTGGCATTAGAAAACTATCAGTTTTTGAATGTAAAGAAGTCGGAAGTTGTTGAGTTTCTCCGGGGGTATTCTTCGCATCCTCTTAACATTGATTTTGATATTTCTGAATTGACAAACATGTTTATTATAGATGATCAAGGTGTTTTTGACAGGTGGGATATTCTTATTGCCAGTGGTCGCAGTACATCACCGGAAAAGTCCTTTGCAGGGTTTTCAATTCCATTTGTGGAACGTGGATTTGCTTATAAAAAGGACACAAGATCACTTCAGATGTCGGGTAAAAATTCCAGATTAGGCAGCAGAAATCTTGCCAAAGGGGGATTAACTAAGGAAATAGTCAACAAAATGGAAGAAGGCCAGACACCAGGAAAAGCTTTAAGTGAGGATTTCTACTTCAGAACTGGTATGCGAAGAAATCCTTTACTTGTAATATACCCAGTTAGATTGTCTGAACCTAAAGATGGCAAGAACATTGAGGAGGCCAAAACTATCGCAAGCGGCATTGATTTCCCCGTTATTGGCTTAAGTATTGGTGTTCCTCTTGTTTCAGGTAAAAAAAGAGAAGTAATCAAGTTTAAGGTTAATAAACAACGTTGGTTTGAGCTGTTTGGCGTTAGCGATGATGAAGATTTTGAGGAAATTGACGAAACAATTCAGGAGGAGTAAGCATGACGGCCCTAAAAGCCCTCTTTGAGAGTATTACTGAAAGAGATGCATTTAAACGTGTTGACAGTACTCATCCATTGGATTTGTACATTGGCATTGATGATATGGCTCGCTGGACCATACTTTTGATTTGCCCTTCACGTCCCAAACATTTTAGTTCATCAAAGATGATCTATGGGGCAATAGGGGAAAGAATAGATGGACGCTGGTCAGTTTCTCTCTCCCTGATTGATGATACATATCGTGATATGTTTGTTCTGTTCTGTAGCGACATTATTGATTCTTCCAGAAACATACAGAACAAGGATAATGGTACTCGTTTCATAATCAAGAGATATGAAGAATGGAAAAAAATGCTCGCAAACTCAAAGGGAGAAATGCTATCCCCAGAAGAGATAAAAGGACTTTTGGGGGAATTGTTCATCCTTAACACTGAACTTGTGGAGCTTTTTGGATCAGACGAAGCCGTTCTTTCGTGGACAGGGCCAAGGTTTGCGCATCAGGATTTTATTTTCGGTGATATTTGGTACGAGGTAAAGACTATTTCTTCATCTCAGGATTATGTTCAGATATCTTCAATTGAACAACTTGATTCTGCCGGAATTGGTCACTTGGTTATTATTCATGCTGACCAAACAAGTATAACTAACAATAGAGCAACAAATGTTAACATGATTTACAGACAGTTACTGAATCGACTTACAGATGATGACACCAGGGAACTATTTTGCAACACACTTCTTAAATTTGGCTACTATCCAAGACCTGAGTATGAGGAAAGTGATTATACTTTTGAAATTAAGGATGTCATTCACTATTCAATCAGTGAAGATTTTCCGTGTCTTAGGAAGAATTTGATTCCATCAGCTGTTGCTAAAGCAGTGTACATGATTTCATTGTCAGCCATTGAGCAGTTTAAGGAGGAATGAATTAATGGAACTTACTGATTTCAGAAATGAAATTCTTAATGAAGCTCATTTAAATGCTTTTGCAAATGGAACAAGTGCTAGGGAAGAATTCTTTGCAAGGTACGCACTGGAACTATATGAAGCAGAGGTTTTTGAAGATTTAGTTCAGCAATTATCATATGAGGGAGTTGGTTCTCGTAATCGAAAACTTCAAATTGATGGTTATTACTACAGTGAATTGGAAAATACTTTAAGCATACTAGTTTGTCCATTTGCTGATAGTAATGAACTGCATTCCTTGACATCCTCAGAGGCTGAAGTTTTTTTTAAGCGCGCGAGAGGATTTTATGAAGACGCATGTTCTGGGTTTATTGAGAAAAATTCTGAAGAAAGTTCCCCTGGTTATGGATTGGCTATTGAGATTCGAAAACACTATAATAACATTCCTAAGCTAAAATTCTACTTATTAACTGACATGCTAATGAGTAATCGCATTCGTGAAATTCCTAATGTCAGCATAGGTAAATCAATCGCAGAATTTCACATATGGGATATATCAAGACTTCATGATTTAGTACAGTCTAAGTCGGGTAAAGAAGATATTATAATTAATCTTAACGAATTTACGGAAAGTGGAATCCCATGTCTTGAGGCAGGACGCAACGAAGAGTATGAAGCTTATCTATGCAATATTCCAGGATTAGTCCTTGCAAAGTTATACCTAAAATATGGCAGTCGTCTTCTTGAAGGCAATGTGAGATCTTTTCTTTCGGCAAAAGGTAAGATAAACAAAGAAATTCGCAATACAATCCTTAACAATCCGGAGATGTTTTTTGCATATAACAATGGTATTGCTGCCACTGCCAGTGATGTCAAGGTTGAGTATGGCAAATCATGTCCTTATATTACTGAAATTCAATCTTTGCAAATCGTTAATGGAGGACAGACGACTGTATCACTTGCCAATGCTATACAAATTGATAAAGATAAGTCAAATAATCTTGTGGATATATACGTCCCAATGAAATTGTCAGTTGTCTCTCCTGAAAAAGCAATGGATCTAATTCCAAATATTGCTAAATATGCGAATAAACAGAATAAAGTCAGTGATGCAGATTTCTTTTCTAATCACCCATTTCATATTCGCATCGAACAATTATCTAGAAGCGTGATTGCACCTGCTGTTGAAGGTAACCAATATGGTACGTGTTGGTATTACGAGCGGGCTAGGGGGCAGTACAAACAAGCTCAGGCTGGTTTATCTCCCTCAAAAAAGAAAGAATTTTTGATGAAAAACCCGAAGTCACAGATGTTTAAGAAAACAGAGCTTGCAAAATACTACAATATTTATAGGCAGTTTCCTTATTTGGTGTGTCTTGGATATGAAAAAAACTTTCAAAAATTTGCCGAATGGGCAAATGCTGAATGGGAAAAAGAGCAAACAGTTTTTAATGAGAACTTTTTTAAAAAAATTGTTTGCTTGAAGATTTTATATGATTATACAGATAGGTTTATAATGCGAGCACCATGGGCTTCTAAAGCACATAGTAGTAAGGCTTCATTTGTTACCTATACACTATCTTACTTGTTTTATTCAATTGAAGTGTTGTATCCAAACATGGTTTTAGATTTTAGAACGATTTGGAATAAACAAAAGTTGCCTTCTGTTCTTGAATTAGCAATTAATCAAATTGCAAAATTAATGTATGATCACTTAAATGCTCCTGATCGCCAGATCGAATTGATCAGTGAATATGCTAAAAAAGAGCTCTGTTGGAAAAAGGCAAAAATGTTATCAATTGAATTTCTTGATGAGTTTGCCTTTGTGTTATGTGATAAAGATGATGAATTATATGAACAGCGTATTGCTTGTAAGGAACAGAAACAGCGTAATGATGAGTCTTTAATGATTCAAGTGGTTAATTATGGTGCTGATAATTGGGAAAGAGTTCTTGAGTGGGGTAGGATGAATCATCTGCTGTCACCAAATGAAATTTCGCTTCTGAAAGCAGCCATAGCGATTCGATTGGGTAAGCCGCCCACTGACAAGCAGTGTGTAAGAATCATTCAGATTCTTGAAAAGGTACGACAGGATGGCTATCCGGACTGAGGAAAAGGTGTAATGAGGTGAGGATTATGGTCAGATATCTTGATTTATTCGCTGGTGCGGGTGGGCTTTCTGAGGGGTTTCTTCAGGCTGGTTATACACCTGTTGCACATGTTGAAATGGACGACGCTGCTTGTTATACGTTAAAAACACGTGCTGCTTTCCACTGGCTTAAAGCTAATCATATGCTTAGTATTTATGAACAATATTTAAGCGGTGTAATTACGAGAGAGCAATTTTATGAAATAATACCATCAGAAGTCTTGTCTTCTGTTTTAAATTTTGAGATTTCAACAGAATCACTTCCAATATTGTTTGCTGAAATTAATAAGAGATTGTCAGGTAAACATCTGGATTTGATTATTGGTGGACCGCCATGTCAGGCTTATTCACTGGTTGGCAGAGCTCGGTCTGAAAATCACATGCTTGGTGACAAAAGAAATTATCTTTACAAGTTATATGCCGAATTTCTTAATAAATTTGAGCCGTCCATGTTTGTATTTGAAAATGTTACTGGGTTGATTTCTGCAAAAGACTTTGACGAGTCTTTCCATTTTCAGAATATGCAGAAACTGTTTAAAGATTGTGGCTATTGTGTTGAGTATAAGGTTTTGAATGCTTCTGATTATGGGGTATTACAAAACAGAAGGCGAATCATTCTAATTGGCAAACGTGGGCGTGCTGAATCCTGTTTTTATCCGGATATTCCACATGTAACTTATCCAGGTATTTCTGTTTCTGAAGTGCTTAATGATTTACCACCACTACATGCTGGTAAAGGCTCATATTATTCATGTCCGACTTTGTCTTATACTGGAGATTATTTATATGATATGAAAATCAAGGAGCATGACGCTGATGCTGTTACATTTCACATAGCTCGACCGCACACACAGCAGGATTTACAAATATATAAAATTGTTGTTTCTGCATGGAATAAGGAACATAGACGAATTTCTTATCCGGATCTTCCAGAGAATCTTAGGACTCATCACAATTCCACAGCATTTACTGACAGATTTAAAGTAGTTGCCAGTGATTTACCTGTGTCTCAGACTATTGTCGCCCATATTTCTCGTGATGGACATTATTATATTCATCCTGATATTAAACAAAATAGATCTCTTACGCCAAGGGAGGCTGCTCGCTTACAAACATTTCCAGACAACTATTATTTTGAATCATCCAAAGGCATTCCAGGACGAACTGCTGCGTTTAAGCAAATAGGAAATGCAGTTCCGGTACGCATGGCATACTGTGTGGCTATGGCATTAAAGAATCAATTTAAGAATTGGTGATTGTTATGGATGTTCATGATAAAAAAACTCGCAGCTATAATATGTCAAGAATTAAGGGTAAAGATACTAAGCCCGAGGAACTTGTTAGAAAATTTCTTTTTTCACAAGGGTTTCGGTATCGCAAGAATGACAAGCACCTTACTGGAAAGCCTGACATAGTCTTACCAAAATATAAAACAGTTATTTTCGTTAATGGTTGTTTTTGGCATAAACATGAGGGATGTAAATATTTTGTCTGGCCTAAAAGTAATATTGAATTTTGGAAAGAAAAAATATGTGCTACTGTTGAACGTGACAAAAAACAAATCTTAGAACTTCAATCAGATAATTGGAAAGTTATCACTCTTTGGGAATGTGAACTTAAGTCGGCTGTTAGAGATTTAACACTTCATAAGCTTATTTCTCAAATTTTGAATAAATAACACCATTAATTTTTGTTCAAGGAGGTAACAGATGACACAGGTAATCGAGAATTTAAAGACAGGCTTTTTGTTTTTATCTTTGGACGTAAAAAAGACAAAGCATGGATGCTAAGCCTGTATAATGCAGTTAGTGAGACCGCGCAGTAGTCGAACACAACCCGCACGTATCGTGCCGTTAGGCAAGATAAGACGGGCGTCCAACACCATCCAATGAAAGAGTTTTCCCATGCCCCTCTCCCTTCCCCCAATCCCCTGTAAAGCCCCCGCCGTCCCCCCAACCCATTGCTCACAAGGATAAGCTAAATGAAGCCAATGGACAGCATAAATCATCATACCGAGCTGGAAAGCCGGGATTATGCATCATGAGAGTCAGAACAGCTCAACAGCGAGCCGCCATTCGTGTGAATACGGAGCTTATCCAGCCGTATTGGATGGGTCAACAATCCGTTAACCAATTGCCATCATGCTGACACATAAGGACTATCCCATGCCCCTCAACCTATCCCGATACCTCGGTGAAACCACCGACTACGACAAAAAAGCCGCCGTCGAAACGCGAAAGCCCAGAAGTTGGCTCAAGAGTGTGAGCGCATTTGCGAATGGTACGGGCGGGACTATTTTGTTTGGCATCACGGATGACGATCAAATCTGCGGCATTGATGATGTCAAGAAGGCGTCTGAAGACATCAGTGAATTGATGAAAATGCGCATGGAGCCTGTGCCGGAGTGCAATCTGGCGATTCATTCTGTTGAGGTTGCTGGCTGTGAGAAGCATATCATCATTTTAAAGGTGTTTGCTGGCAAAGAATCGCCTTATTATTACTTTGGCGATGGGACGCGTACTGCATTTGTGCGTGTTGGCAATGAGAGTATTCCTGCGGATGCGGTAACATTGAAACGTCTCATACTGAGTAGCAATCAACAATCCTGGGACAGCCTTAAAACGAGTTATGAAAGCAAGCGTTTCACGTTTGGGCGGCTGTTTTCTGGCTTTTTAAGACGTATGAACCGCAATCTCAAAGACGAAGACCTCGTTTCTTTTGGGCTTGTGGATGAGAATGGCTTATTGACCAATGCTGGTGCTCTTTTCGTCGACGATTGTCCCATACGCCACTCTCGCTTGTTCTGCACGCGCTGGAACGGTAAAACCAAGGCCTCTGGTAAAATGAAAGCTCTGGATGATCTTGAGATTTCGGGAAGCCTTGTGACGCTTCTTTTGGATGGACTTGGTTTTATCAGTCGGAATAATCGCAAACGATGGACGAAAACCCCAGACACTCGCATTGAAATGCCAGACTATCCCGAGCGAGCAGCGCAGGAGTGTTTGGTAAATGCGCTGGCACATAGGGATTACCTTGAGTTTGGCAGTGAAGTCCACATCGATATCTTCGATGATCGCATGGAGTTTTATTCGCCTGGCGGGATGTTCTCTGGTTGGAAAGTACAGGATTTGAATCTTGACCGTGTACCATCCATCAGGCGAAATCCAATCGTCGCCGATGTCCTTGGACGTATGAATTTTATGGAACGCCGTGGCAGTGGTTTTAAGCAGATTCGTGAGGATTATGAGCTTGCAGCCAATTGGCGAGCTGGCTTGGAACCTGTATTTTATTCCGATCAAATCGGATTCTGGGTAACTCTGTATAATCTGAATTATGGATGTGATGTAGAGCTTGAAACTACCCAAGCTCACAATGGGACTACCCAAGCTCAGAATGTCCGAAAAGACGATGTCAATAATCGTAACATTGACACAGAAACTGACACAGAAAATGTCCTTACTGACACAGAAAACGTCCTTACTGACACAGAAAACGTCCTTACTGACACAGAAAATGTCCTTACTGACACAGAAACTGACACAGAAAACGTCCTTACTGACACAGAAAAGTTGATATTGAACCTGATTCGCAATAATCCATCGTCAACGCTTGATGAATTAGCCAGGGATGCCATGCTTTCCAAAAGCGGCGTTAGATATATACTTCGAAGGTTACGAGCCCGTGGAATTGTTATCAGAGAAGGGGCTCAGAAAAATGGCAAATGGATCATCATTCGTGAGTAAAACTGCTTATTCCGAACATAAGTCGGCGATTGAAATACAAAAGTCGGCGATTGAGATATCAAGTCAGTATGAGTCAGTGCAAGGGCTCGCCCGGCGTATGCGCGCAGACCGCGCAGCGGTCGAGCACATAGCCGGGCGCAAAGGCGCGTATGCCCTGCGGGTATAGCGCCGAAAGCCGTGCGTATTGAGCCTTTTGTCGAAATAGCACGGCAAACACAAAAAAATAAAATACAACATCGGCCGCGACCGTCATCGCCAAGTGATCCTGTACAATAAAGTTGTTACATTTTACACAAAGATTTTGTAATGCTAAATTAGCAGAGCCCTGGGAGGTGGCTATGAGCAAGAGAAAACGCTACGACAATGAGTTCAAAGTCCTGGCAGTCAAGCGGGACCTTGAGATTGGCCAAAGCAAAGCCAGCAATAAGCTGAACTTACCAGAAAACACAATTTACGGTTGAATGTACGAATAAAGCGAATTTCCCCTGAGCTGCTATCATGTCTTTGAATGAACAATCTAACCAAAAGAAAGACATCGCTCATTCTCCAGAGAACATCACCACATTCTCAAAGAAGAAAGGTTCCCGTGTGTTTCGCGAAATTGTGTCAGGAATGGTCGGCTTTATTGCGTCTATTCCTGTATGTTTTGTCATTATCATGGCGTTATTCTTTTTCGGAGACCATTTTTCCGCAATCTTTGAGTTAGACGTTGCTTCCATCATCGCAACGGTGATTATGGAGATTTGTGTTGCAAGTTTTGTGGCAGCAGGCGTTTATTGGACAAGCAAAAGAGTGGGAAACCAAAGGACTAAGTGGCTATCTTTCATAGGCGCATATATTGGTATGAGCTGTGTACTGTTGCTGGGGTTCTCATCCGCTTATTTAGAAAATTATTATTATCAATTGCATAACCATTATGTATTTGATTCGGATGAGTATAATTATTTTTTTTCATTACATGTTATCTTCTCAAATTTGCGGTTCATGGCGTTAGTTCTCTCGCCTGTATTGGCTCTGGTAGGGGCAATCATCAGTTTCGAAACAATGCATGCGAACTCATTAAGGAAGGCAAACATCCAAAACCCGAAATCGAAATCCCGCTCGTGATTATCGCCCCCGAAGTCAAGGCCATTCTCGAAATCGCCGTCAAGGTAGCCGCCCAGGTCAAGAAAGAACAGGTCTTCGCCGTTCCTTACGCACTCGGCACGATGGTCGAAACCCCGGCAGCCGCCATCTCCGGCAGTGAAATCGTCCTGGCTCTCCGCGCCAAAGTTGCAGGCTATGACGATGACGTTCACCCCGTCTATGGCTTCGCTTCCTTCGGTACCAACGACCTCACCCAGACGACACTCGCCATTTCCCGTGACGACGCCGACCGCTTCCTGCCGCTCTACGTCGACAAGGAATTCTTCGAGCGTCATCCGTTCATCTCCATCCATCCCGCCGTCGAGAAGATGGTCCGCACGTTCGTCAAAGACGCCCGCGCCATCGATCCGAAGTTCGAAATCTTCATCTGCGGTGAACACGGTGGCGATGTCTACACAATCGGCCGCCTGCACGAAATCGGCCTCACCGGCGTCTCCATGAGCCCCGGCAAGGTCTATCGTTCAATCATCAAGGCCGCTCAGTGCCAGGTTACAAATCCGAGAAAGTCGGTGAAGTAATTGGCCTTAGCGCTTGAAAGCCTGATTTAGGCCTTTAGGTTTAGCCCCTGTTTCTGGTATAAGAAATAGGGGCTTTTTTTTGTGCGCGGGCTATCGGCTAGCGCCGATACGCCCTGCGTGTTGGCCTATCGCCTGCGGCGATACGGCCGCCGGCGCCTCGCTATGTGCCGAGGGCACATACGCGAGGCGATTTTAAGTCTGCCGATTCACTCACACATACGGAGTAACATCCTATGAATTTCGATTCTCTAAAATCATCCATTCTTCAACTGTCTACGGACAAGAATTTCGATGAAGCAACACGTTTGCTAGAAAAGATGATATTCGGCATTTCAAGGGCTGAATTCATACCGATCATCATTGAAATAGGAAGCATCCCAGAATGTATACAAATCGATTCATCAGCTGAAAAACTCTATTCCAAAGCGAGTGAGATTGTTTTAGCAAGATGCTTTCAGGAATTAGGATTAGCTTCGCAGGTTATAAAAACACGTTCGAATTGTGCCGATGTTATAGCCAAAAGCAGACATCATGATTATTCGTTGGTTGCGGATGCAAAATCATTTCGTTTGAGCCGTACAGCAAAGAATCAGAAAGACTTCAAAGTTGAGTCTATGGTGAGTTGGAAGGGTGATAATGATTATGCCGTTTTGGCCTGTCCATATTTTCAATACCCGCGAAAAGCTTCCCAAATTTATACACAAGCCCTAGATGGTAATGTGTTATTATTCTCTTGGGAACATTTGTCTTTTCTGATTAAGAATAAAATTGTTGAGAATGATTGCAGAAACCTTGCTTCAATTTGGAATATGTCGCATGTGCTTGCAAGTAAATATACAAGAGCAGACAAAAAGATCGTATTTTTAAACCAGCAGGATGAGCTACTTTGCAAAGACATCTGTGCGGATATAAACAAATTGGTATTAAGCCTTTCTCAGTCACGGGATTTAATTGTTAAACGTGGTAACATGGAAATAGATTTTTTCAACGAATCTATCGAAGAAATCAAACACTATTCACACGAAAAAGCAATTGCAGAATTAATTAGATATAGTAAGCTCAATGAAAAATCAGACGCAGTATCATCCTATATGGATTATTTAGTGAGGTGGGAATATGGTTGTTAATACAATATTATGTGAAGACTGTATTTCTGGTTTATCAAAAGTAGATTCTGAATCTGTTCATCTTATCTTGAGTGATATTCCATACGGAATAGGGATGGATGACTGGGACGTACTTCATGATAACACTAATTCAGCATATCTGGGTACAAGCCCTGCACAACAAAAGGCGGGGGCTATATTCAAAAAACGCGGGAAACCGCTGAACGGTTGGTCTGAGGCGGACAGACTGATTCCTGAGCAATATTATCAATGGTGCATGAAATGGACAAAGCAGTGGTTCGAAAAGATTGTTCCTGGAGGAAATGTCTTTATCTTTGCAGGTAGAAGACTTGCTCATCGTTGCATTTGTGCCATGGAAGATGCAGGCTTTACTTTTAAGGATATGATTGCGTGGGATAAGGAAACTGCCCCGTTGCGTGCACAGCGCATTAGTGTGGTTTACGAGCGCAGAAAAGACGATGAGTCGGCAGAAGAATGGACTGGTTGGAGAGTTGGGAACCTTCGACCGGTTTTCGAACCAATTTTATGGTTTACGAAGCCTTATAAAATCGGTGGCACTATTGCAGATAACATCAAAAAGTATGGTGTTGGCGCATACAATGAGCAGATATTGGAGAAGTACGGATTAGACTGTAATAATTTGATAAAGGTTAAGGCTAGTCATTCCGATACGGGATTACATCCGACCCAAAAGCCATTGGAATTAATGAAAATTCTCATTGAACTGACGACGATTGAGAATCAGGTTGTATTGGACCCGTTTGCTGGCAGTGGAACATCTTTGCTGGCAGCAAAGATGCTAAACAGACAATACATTGGTTTTGAGAATAACCCTGAGTATTATGAAACAGCGATGGAGCGTATCCATACTGCGAACGCTTATCATTGTGTCCCATGCAGGACGCAAATGAGTTTGTTCTAATTGTCTGAGACGATAACAGGTTTGAGTACAATACACACCTCATTGAAGAAGTAGATATGACAACAATATTTGGTAATACCATTACTGATCCAAAAATTGCCTTTTCGTTTGAAAAGGATCTGCTTACTCTGTATGCAGGGCTTGCTCCAGTTTCTCTGGCTGGAAAAGAATCAATAATCGGAGCAGCTATCAATACACCTTACAAATATTATTTCAAGATACCTTCTACTGAACATCAGTTGATGATTGGCAATATAAATGTTAGTACAATTTATTATATAGAAGGTTTTGAAGAAGGTCAGAAGTATAGTCAAATGACCTTTTCATTTCCTGCGCTGGACTATTTTCTTGCGAATGCTCTATTTGAGAAGAATAATCTATCACTCACAACAGAGGATAAGTGCTATAATTGGGAATATGAATGCAAATTTAGAGACCACACACTCTCATTTCTATTTACCACACAACGAGAATCTGTTGATTCAACAAATTACAAATATACATGGCGCGGACTGCTAAGAATTAGTTGTGAACAGCTATTTGATACTGACTTTGCCTATCAGGTGGCTCGTTATGTGCAAGGACTCTTTTCGTTTGTCTATAATAGAGCGGATATCGTAATTGGAAATGTAACATTGTTGGGGACTAAGACTTATTTCAGACTGAAAGATCCTGAATTAAAGACGAATAGTGTAGAAGAACATTCTTGCTTGACACAAAGCACTCTGAAATTTACTGAATCATTCAGCGATAACGCCCGTGGTTTCTTAAATTATGAGCCAAATAAACATATTGGCATCACTTTGTTTGAAACAAAATTCGATATATTGCTCCGTATGTTGTTTGAAGATAAAATCTTATTCTATCCACTAACTGAAGCTGATAAAAAAACATATAATCTAGGGCGCATCCTCTATCTTAACTACATGTTTGAACACTACTTTAAGCTTGTTGACTCATTATACCCTTCAGGCAAAGTTGTTGTTGTATATAATAAGAAAAAAGAGTCAGACAAAAACGATAAGAAAAAAGTATCTGAACTGTGTTTGGCTCTCAGACTAATGTATGTGTTTGATCCAAATCTTATAACAGAAAGAAAGTATAAGAATGCGAAGATTATTAGACTTAATGATTTTCAATGGGATGGCGTATGTGGAATACTTAATAATTATTATTCAAATGATCGTAGTTATGAGTTGATTGAGCATTATACTCGATGGCGGCATGCTGAAGCACATATAAATGATTTACCATTAGACGATCCGCTGGCTTTCATTGAATCGGTTCGCCTTGTTGAATGTATGAATTATTGTGTTGTTTTAAAAATTGCGGGCTATTCGGTTGAAGATATTCGCTCTATTATCGATAGATTGCTGTTTGATCAAAACCATGGAGCTCCTCTCCCCCCGCAACAATAAACCATCTATCCCCATGCCCCTCTATTGTACGTCTGCAACAGATTACCCACATCCTATGGAAACCGTCTTGCATGTCTGCAACTGGCCATTCCTAGCCCACAGACGGTATCTCGTATGCCTGCGATAGACCAACCAAACCCCGCAGACGGTTTATCGCACATCTGTGACAGACCAACCAAACCCCATGGATTTTTTCTCGCATGTTTACGACAAACCATCTGTCCCTCATGGTACCTCTCCCGCACGTTTGCGGCAGACCAACCAAACCTCACTGCTCCTTTCTTGCATGGTTGCGATAAACAATCTGCGAATTTGCTCGCAGACAAGGTCAACCTCTGGTAGAATCCAGCTATGCTGCCCGACAGCGTTTTTTACTTTCACAAAGGAGGTCGATCATGAAGAAAATCAAGTCATTCAGCCTTGTCTCTTTCACCAATCACGCCCTTGTCAGTTTCTGCGCCGAAGTCGAGAGTCATGTCAAGGCATCTCTGCCAGTCGAAAACGCCGCGCTGTGTGATGACTTTAGCGCAAGCCTTAACGCGTTCAAAGACATACTGGCATCAAGCGTTGAGACGTTCAACGAAGCAATTCTGGAAGCCGACAAGAAAGCAGACGGTGCATGGTCTGCCATTAACACCTTGCTCAACCTCAATGTGAATCACTATGACGCTGCTGTCTGCGAAGCAGCTCGCACTGTGCTCGATGTTTTCGACAACATCCCTAACCCAACGCGACTCCCATACGCCGAAGAATATGCTCGTCTTGAATCACTTCTGACGCAGTTGTCTGCCATACCCGTGGAGACCCTCAAGACTGCGATGGTCGATGGTTGGATCGATGAGCTTCGCCGTCGTGTGGATGCCTTCAACGAACTGCGCAAGACCAAGACGCAAGCTCGCTCTGAGGTTGAGACCGGTGTGTCCAAGAAAGCACGTCAAGCGCTTATCGATGCCTATCGCGACCTGATTGACACCTTGAACGCCATGCAAATCATCTCGAAATCCGAGAACTTTGAGCGAATAGCACAGCACCTCAATGAGCTGATTGATGCCAATCGCGCTGCGATGAAGGCAAAGAAGACGGCGAAGAAAGGTAGTAAAGAGATAGATTCGGTAGTAGCGGGTGCATCGGTGGAATCTGAATGAACTTAGAAGATTGGTAGTCACGCGACAAGCCCTGTTATAAGTGTATTGCACATTATGACAGGGCTATTTTGGTATGATCATAACAAGAGTAATCATTGGTAAGATGTATGAAACAGGAAGAACTCATCAAATCATGCAGCAAATATCTATATAGGCTATGTGATCTGATTGAATCAATGAATTGTCTAAATTATTATGATATCAATATTTCATCTGAGTATTTCTTCATTCCTATCCTGAACCAATTGTTTGACTGCGAACTGAGAAATATTAATGCAGAAACGAAGAATGCCACTACTATCGATCTATATGATGTAAAAGGAAAGTTGGCCATTCAAGTTACCTCAGATTCATCTTCAAAAAAAATTCGAGATACATTGAGAAAATATTGCAAAAACAAATTCTATGAACAGTATAATCGTTTGGTGATTGTTGTAATCACACGTTCACATAAATATAGAACAGATTTTACAAACGATATTGGTGACAAGTTTATATTTTCAAGCAAAGAAGATATTTACACAATAGATTCTTTAATAAAAAGAATATGCGCCCTTAATATAGAAAAGTTGTCATTAATCCAGACCTACCTTGAGTATCAACTGGGGATAATGCTAGACAGTTCGAAAGTAATGTCGATTTCTAAGTCTTTTGAGTACATCAATCAAAATACAGGTGGTATACTGAGTGAAAATTTTTTTGAGCTCGATGATGAGAATTTTATTCAATGTTTTAAAACTAAGCTAAACACATGCGACACAATCCATGTTGTCTCTTTGTCTGAAGAAGAAGGGATATATTGTATATTAAATTTAATTAATAAGCTTAAAATTAAGGAACCGACATATGTTATCAAATCAGAAGATGCTTGGCATAAGGCAGAGAATAACCTGTTGGGATGTATCTTAATACCTTGGTTCGTTGCTTATGAAACGCCATCTATCAAAGGGAATAAGACAGTTTTTGTTCATGGTGAAGAACAATTTGACAATGCAATAATTCTTCCCCGCCGAACATGCGATTTCTTGTTAAATAAATTGCAAGAATGCGGCTATCAGGATGCATATAGATTGATTCAGAAAACACATGGGTTGAATTATTATATTAAGTTAAACTTATTTACTGGCAATTTAAAACATCCCAAATGGGAAGATGACGTCAATAGAGCGATTTATGTTGCATTGTTGTTAGGAAGATGGACAGACAATGAGGCCGATAGATTAATTATTGAATTGCTCTATGATAATGATTATGAAAGCTTTATTTTCTACTTAAATCAATATATCGATACCGCAGATGCGTTTATTCACAGACGAAATCGATATTCCAATAAGGTTCATGAACTGGTAAATCCATCCTTGTCGATTTACTCACATAAAAATGTGGTAAATTTGCCGATCATAAAGACATTCATTGATCTTTCGGAGAGAATTATCTCTAAACAATCTATATTTAATCAGTCAAATGATAAATGCGGCTTATTAGGGCAAGAGAAAGCTAGTTACAGTCATGCTTTAAAGCAGGGGGTCGCTCGAACATTTGTTCTTCTTGCTCTATATGCAAATTATCAAGAAGAAATTTCTCGTATTGTTGAGTGTTTGCTTCAGAAACTCCATTCAACACATGACTGGGTCTATATATCGCTGTTTATTAGGCAATTTTGTGAAGCAGCGCCTGGTGAAGTCCTCGACTATTTTGAGTCTAACACAAATAATAATGAACTTTTAGAGTTGTTTAACACTGAAACTTCTGATCTGCTTACGGCTAGGCATAATTATTTATGGTGCTTAGAACAATTGTTATTGTCCAGAAGATATGCATCCCGAGCTGTCAGGGTTTTGTTTGATTTAGGTGAAATCATTGATAAATGCACTATTGGTAATAATCCTAGAACAGATGTCTCAAGGGCATTTTCCATATTGTGTAATGTTACAGCTTTATCAAAAGAAGAAAAGTTAGAACTTGCCAAAATTGGGGTTCGCAAACACTCGTATTTTTGGAATATTCTGTTTAATGAGCTAGAGCAAAAAAACTTTATTTTTAGCAATTCGACCTTTATATATAGAGATACTGAAAGAATTACACCATATGAGGCTAATGAAATATCAGATTTTCGCAATTCATATATTCAGATTTTAGTTTCTAATGCGCAAAACGACCTGAGTAGAATTATAAAGCTGATTGATCTTTTAACTGAATACTCAGATGATTTATTTGATATGATTTATAAGGAGATATCATCCTATTTGTCTACGGCAGTTGATTCAGAAAAGGAATTAATTAAAACTAAATTAAGAACGTATGTTTACCAGCAGAAGCTTTTTGCACATGTCAAAGCTGTTGCTTCTCCTATAAGGGTTAAGATGGTTGAAGAATTGTGCAGAGGCATCAGTTTCGATGACCCAGCCTATGATTTTCTCTATTTGATGAACAAAGAGGAACTGCCTCTTTATAATCCTTTGCCGATTAAGCTAGGAGATGATTATTGGCAAAAAAATGCTACACTTATAGAAAATACAGTCGTTTCTGAAATCTTAAGGATGAAAGAATCTAAAATTGACATTGATCATTATCTAAGTTTAAGCAGGGACACTTCTGGTAATCGTATCGGTGAATATATTGCTAAGTACTATAGTAAAAAATTTGATGAAAATATTTTTGAATCAATCATTAAATCGAGCAATCATCCATCTATTGCTGTTGACTATGTCGTTAACTGTCCTGGTTCGAAACTCGAAAATATCTATCGAGCTATTAAATTTTTAAAAAGAGGGCATTTCGATGACGTAACCTATGTCGCATTCATCCTGCTTTTACCGCTTAATACTGATTCGAAATCTATTATTCAAGAGTTGCCGGATAGCGCGTTTCATTATTACTGGTGTCATTTGTTTAACCATCAACTCATTGATGACGGTTTGTTATATTTTGCAATTGACAATCTGTTAAAACACGAAAATTGGACTGTATTGTTCAATATTTTGCATGACCGTTCCGAACGGTTTGATGTAGAGCAGATTCTTCAGATCCTTTCAAGAGCTATCGAGTCGTTATCAAATAAAATGCAACTAATTGGTAGTAATTTGGCGTATCTAGTTGAAAATGTCTTTTCTATAATTTATAATAGAGTGCAAAGCAATTTTGAGTGTTATCCTTTGCTGTTTGATCTTGAAATACGTTGCTTTGATTTCTTGGGTTGGAACAACATGAAATGCTCACAGTACTTGTTTCTACGGAATGCATGTTATTATGCGAAAATGCTTTCGAAAATTTATCCAAGAGATGATGGTAGTTTTGATACTTATATGGATAAAGAACGTTTTGTACATTTTGTGGCATTGGAAAGGGATATTAAATTCTGTCCCGGACATGATGGTGAATCAGTCAATTTAGATATTTTGAATAATTGGATAAATTCTTTCAGAACTTGTTTGGAAACTCAAGGCCAATTGTCATTATTTTATCATAAATTAGGGTATTTGTTTGCGAATTCTCCGATTGGTTCAGATGGATTATTTCCACATGAGAGCATTCGGTTAAAGATTGAGGAAATTGGTAACAATGATCTTGTTTGTGGATTTGTATTATGTGTTCTTAATGGACGTGGCGGGTATATTTTAACTGGCGGTAAAGAAGAACTTGAGTTGGCAGATAAATTCGAAGACCTTAGCATTAAATTAGCTATTCGCTATCCAGTCACTGCTAAGATATTTCGTAAACTTTGCAAATGTTATAGGCAAGAATCTGAGCAAGATATAGAATTGTATAATGAAATTTATAATTATTTTTTAATTTATTAATAACTGTTGAACTTTTTTATGAAATTGATGACTTATGCGTTATAATGCGTAAATTTAGGATGATGATTTTGCGCGGTTTTACGTATTTTCGTCCAACGCCCGGCGTATGCGCACAGACCGCGCAGCGGTCGAGCACATAGTCGGGCGCAAAGGCGCGTATGCCCGCAGGGCATAGCGCCGAAGGCCGTGCGTATTGAGCGCAGCGAAATAGCACGGCAAACATAAAATTCTAAAATGCAACATCGGCCTCACCGATAAGATCGTTGACGCTCTGGCCGTCGGCGACACCGCCCGTTTCTGGAGAGATTCATATCGTCGTTTGCTCCAGATGTACGGCGACGTTGTTGAGCAGATTAAAGATGAGAAAGGCGAGGATCCGTTTGAAGAGTGTTTGGCTGCATTCAAGAAAGAACGTGGCGCCAAGACCGATATCGACCTGACCGCCGATGATTTGGCTGAGCTGATTAAACGCTACAAAGCCATCTATGTGAAATATGGCCACGAGTTCCCGCAGGATCCGAAGAAACAGGTTATGGCAAGCGCCGAAGCCGTTTTCCGTAGCTGGAACAACGAACGTGCTATCTTCACCCGTAAGCTCGAAGGTATTCCTGACAGCCTCGGCACCGCCGTCAACATTCAGGAGATGGTCTTTGGTAACCGTACACCGCGTTCGGCAACGGGCGTTTACTT
>JAEEGL014922773.1_pt1 | contig 22054 bp, 14 predicted proteins | sample 9134231 | NCBI WGS metagenome assembly JAEEGL01 (sample SAMN16246548, study PRJNA631951) | gut metagenome | biome: gut microbiome; feature: rumen; material: fiber-attached | host: Bos | place: Iran: Karaj | collected 2018-10 | reverse complement strand
TTTTATTCGTTCCCATCGCTTATTCACCTTGATTTTTCGAAAGCCAATACAAATCGTCAGCCACCATGTTGAAATCCAGGTGAAAGACAATGGGACTTGTGTTCGATTGAAGTTTTTGACTTTTTCGTTGGCCTTTCCAATATCATAAATCATTTCATTGCTTTCACTGATTTGATAAACATATCCCTTGCCTCCCATGAAATTCCCATTTTTCCGATACCAAATTTTACCTTTCTTGCCAACAAGGGGACCAATTGATGATTCTGAAACCAAATCAAACGTGAATGAGGGGGTCATCTCTGAGGTTTTTCCTTGAGGATTGACTTTTAAAGAAACTCCTCCCTTCCCTAACGGTGCTTTATAGGCAACGCCTGCAATGACGCTCAACGTTTCCGGTGTTTCCTCGTATAAAATTGGATCAATTAAGCCAATCCACCATGCGGTAATCAATGTGAGACCATAATAACAGGCGTAGCGCCTCCGATTCCTGCTGCTTTTCAGCATATACCGCATTTCTTTGCGTCCATTGAGAATACACAGAGAGAGAAGGAACACTATCCAGGCCAAGAAAAACATCATCTTTATTCCCCAAAATGCGAAGTATCATGAAGCAACTCGTTTTTCACCGATGCTATTTCCCAATCATTAGGCTGTTTGCAACCTCTTAGGCCATTCGGATTGTGTTCAGCCACCAGTTGATTTGTATGCGTAATCATACCCTTCCAATGACATGATTCACAATATCTCCGATTGGGGTGGTTCTTTCTGGGAACTCTTTTTCAACCGGGCATGACGGTTCATTACTTTTTCGCTACGTCTCCCTATACAAAAATATAACCACCATGCAGATACAAAAAGATAAGAACCGGTACTCTTTTTTGATTAAATCCATCAATCTTTGCATTTGCCTCCGCAACATCAAAAATCACGTTATTATTTATAGCAATCTGGTAAACAAATCCCTTGCCGCCCATGAATATTCCGTGTTGTTTATACCATATTTTGATGGGTTTCCCGATGAATACGGTATCATCCATATTGTCATCAACCAAACTGAAATCAAATGTTGGCGTAAACTGACCATTTTTTTGAGTCGGTTTTATCTTGAAAGAAGATATGCCCTTTCCCAATCCGTTATTATAGGCAATACCTTCCAACACAGATAAATTTTCTGGCGACTCTTCCGATAAAAGGGGGTCGATTAATCCAACAAGCCACATACTGAAAATTGTTAAATCATAATAACACGCATATCTTTTCTTGTTATTTAGAAAATATCGTATTTCCCGGCGACCAGTTATCAGGCAAAATACAAAAATGAATCCGGCAATGATCAAACAAAAAATACCAAGTCCTGACAGTCTATAGGGCATGATCAATCCCCCGTTTTTATGCCAGCCTCGCCCCGGCGCAGAGGAACATCGCCGACGGGACGAGGTCGTGCTGTCAGACGAGCGTCATGCCGCGATCAGGTCGCCTGGGCTGGCCCGCCACAGGATCAGCCGGAAAGGCAGCCCCCGGTGCAGCTTCTTTGCTTACGAACACTTAAAAAAGTTGTGGCGACTGGCAGAGGTCCACCACAACATTTTTCGTCAAGCCTTTTTTTCATTCCTCATCGTCGCCGGTGGGGACGGTGTAGACATGGGTATCGCCGGCGTTGAGAGCCTGGGCGGCCTCGGCGGGAATGCCGTCGTCGGTGAACACGGAGTCCACCGCCTGGACCGGGAACAGCGATACGACGCCGCTTTGGGTGAATTTCACCGACTCGGCGAGGACGACGACGCGGCGGACGTTCTTCGCCATGGTGCGGATGGCCTCGGCCCGCATCAGATTGTTGCTCATGAAGCCGGCGCCGTTGAAGCCGTCGATGCCCACGAAGAGCTTGTCGACGAAGAAGTCATCGACGCAGCGCTGGATCATCGGCCCCACCATGACCTGGGACTCGTTCTGGTACTCGCCCCCCAGCAGGATTACGTGGGCGCCGGGGGCCTTGCGGACGAAGGCGGCGATGAAGGCAGAGTTGGTGATGATGGTGACGTCCCGGCGATGGGTGACGAGCTCTTCCGCCAGCAGTGTGCAGCAGGAGCCGGACTCGATCATCACCGTCTCGCTGTTGTGGACGGTATCGGCCGCTCGCAGGGCGATGCGACGTTTCGTCTCGTAGTTGAAGGACAGATGGTTGGCGATGTCGTCGCTCTGGGCCATGGCCGCAAAGCCGTGCTCCCGGCGCAGCAGCCCCATGCGCTCCAATGCGCTAAGGTCTTTGCGGATCGTTACTTCGGAGACTTCGAGGGCCCGGGCCAGCTCCGTGACGGCGATTCGCTTCTTTTCGTTGACGAGGTTCAAGAGCCTCGTATGGCGGATATGCACAGCGTCCCACTCCCTGCTTTTGAAAGAACCGTAATAACGGACCAGGCATGACTACGCCCCCATTATAGCATAACCGCCCTCCGAACGAAAGGGTTTTCTTTCGCTTTGGGGGCGGTCGTTTAGTGGCGGAATACGGCGGTTATCCCGGCGTGCTTTGGCGAATCTGACTTTCGATGAGGCGGGCTACGGCGGCGGCCAGTTGGTCCACTCGCTCGACCCGGGCAAAGTCGGCACCGAAGATCTGCCGGGCGGTTTCGGCGGCGCCGGCCACCTCGGATTGCCGCAGGCCCACCACACGCACGCCCTGACGCCGCAGGGCGCGGACCTCGGCGGCGGTGTCAGCGACGGCCCGCTCTCCCGCATAGTCACGGGCAAGAGGACCGGCCGCGCCGGGGACCGGACGGTCGTCGCTGGGACGGGCGTCGGTCAGTACCAGGAGCAGCGGCAGGCCCGGCCCGTCGGAGAGCAGGGGACGCACTGCCCGCAGCGCCAGACCGTCCCGGTTCCAGCCGGCGGCGGCATAGTCGAAGACGGCGCCGTTGTCCGCCGCGTCGAAGGATTTCATGCGGTGGAGCACCGTTGAGCCCGCCAGGCTGCAAAAGGCGGCAATCTGCAACGGAATACCCGCCTGGGCCAGCGCCGCCGCGATGATATAGGCCTGGACGGCAATCTCCGGCTGTTGCCCGGCGCGGGAGTAGGAGGCGTCGAGGAGAAGCGTCACCGAAAAGCCGGCGTAGCGCACCGGGCGGCTGGCGGTGAAAACCCGCCCGTCTTGCTGGTAGAGGGCCTGCCAGACGAAGCGGGGGCAGAAACGGCCCCGCCCGGCGCGTAACGGGATGGGCTCGCGGCAGACGGCCAGGGTGTTCTGAAGGCGCTCAGTCAGGCGGCGGATGGCGACGCGGCAGCGGGCCCCCTGGGCGCGGAAGGCGGCCAGATTCGCCGCCCGCTGGCCTTCGTCCCGGCGGCTGGCGGCATAGTAGAGATGGGATTTCCGATGGATCCCGGTGCAGAAGGCCTGCTCATAAGTCCGGCGCGTTTCCTCCGCCCAGAGGGGCCGGGGGAAGAGTGTCAGTACCTTGACGGGATTGTCCGGGGGCGCGGCGCCCAGAAGACGTTCCGCGAGGCCGGGCGGGCCCGGACGGTTCCGTCCCCCGGCCAGCCGGGGGACGGCGGATTCCTCCGGCGGCGCCGACAGCAGACGCCGCAGGACGGCCGCCAGCCCCGCTCCGACAGAGAAACGGAGACCCCGGCAGGAACCCCCCAGACCGTAGCGGAAGACGAAGAAGCGGCGCAGGACGTCCCGCAGCGCCGTGATGAAGTCCGCCGTCGTCATGGCGCCGTTGAAGGCGAGCGCGTCATACAGTCGCTTTTCCCAGGGATTCAGGAGCCCCGGAGAGGCGCCGAGGACGGCCCGGCAACGGGCGGATTTCAGCGCGTGGACGAGGTCGTCCCGCATCATCAGCCGTTGCATCGCCAGGTCTTCGTTGTCCGCGAGATAGCGGGCGGCGTGCTGGCGGCGCAGGACGGCCAGCGCCGGCATCTCCCCCTGGCAGCGGTCAAAGACGGCGCTTTCGAGGGCCAGCCAGTAGAGGCCGGTGAAGGTCCGCCCCAGCCAGGAGGCGTCCAGTTCCTCCCGGAAAGCGGCCAGGGCGGCTGCGTCATGGCAGCGGTAGGCCAGCCCGACGATGGCGTTCAGGTAGAGATCGGGGCTGCCGTCCTCGTGGAAGGCCAGGAAATCCGGTTGGAAATCGTAACGGCCGGCGGCGGTCCAGATGATGTTGAGGGCCCGGCGCTCCCGAGCGGCCCGGGCAAAGACGGCGTCCACGGCTCAATCTCCGAAGACCTGGTCCGGCGCGAGGTCTTCCGGCAGGGAGAAGTCGAGGAGGTCGTCCACCAGCGCCCGCTCGTCCCGGTCGAAAACCTTGTTGGCGATGCCCATGGTCAGGGCTGTGCGGGCGGAGAGCCCGGCCCGCACCAGCGCCAGCGACGCCAGAAGCCCCCGCAGGTCCACCGCTTGGGTGGAGATTTCGCCGCTTTCGCACTTTTGCTGCAGGGCGCTGAAGACGGCGGCGAAGGTCTGCCGCGCCGCCGGGCGGAGCGACGGGAATTCCCGCGTCAGCAGCCGCCCCAGGTCTTCCGGGCCGATGGGTGTCAGCTGCAGGACGACGAAGCGGGAGGCCAGCGCCTCGTTGAGTTCGCGGGTGCCGGCGTAACCGTGGTTCATGGTGGCGATGAAGCGGGCTGCCGGATGGAGCGCCAGCCGATCGTAGCCGGGCACGTCCATCACCCGGCGGAAGTCCAGCAGCGAATGAAGGACCGCCAGCGCCTCGTTCCGGGCCATGTTGATCTCGTCGAGGATGCCGAAGCCGCCGGCCCGGGCGCACTCATAGACCGGCCCGGGACGGAAGACCACCCGCCCGTCGGCGAAGGAATCAGAGCCGATCAGGAAGGACGCGTCCATGTTGATATGCAGCGACACGTTCCAGTCCGGCCGGCCGAAGGCCGCCGCCAGGTTCTCCGCCAGCACGTTCTTGCCGGTGGCCTTGACGCCGGCAAGCAGCAGGTTCTCGCCCGCCAGGAGCGCCGCCGTCGCCTGCTCGATGATGCGCCGCCCGTAGAAAAGGTAGCGGGGCGCCACCACCGCCCGCTCTCCCGCCCAGGGATAGCGGGCCCGGTACGATTCGACGCCCTCGATGAGGGCCGTGTCCACGCCCTGCGACCGCCAAAAGTCCAGCATACGATTCACCTCAGGGATATATTCGCTGCCCGGCTCCCGTTTCCCTTCACCGGGCGGCGGCTCAACGGAAATTTCTCCGGCGGGGCCTTTCAGATATTTCTAATGTACGGCTCAAGGGAATCTAATTTCCCGTCGCTATACTGAACATGACCCTGAAAACAATGGATGAGAAAACAGGAAAGGAAGGATGTAAAATGAAAACGATGATGAAGAGAACGGCAGCGGGCCTTCTGGCGGGTATGATGATTATGGGCGGCGGCCTGGCGGCCGGGACCGCCCTGGCCCACGGTTTCGGTCCCGGTATGGGCGGACCGGGCATGGGCCCCGGCATGGGCATGGGACACCCCGGCATGGAGCGTCATGGTGATTTCCACCGGCCGATGATGGATATGGAGAACATCGCCAAGCGAGTTGCCGAGGAGTTCGGCGTCGATGAGGGCGAGGTCCGGGCCGCTCTCGACGCGCGGCGGGATTTCCGCGACATCGGCCAGGCGGCGATGCTGGCGAAGATCAGCGGCAAGTCCTTCCAGGAAGTGCTGGCCATGAAGACGAGCTGGCTGGACGTGGCGAAGTCCCTCGGCGTTACCCGGGAACAAATGCAGGGCGCGATGCGGGAACAACTCGCCGCCCGGATCGCCCGGCGCGGCGGAGCGGACAAGGCGCAGGTCCTCGAACTCCTGGCTGACGGCTACCGCGCCTGGGACGTCGCCTTCGCCGCCCGCCTCGCCAAAGCCAGCGGCAAGGACGTGAAGGACGTGCTGGCCATGAAGAAGATCAACAATCGCTGGATGGACGTGGCCCAGGCGCTGAAGGTGGGCAAGGATGCCGTACCGCCGGCGGAGGCCCCGGACGAAGGGGATGAGGCGGACCTGCTGCTGCCCTGACCGATTCCCTGATTTCCCCTGATGCCAAAAAAAGAGGCTGCCGTGGAAAACCGCGGCAGCCTTTTTCATCTTGTGGGACCGTATCAGCCGGCGGAATGGAACCAGACGCTGACGTCGTCGTCTTTCTTCGCCTTGTAGAGGGACGTATCCGCTTGCTTGAACAGGTACTCGGCGTCAACGCCGTCAAAGCCGAAGGCCACGCCCATGCTGACCGAGATGGCCGGCGTATCCGTCGCCTCACTGGCAAGTCTCTCGTTGATTTTCCGGGCCTTGTTCAGCAATAGTTCTTTCAGGGACGGGTCGGAGTGGACCATGATGACGGCGAACTCGTCGCCACCGATGCGGCAGACGAAATCCTGGGTGCGGAAGCTGCAGAAGAGCGCGTCCGCCACCTTCATCAGCACCCGGTCGCCGGCGTCGTGGCCGAAGGTGTCGTTGATCTGCTTGAACTTGTCGAGGTCGAACAGGATCAGCGCCGAAGTCTCCAGGTCCACGTTCTGCAGCAGGAAATCGTAGCCGCGGCGGTTGTAGAGGCCCGTCAGCTTGTCGTGCGTCGCTTCGTAAGACAACTTCTCCTGGCTCTCCAGGTTCGTATGGTGCATGAGGTTGTAAGTCTTGGCCAGGAACCGCACTTCGTAGGCGCCGTCCAGAGGGATGTCCTTCTCGTCACGAATCAGTTCGACGCACCGCTGGAGCGGGAAGATGACGAGCCGGGCGGTCAGGAACACGATGCCGAGGGTAACCCCGATCAGCAGGAAGGTCAGCAGGTGCTCCATCCAGACCTGGTTCCGCAGTTCTTCCGCGGCGGTGAGCTGCTTCTTCATCAGGTCTTCTTTCAGGGCCGCGAGGCAACGTTGCATGTGGCCGGAGATGGCGTCCTTTTTCTGGTGGTATTCTTCCCCGAAAAGGAGTTCTACGGCCAGCTCCTTCTTCTCTTCGTCCGTCATGGATTTTTCCAGCCGGGACAGCCTGTACTGCTGAATCTCTTCGGGGAAATCGTCGAGGTCGAGGCCATAAGCGTCCACCGCCAACCGCGCCGCGTGGTACTCGCGGTTCATGAGCTCCATGGACTCCGCCATGGCGCCCTTCAGGTTGTTGATGGCCCCGGGGTTGGCCGAACTCTGCTCCAGTTCCGCCACGGCGTGGTCGCGGCGCTGGTCGATTTTCGCTTCCTTGAAGTACAGGTCAAGGTGCTCCCTCTCGCCGGTCACGACGAAGCAGCGGATGTTTTCCGTCAGAAAATCGGAGGCCCGCTGCAGGTCATAGGAGCTTTCCCGCCAGTTGAGAAGGTACTGGGTAGCGTTGTGCGCCGCCTGGTTGTTTTCCGTCGTCTGGTGCATGGAATAGGACAGGACCAGCGAGGCCAGAAGGGCGACGGTGAGCATGGCGATATTGAGTTTTCGCAGCGATATGCCGCGGTTCATAAGATTTTTCAGGCTATTCATAGCGGTAAGGTGTCGTTCCCTTCTACGGAAATACGAAACACAGCTTCACTAGTCTATTATACAATACCTGTCAAGGGTTTCTGTTTTCCTGAACCGGTCATTCGCCGAACAGGGCCCGGGCGAAGTCCTCGGCCACGAAGGGGCGCAGGTCCTCGACGGCTTCGCCGACGCCGATCCACTTGATGGGGATGTTGAGCTCGGCCTTGATGCCGATGACTACGCCGCCCTTGGCAGTGCCGTCCAGCTTGGTCAGGGCGACGCCGGTGACGGGCGCCGCCTGGGTGAAGAGCTTCGCCTGGCTCACGGCGTTCTGCCCCGTGGTGGCGTCCAGCACCAGCAGCGTCTCGTGGGGCGCGCCGGGAATCTCGCGCTGGATGACGCGGTTGATCTTCTCCAGCTCCGCCATCAGGTTTGCCTTCGTCTGCAGGCGGCCCGCCGTGTCCACGATGAGGACGCCGGCCTCCCGGGCCTTCGCCGCCTTCACCGCGTCATAGACCACCGCTGCCGGGTCGGAACCTTCCTCATGGCGAATGACTTCCGCCCCGGTGCGCTCGCCCCAAATCTGGAGCTGGTCGATGGCGGCGGCCCGGAAGGTATCCGCCGCCGCCAGCACGACCTTCTTGCCATAGTAGTTGTAAAAGGCGCTGAGCTTGCCGATGGTGGTGGTTTTGCCGGCCCCGTTGACGCCGACAATCAGCATGACCGTGGGCCCGTTGGCCGCCATGCGGACGCCCGCCCCGCCGGCCACGAGAATCTCGGTGATTTTCTTCTCCAGGAAGGGCTTGAGGTCTTCAGGCCCCTTGATTTCCTTCTGCCTGATTCCCTTCCGTACCGCCTTCATGAGCTGCTCCGTCGTGGTGACGCCTACGTCGGCCATGATGAGGATTTCCTCCAGCTCATCCAGCAGGTCGTCGCTGATGTCGGCGTAGCCCAGAATCGTCTTCTCGATTTTCGCGGTCAGGGATTCCCGCGTCTTGGCGAGCCCCTGCTTCAGCCGGTCAAAAAAACCCATTTGACAGTCCCCTTTCCCGGAATGCCCGGCGTTCTCACGCGGACAGTTCCTCGAGCTTCACGGATAATATCTTCGATACGCCGGCGTCTTCCAGCGTCACCCCGTACAGGGTGTCCGCCGCTTCCATCGTGCCCTTGCGGTGGGTGACGATGACGAACTGCGTCTCCTGCGAGAACTCTTGCAGAAAGCGCCCGAAGCGGGCGATGTTCGTCTCGTCCAGCGGCGCGTCGATCTCGTCCAGCACCGAGAAGGGCGCCGGGCGGACCTTGAGGAACGCGAAGAGCAGCGCGATAACGGTCAGCGCCCGCTCGCCGCCGGACAGGGCCGAAAGGCTCTGCTGCTTCTTGTCCGGTACCTGCACCACGATCTCGACGCCGGCCTCCAGCACGTTCTTCTCGTCGGTCAGGAAGAGCTCCGCCTTGCCGCCGCCGAAAAGGGCCGTGAAGATCTCGTGGAAATGCTTCTGTATCTGAGCGAAGGCCTCTTTGAACTGCCGCGTCATCGTCGCGTCCATTTCGCGGATGATGCGGCCGAGGTCCGCCCGGGCCGTTTCCAGATCCTTGATCTGGCGCTCGATGAACTCGTAGCGGTCCCGGAGCTTCTCGTATTCGTCGATGGCCCCGGGGTTTACCGCTCCCAGAGCCGCGATGCGTTCCTCCAGAGAGCGCCGCTCCTCCCGGAGCTGCCGGTCGGAAATGTCCAGCGCCAGCGCCGCCGCTTCCGCCGGCGAAAGCTGGTACTCGTCCTTCAGCGTGGCCTCGCACTGTTCCGTCTGGAAGCGCCGCTTCGACTGCGCCAGTTCGAGCTGGTGCAGTTGCTCCTGCACTTTCGCTATGGCCTGACGGGCCTGGCGGACGGCGCTCTCGTTCTCTTCCCGGGCCGTCGTTTTTTCCATCCGCCCGGTATAGATGGCCTGATGCTCCCGGTTCTTGGCCGCGTACTCCTGCGCCAGGGCCGCGGCCTCGCGGCGAAAGGCCGCGATTTTTTCCGCGCCGTCGGCCAGACCACTTTCGAGGGCTTCCGCCTCCTGCCGGTTGCTGGCGATTTCCTGCGCCAGCCGTTCCAGTTCCCGGTCCTTCGTCAGCACCATTGTCTGGTTCGTCGTAGCCCGGTTGCCCAAATCCGCCGCTTCGAGCTCACGTTTGTTGATGAGCCGCCCCTGGCTGTCGGCGTCGTCCTCCAGGTCGGAGAGGCTTTCCTCCGCATTCCGGGACTCCTGCTCCAACTGCGCCTGTCGGGTTTCCGTCGCCTTCATCTCGCGGACGAGCTGCACCCGCTGCCCCTGCATCTGGGCGAAAGACTCCTCCCGCCGGGCCGCCAGGGCCTTCATGGCGTCGAGCTTCAGGCCGTCCGCCTCCGTCTTGTCCGCCAGGAGATTACGGTTCGCCCCCGTCTCCGCTTCGGCAACGCGCAGGTCGTCAAGCTTTTCCTTCGCTTCCCGCGCCCGCGTCTCGCTTTCCTCGACCTCTTTGACCGCCGCGTCGTAGGCTTGCTGCTCTTTCTCCTGCTCCGCCTGACGCTTCGCCAGGCTTTGCCGCAGGGCCTCAATCTCGCCGCTCCGGTTCAGGAAACCCGACTCCCGGCCCTGCAGGCTGCCGCCGGCGATGGAACCGCCGGGGTTCAAAAGCTCGCCCTCCAGCGTCACGATTCGCAGCCGATACCCCTGCTGCTTCGCCACCTTCAGGGCGTGGACCATCGTATCCACCAGCAGCGTCCGGCCCAGCAGGAAATCCACGACTTTCCGGAACTTCTCCGCCGCCGTCACGACCTCGTTCATGTAGCCGATGACGCCCGCCTGTCGCCGGACCTTTTCCTCCGGCGCCGGCCGCGGCGTCAGCGTGTCCAGCGGCAGGAACGTCACCCGGCCGGCCCGTGTCCGCTTGAGATAGGCGATGGCCTGCCGGGCCGTCTCCGCGTCCTCGGTCACGATGTTCTGCTGGCCGGCGCCCAGCGCGACCTCGGCCGCCGTCAAATACTTCGCCGGGATTGTCAGCAGCTCGGCCACGGCGCCGGCAACGCCCTTGCGCCAGCCCTCCCGGGACAGCAGCACGGCCTTCGCCGCCTTGCCGAATCCCTCGTAATCCTTCTGCATGCGCTGCAGCGCCGCCAGCTTCGCCTCCGCCTGGTCAATGAACTGCTGTCCGGTCCGCAGCGTCTGCTGCTGGTTGCGCATCGCGCCCCGGAGCTTCTGCTGCCGGACTTCGGCCTCCCGCTGGGCGGCGGCGAGAGCGGCATGCTCCTTCTCCTGGGCCGCCGTCTGTTCGACGAGCTCCGTCAGCCGCGCCCGGTTCTTTTTCAGTTCCTTCTCCAGCGCCGCCGCCTGCGCCGCTTCTTCCTCCCGGTTGGCGGTGTCGTTCGCTATGCCCTGGTCCAGCAGGTCGAGGGCGCTCTTCTTCGTCAAGACGTCCCGCTGCGCCTCGGAAAGGCTTTGCCGCAGCGCCTGCGTCCGCTCCTTCTGGGCGCGAACCTGCTCCGCCAGGGCGCGGGCCTTTTCCCTCTCCTCCTGGAGCTTCCGGTCCGCCGCTTCTTTCTCTTTCAGGCAATCCGCTTGCGCCTTGGCGAACTCTTCCCGCTCCTTCCGGGCGGATTCCTCCTGCTGGCGCAGGGAATCCAGCTGCTCGTTCAAACGCCGCTGATTCTCGTCGTGCTGCTGGCGGTACGCCTCCAGCACCCGGATCTCGCTCTCCGCCTTCTCCTGACGGCTCTTGATGGCCTCCCGCTCCCGGGCGCAAACCTCCAGCGCCTGCTCCAGATTCAGGATTTCCGCTGCCAGCGCCTCACCCGCCGCCTCCTGGGACGCGAGACGGGCCGCCGCCGCCGCTTCTTCCTCCTGGCGCTGCCGGATTTCCTCCTGCCCCGCCTGCTCTTCCTTCCGGAACCGCTCCTGCTGTCGGAACAGCTCCGTCACCTTCACCTGGCGGTAAGTTTCCTGCCAGGCGTTGTACTGCCGGGTGCGCTCCGCTTCCTCGCCCAGCGGCCCCAGGCGGCTCCCGATTTCCTGCTGCAGGTCCGAAACCCGCGTCAGATTTGTCTCCGTGTCCTGGAGTTTGCGCAGCGACTCGCGCTTGCGGTCGCGGTACTTCGTGATGCCTGCCGTCTCCTCGAAGAACAGCCGCCGCTCCTCGGGCCGGCTGTTCAGGATCTCGTCCATCTTGTTCTGGCTGATGACCGAGAGCCCGTCGTGCCCGAGACCGGTATCGGCGATCAGGGCATAGATGTCCTTCAGGCGGCAGGGGGCCTTGTTGATGAAGAACTCCCGCTCCCCCGAGCGGAACAGGCGGCGGGTGATGACCACTTCCTGAAAATCCACCGCCATATCACCCTCGTTGAGCAGTGTCAGCGAAACCTCCGCCACTCCCAGTGCCCGGCGCTCCGTGCTGCCGGTAAAAATGATATCCTCCGCTTTCATCCCGCGCAAGGCCCGGATATTTTGCTCCCCCAGTACCCAGCGGATGGCGTCGGTGATATTGCTCTTGCCGCTGCCATTCGGCCCGACAATCGCCGTAACGCCGTTATTGAACTCTATCTCTATCTTATCGGCAAAGGACTTGAACCCGTATGCCTCCAGCCGCTTCAACTGCAACCCGTTCACCAGCCTGATTCAGATTTAACTTTATTATTTTACCATCAATGACGGGAATAGGGAAGGGCGAGATTGGAAATCCGGCTGAATCAGGCGTTCGGCTCACCGGCGGTCCATCCCTGAAGGCATGGCCTCCATAACGGCCGCACGCCTTGGCGTCAGAACCCGAGAGACCAGAACAGCTCTCATCAGACAGCGAACCATGCAAGCAGCCCCCGCGCCATTCGTCAAAAAGAAATCCCCGTATCCTTATTGCCGTAATGGATACGGGGATTCGCTTTCACTCGAACTCGATCGTGGCCGGGGGTTTGCTGGTGCAGTCGTAGAGGACGCGGTTGACGCCTTTGACTTCGTTGACGATGCGGTTGGCCGCGGTCTGCAGGACGTCCCAGGGAAGGCGGGCGCTGTCGGCGGTCATGAAGTCGCTGGTGAGCACCGCCCGGAGAGCGATGGCGTAGTCGTAAGTGCGTCCGTCGCCCATGACGCCGACGGAACGCATATTGGTGAGGGCGGCGAAATACTGGCCGAGGTCCTTGTCGGCGCCGGCCCTGGCGATTTCCTCGCGGTAGATGGCGTCGGCGTCCTGGACGATCCGGATCTTTTCCTTGGTGACCTCGCCGATGATGCGGATGCCGAGGCCCGGCCCCGGGAAAGGCTGGCGGCGGACGAGGTTTTCGGGGATGCCGAGGGCGCGGCCGGCTTCGCGGACTTCGTCCTTAAAGAGCAACCGCAGGGGCTCGACGATTTCCTTGAAGTCCACGTGGTCCGGCAGGCCGCCGACGTTGTGATGGGACTTGATGACGGCGGATTTCCCGAGGCCGCTTTCGATGACGTCGGGATAGATGGTACCCTGGGCCAGGAAGTCTACCCGGCCGATCTTTTTCGCTTCGGCTTCAAAGACGCGGATGAATTCCTCGCCGATGATCTTGCGCTTCCGCTCCGGGTCGGTGACGCCCCGGAGCTTTTCGTAGAACCGTTGGCTGGCGTCCACCCGTACGAAGTTCAGGTCGTAGGGGCCGTCCTCGCCGAAGACCGCCGCCACTTCGTCGCCTTCGTTCTTGCGCAGCAGGCCGTGGTCGACGAAGACGCAGGTGAGCTGCTTGCCGATGGCCTTGGAGAGCAGCACCGCCGCCACCGAGGAATCCACGCCGCCGGAGAGGGCGCAGAGGACGCGGCCGTCGCCGATTTTCTGCCGCAGGGCCGCCACCGTTGTTTCGACGAAGGAGTCCATGCGCCAGTCGCCGGCGCAGCCGCAGATGTCGCGCACGAACTGGCGGAGGATTTTCTTGCCCTCGACGGTGTGCAGGACTTCGGGATGGAACTGTACGGCGTAGAGGCCGCGGTCAGCGTCCTCCATGGCGGCGAAGGGGCAGTTCGCGGTCTTGGCCGTGGCCCGGAAACCCGGCGGCAGGGCGGCGATGTAGTCGGTATGGCTCATCCAGCCGGTGGTCCGGGACGATACGCCGGTGAACAGGCGCGAGTCGCGGGCGGTGATGGAGATTTCCGTGCGCCCGTACTCGGAGACCGGCGCCGCCTCCACCCGGCCGCCCAGGACCTGGGCCATGAGCTGGCTGCCGTAGCAGATGCCAAGCACCGGCACGCCGAGATCAAAGAGGGCCCGGTCCGAGGTCAGGGCGTTGGGCCCATAGACACTGTTGGGGCCGCCGGTCAGGATGATGCCCCGGGGCTTTTTCGCCCGGATCTCGTCGAGACGCATGGTATAGGGATGAACCTCGCAGTAAACGTGCTCCTCCCGCACCCGGCGGGCGATCAGCTGGTTGTATTGGCCGCCGTAGTCCAGCACCAGCACCATTTCATTCGTCAAATCCGTCATCCTCCTCCACCGCTTGGGGCGCTTCCGCCCGGAATGATGCCGCCGCCGCTTCGCAGACTGCCATGTCGAATCCGCGGCGGTAGAGAAATACTTTCCACTTTTCCGCCGGGGCCGGGGCGCGGAACTTCGCCCGCAGGCAGGCCAGGGCGACCGCTTCTTCCCGTTCCCGGCTGTCCTCGGGGCGGCAGGCTTCGATGGCCTCGCCGGGGAAGCCCCGCTGCCGGAGCTTTTCCACGATCTGCCGCAGGCTCAGGCGGCTTTCTTCATACAAATATTGGAACTGCCGCTGGCAGACGGCTTCGTCGTTGAGGTAGCGCTTCTCCGTGAGCCGCGTTACCGCCGCCTCGATCTCGTCCGTCTCGTAGCCGCGCCGGACGAGCTTTTCCGTGAGCTTCGCCGTGCTATGGTCCTGCCCGGCCAAGAGCTCCACCGCCTTCTGCAGGGCCGTTGGCTTAGGCGTTGCCCGCTTCATCCTTCGCCGCGGCTTTGGCCGCCGCCTTTTCTGCCTTGGCGGTTGCCGCCGCCAGCTTGGCGTCCGCCTTCTTTTCCTCTTCCGTAGCTTTTTCCCTGACTTTCGCCAGTACCTTTTCCGCCAGCTCCTCATAGAGCGCCGGCTGCGTCTTCAGCAGGTCCTTCACCGTTTCCCGGCCCTGGCCCAGACGGTTGCCGTTATAGGCGTACCAGGAACCGCTCTTGTTCATGATGTCGAAGTCCGTCGCCATGTCGATGACGCAGCCCTCGCGGGAAACGCCCTCGCCGAACATGATGTCGAATTCGCAGGTCTTGAAGGGCGGCGCGACCTTGTTCTTGACCACCTTGACCTTGGCGTGGTTGCCGATGACGTCGGTTCCCTGCTTTAAGGCTTCGCCCTTGCGGACTTCAACTCGGATGGTGGAGTAGAATTTCAGTGCCCGGCCGCCGGTGGTGACCTCGGGGTTGCCGTAGGTCACGCCGACCTTCTCGCGGATTTGGTTGATGAAGATGGCGATGGATTTGGATTTCGAGATGAAGCCGGTGAGTTTGCGCATGGCCTGGCTCATGAGCCGCGCCTGCAGGCCTACGTGGGAGGCGCCCATGTCGCCTTCAATCTCGTCCTTCGGCACCAGTGCCGCCACCGAGTCCACTACGATCATGTCAATGGCGCCGCTGCGCACCAGGGCCTCGACGATTTCCAGCGCCTGCTCGCCGGTGTCCGGCTGGGAGATCAGCAGGTTGTCGGTATCGACGCCGAGCTTTTTCGCGTACACCGGGTCGAGGGCGTGTTCGGCGTCGATGAAGGCCGCGAGTCCGCCGCGCCGCTGCGCCTCGGCGATCATGTGGAGCGTCACCGTCGTCTTGCCCGAGGACTCCGGTCCATAGACCTCGATGATGCGCCCCCGGGGCAGGCCGCCGACGCCGAGGGCGATGTCCAGCGGCAGGATACCCGTCGGGATGACCTCCACGTTCATGTTGGCCGTGGCTTCGCCGAGGCGCATGATAGCCCCCTTGCCGAACTCCTTCTCGATGTCCTTCAATGCGCGCTCCAGCGCCTCTTTCTTGTCCATCTCTGTTTGAACCCCTTTCCGGCGGGTGCTGCCCGCCCTGTATCATATTTTTTCAATGGTATCGCAATTTCATGTGGTTACATGGTCCCGGCCGGCCTTCAGGCTTCCCGGGGCTCCTTCAGCAGGAAGGCGGCGATGGCGCCGGCGACTCCGGCAATCCAGAGGATTTCCAGCGCGTTCGTCAGCCCCCAGCGGTCGGCGGCCCAGCCGACGACGGGCGCGAAGATGCCGCCGATGGTGGTGCTGAGGCCCAGGGTGATACCGGAGGCGAAGCCGGCGTTCCGGCCCAGGTATTTCTGCCCCAGGACCACGATGGGGCTGTAAGGCAGGAAAATCGCCACCGCCGCCGGGAGGAGGAGCAGGCTGGCCGTCGTCAGGCTGGTGCTGTGGAACAGGCAGAACATGGCCGGGATCATCACCAGGAACGAGGCCCGCAGCACCAGTACGAAGCCAATCCGGTCGGCAATCAGGCCGCCGATGTAAGTGAAACAGGCGCCCATCACGAAGAGCGCCGAGAGGGCCACGGTTCCCTGCCGGGGCGTGGCCGCTAATACGCTGATCCAAAAAAGCGGGATGAAGGTATTGCTCAACGTGAAGCCCAGCGACCGGGCCAGGATGGTGACGGAGAGCTTGCCGAAAGAACGCCAGTCGTTCCGCTGGCGGAGAACGGCGCCGCCGGCCATTGCCGGTCGCGCTGCCCGGCCGGCCCGGGCGATGGCTGCGGGCAGGTGGTGGGCGATGAGGATGGCGGCCAAGGCGTTTACAATGCCGAAGAGAAGCAGGGAGTGGATACTCAGCGTATAGGCGCAGAAGCCCGCGACGACGGGGCCTATGGCAAAACCGGCGTTGCCGCCCACGGAGAAGGTCGAGAGCGCCTGCCCCTTGCGCCCGCCGGCAAGGCGCCCTGCCAGGAGCGCCGCTTCCGGGTGAAAGAGAGCGCTGCCCACGCCGCAGAGCATGGCGGCAATGAAGAGCGCCCCGTAGGAGGCGGAAAAGCCGATCAGAGAGATACTGAGACCGCAGAAAACCGGCCCCAGCGGGATGAACCAGGGCAGGGAGACTTTGTCGGAATAATAGCCGAAAAACGGCTGGAGCAGCGAGGACAGGAGAACGTTGGCAAAGACCAGGGAAGCCGCCTCCTGATAGGAGAGACCGAAGTGCTCGATGAAGTAAGGCAAAAGCGCCGGGATCGCGCCCTGGGCCCAATCGACGCAGAGATGGCCGAGGGCGAAGAAATAGATGGCCGGATCGGTTTTTCTCATGACGGCACCTTCTTTGACGTTCGCGTTACGGCTTACAGATTGACCGCGCCGGCGTTTTTGCCCCTGCGCCCGGTAGTGCCCGGAAGGGGCGGGCGGTTTCCGTCGCGGGCGCCCTCGAGGGCCAGGAGCCGGGCTTTTCGCCCGATGCCGCCGGCGTAGCCGGTAAGACTGCCGTCGGCGCCGATGACCCGGTGGCAGGGAATGAGGATGGCGATGGGGTTATGCCCCACGGCACCCCCCACCGCCCGGGCGGAAAGCCGGGGAACGCCGAGCCGAGCCGCCGCCCGCGCGGCCAGCGCGCCGTAAGTCACGGTCCGGCCGTAGGGAATTTCCCGGAGCGCCGCCCAGACCGCCTGGCGAAAGGCACTGGCCGAATAGCGGAGCGGCGGGACTTTTCCCGGATCAGCACCGGCGAAGTAGCGGTCGAGCCACGCTTTCGCCGCCCGGATGGCGGCGGATTCGCCCGGGGTCCCGGCGGCGATACGGGTGGCGTCAAGGAAGCGCTGCCCTTCGAACCAGAGCCCCGTGAGTTCCGCTTCGCTGCCCGCGAGCCAAACGCGGCCCAGGGGAGACTCGTAATCGCTGACGTATTCCACGCCGACCTCCGTTTTCCCTGCCGCGCCGCGGCCTCAATGCGCGACGTCCACCGAGGCGGCGGAGCAGACGCTCCGCTCCCGTGGCGGCCCGTTTCATACGGCGCTCAGCTTTTGCCATTATAAACAACAGTATATCATACCTGTTCTTTTCAAAAAAGCTTTTTGTTCATCTTCCGGCTGGCTGATGCCGGCGCTTTCTCAGCGGAACGGCGTGCCGTCGCTGGCGGGGAAGTCCTCGTACCGGCGCATTTCCTCGTCCAGCTTTGTCCAGGCGGTTCCCGCCTTTTCGGCGGTGCCGATGCCCAGATGGGCGTCGATGGCGGCTTCCTTCAGACGGTTGGCCAGATACTTGATATCGACGCTGGTCAGCGTTCCGTAAATCGCGAGGACGGAGTCCTCGATCTCGGCCGCGGCCGCCAGGTAATCACGGCTGGGCAGGGATTTCTCCGCCGGCGGGGCGATCGAGGCCATCAGGGCGGCGATGTGCTCTTTGAGCCTCGTCACGGCATAATCCACGGTGTCTGCCTGGTTGGCCCGCCATTCTTCCGGCGTTATGGTGTGAATGAAAAGCGGCGAATCGTCCGTCAGCGGCAAAGCCCTGGCTTCGGGCAGGCGCTGGCGGAGGGCCGACGCCAGCAGGGGCGGGGAGGCTTCGGCCAGCAGCAGGCCGAAGGGGGCCAGCCCCAACAGCAGCGGTTCCAGGAACGCTGCCGGAATGCGGTCGGCGCGTTCCAGCAGGATCACGTCGAAGGTTCGTTGCGGCAGGAGGGCGTCTTCCCAATCCGTGTGCCAGACCGCCGCTTTTTCCGTCAGGCCGGGCGGAACGGCCGTATCCGTCAGACAGTACAGGCGGTTCTTCTTATGGAATTCCGCGATCCGGTCAGCCAGCCGCTCCGCCAGGGAAGCGTTCGGCATACCGCTGACGTACAGGATCCGGTAAGGACGGTATTTATGCAGGAGTGCCCTGACCGTCAGCAGCAGCATGATCTGCCGCGTCAGCCCCGCGCCTTCCAGCGCGGTCACGTCGCCATGCAGACGGGCCATGAAGGAGTGGGCGACGTCTCCGAAGCCGTTTTCGTCCAGCATCCCCAAAAGCCCCACGGCGCTGTGATTGGCGAAGAGGTCGCCGGTATCCCAGAGGTCGTATCGCCCGCCTTCCGGCAACGACAAGGCCCAGCAGCTTCCGTCGATGAACAGCCGGCTCATTTCGCACCTCCTTCTCCATATAGAAGATAGTACAACCGCCGGACGATTTTCGTGAAATCGAAGTTTTCGCTGCCGTACTGCCGGGCTCGCTGGCCGCCCCGGAGCAGACGGGCCTTGTTCCCGCAGGCCCGCCGCAGCGTATCGGCCAGCGCCGCCCCGTCGTCGATGGGGAAAACGTCGCCGCAGCGTCCTTCGTCCACGATGTCCTCCGCCCCGTCAATGGCGGAGGTTATCATATAACAACCGCCGAAAAGCGCTTCCGCCACCACGTTGGGGGTTCCGCCTTCCTTGAAAGAGGTCAGGCAGAACACCTTTGCCCGCCGGTATTCCTGCAACAGGGCCTTCTTGTCATACACCGGCCCGGGAAGTTCTATCCGGTCTTTCAGATCGGGCCGCGCCGCCAGAAGCTTCGCTGCCAGCGCCTGGAAATCCGGCGTCGCCGGACCGACGAACCGCACCCGCCAGCCGGGCAGCTCGTCGGCGATTGACGCGAAGGTTTCCAGGAGGAGGGAATTCCTCTTTTCCAGCGTGCCGATCCGCCCTACGGTCAGGATGACGTCTTCTTTCCCGGAAAAGTCCACGGGCCGGTCGGTGCCGCTGAAATCATGGAAACCGTTGGGCAGATACTCTACCCGGCAGGGCCACTTGGCGGCGAGGTACCGCTGCATTTTCCGGCAGCTGGTGCCGACGACGTCCGTCTTTTCCAGGAAGGCCCGGAAGCCGGGGGTGTTCCAGGGAAGCTGGTCCATCCAGGCGCCGTTGGGGTCCAGCTCCAGATAGACTTTGCCGTCGGGGCGGAGCTGCCGGTAGCGGGTCAGCGGCGCCGCGTAGTAGTATTCCTGGGGTCCGTGCAGGACCAGGAGGTCGATGTCCGCCGCCCGGGTCTCGATGTAGCGCACCACGTCCGGCCCGTCAGGGTTTTCGATGAATTCCATGACGACGCCCGGGAGATACCGGGTCAGCGAGGGATATTCCCCGTTCCGCCCGCCGGCCATCACCGCCCGGAACCCGAACAATTTATGAAACAGGAAAGGCACGATGCCGCAGTTCTTGGTGAGCTGCAAATCGTTCCAACCGGGCGATGTCGCCAGGCAGCAAATGCCGGGCGCGTTCCTTTCCATGCCCCTTCCTCCCTTCTTTCCCTGCCTCGGCCGCGTTGTCCGCGCGGCGCCTTTTCGCTTGCGCCCGCAAGGCGGCCGCAGGGTCGGCGCGAAATTTCCCTTTGTTTCGTCAAGTGTCCCTATTATACCATTTCCTATTTTAATAAAAAACATTTGACAGCGATTTTCGTATATGCTATTATACTAAATTGCAGAAATATCCTATTGGTTAAGATTTCGGCTTTTTTGCGCGGCCAAACGAGAGATGATCGTGTGGTTTTCCGGGAGCAATCGTGCGCCTGAATGGAATACGGGCTGATCTGGGACAAGGTTTAAAAAACGACGTAAGCCTTGTCTTTTCTTGCTCTCTGTTTTTTGCACGTCAATCGCGCTTGCCGTGCGCCGTGTTGTCATTTTTGGCCTAAGGAGTGACGGGTTGGATGTTTAATCCTGTGCCGGTGGGAAAAAGAACAAGGTATAGTTACGCCAAGATCAAAGAAGTCATGGAGATGCCGCATTTGCTGGATATCCAGCGCAATTCCTATGACTGGTTCATGAGGGAAGGGCTCAACGAGATATTCAACGATATCTCGCCCATTCAGGATTTCGCGGGCAATCTGGTCCTTTCCTTCGGCGAGTTTTCCCTCGGGAAGCCGAAGTACCCGCTCGATGAGTGCAAAGAGCGGGACGTTACCTACAACGCGCCGCTCCGGGTCAAGGTGCAGCTCCTGAACAAGGAGACCGGCGAAATCAAGGAGCAGGACGTCTTCATGGGGGATTTCCCGCTGATGACGGAAACGGGCACCTTCATCATCAACGGCGCCGAGCGCGTCATCGTAAGCCAGTTGGTGCGTTCGCCGGGCGCATATTATATGGAAACGATTGATTCCTCGGGCAAGAAGCTCTACAATTCTACGCTGATCCCGAACCGGGGGGCGTGGATCGAGCTGGAGACGGACGTGAACGACGTTCTGTCGGTGCGCATCGACCGCAATCGCAAGATTCCGGTGACGATCCTGATCCGGGCGCTGGGCTATGAATCCAACGAGGAAATCGAGGAAATCTTCGACCATCATCCGATGATCCGGTCGACGTTGGAGCGCGACAGCATGCCCACGAAGGAAGAGGCGCTGAAGGAGATCTATCGGCGCCTGCGTCCCGGTGAGCCGCCGGTGGCGGAGAACGCCCAGCAGCTGCTGGACAATTACTTCTTCGATCCCCGACGCTATGACCTGGCGACGGTGGGGCGCTACAAGCTGACGAAGAAGCTCGGCTGGAAGCGGCGCATCCTGGGCCATATCCTGGAAGAGCCCCTGGTCAACAGGGAGACGGGGGAGATCGTCCTGCCGGCGGGCGAGGTCATCGACGAGCTGATGCTGGACAAGATCACGGCGGAGGACGAGGCGGCGCTGTTCCCGGAGGGGGAGGCGGTGGTCCTCTACATCCGGGTGAAGGATGAAGAGGGCGAAGCGAAGCGGCTGAAGCTCATCTGTTCGCCGACGCTGGCCTACAATTACCGCACGATTACCCGCAACGATATCCTGGCTTCCATCAGCTATCTCCTGAATCTGGTGGACGGCGTGGGCCGTACCGACGATATCGACCATCTGGGCAACCGCCGGGTGCGCTCGGTGGGCGAGCTGATGCAGAACCAGTTCCGCATCGGCCTTTCCCGCATGGAGCGGGTGGTTCGGGAACGCATGTCGATCCAGGACGTGGACGTCATCACGCCCCAGGCGCTCATCAATATCCGGCCGGTGGTGGCGGCGATCAAGGAGTTCTTCGGCTCCTCGCAGCTTTCCCAGTTCATGGATCAGCACAACCCCCTGTCGGAGCTTACCCACAAGCGACGCCTGTCGGCCCTGGGCCCGGGCGGCCTTTCCCGGGAGCGGGCGGGCTTCGAGGTCCGCGACGTGCATAACTCCCATTACGGCCGTATGTGTCCGATTGAAACGCCGGAAGGTCCGAACATCGGCCTCATCGGTTCGCTGTCCAACTACGCCCGGATCAACCAGTTCGGGTTCATGGAGACGCCGTACCGCAAGGTCGACAAGGTGAAGAAGCGGGTAACGGACGAGGTCCGCTACCTGACGGCCGACGAGGAAGACAACATCATCATCGCCCAGGCCAACGAGCCGCTGGACGAGAACGGCTGGTTCGTGAACGAGCGCGTCACGGCCCGCCACCACGAGGAAACGGTGCTGGTACACCGGGACCGTGTGGACTATATCGACGTGTCGCTGAAGCAGGTGGTTTCCATCGCCACGGCGATGATCCCGTTCCTGGAGAACGACGACGCCAACCGCGCCTTAATGGGCGCCAACATGCAGCGCCAGGCGGTGCCGCTCCTGCGCACCCAGGCCCCGCTGGTGGGGACGGGCATGGAGTACAAGGCCGCCTGCGACTCCGGCGTCATGGTGCTGGCCAAGCGGGCCGGGACGGTGGAGTCGGTGTCGGCGGACCAGATCCGTATCCGCGTGA
>JAEEGL013058015.1_pt1 | contig 22054 bp, 19 predicted proteins | sample 9134231 | NCBI WGS metagenome assembly JAEEGL01 (sample SAMN16246548, study PRJNA631951) | gut metagenome | biome: gut microbiome; feature: rumen; material: fiber-attached | host: Bos | place: Iran: Karaj | collected 2018-10 | reverse complement strand
TGCTGACGGTTAGATTGGAGGAAATTAGAAATGGCAAGAATTAAAGGTGGTTTAAACGCCAAGAAAAAGCACAATCGCGTTCTGAAGCTTGCAAAGGGCTACAGAGGCGCAAGAAGTAATCAGTATAGAGTAGCTAAGCAGTCTGTTATGAGAGCTCTTACCTCTTCATACTCAGGCCGTAAGGAGAGAAAGAGAGAGTTCAGAAAGCTCTGGATCACCAGAATCAATGCTGCAGCTCGTATCAACGGACTTTCCTACAGCAAGTTCATGTTCGGTATCAAGAAGGCCGGCGTTGACATGAACAGAAAGATGCTCGCTGAGCTCGCTGTAAATGATGCAGCAGGATTCGCAGCACTTGCTGAGATGGCTAAGAAAGAGATTGCTTAACTTTTAGTCAATACAAATAAGCACATTAAAAGACAGCCTTTAAGGGCTGTCTTTTTTGTGTCCTCGGCTTCTGCCGTATACAGTTGTTTATGCGATTTTAGAGTGAGCTTAGCGGTTCTAAGGAATACATCACCCAAAGCACATTTTTGCCCGGATGGCAAAAATAGCGAGCACTGAGCCAGGGATGGCGAATGCGAGCGGTGCGGGACTATGCAGAAATATGTATTCCGTAGAACCGCTTAGCGAACGGCTCATGAGCAGAAACAACTGCATACGGCAGGAGCCGGGGGTAATATTTGATCAGTCCTTATCCGCTAATACTTTTAAGACGTATTCGTAGGTGCGGGCGGTTGAGGAAATGGACAGTCGCTCGGAAGGAGAGTGAATATCCTGCATGTCGGGTCCAATTGACACTGCGTCAATATCTGATGCTTTGTCCATAAAGAAGCCACATTCAAGGCCTGCGTGGATTGCTTCAACCTTGGGCTCATATCCGTACATGTCTTTAAACACTCTGACCATCTTTTCACGGAGAGGAGATTCAACGGCATATTTCCATCCGGGATATACACCGGTTACTTCATTGATTCCGCCGAAATGAACGGTAATGGTTTTGAGGAATTCTATAAGCTCATCTCTTTCAGTTCCGATACTGCTCCTTACGGAAAATTCTGCGGTGAGTTTCTTATCATCGCTCTTAAGGATACCGAGGTTAAGAGAAGTCTGAACAAGTCCTTCGATGTCTCCACTCATGGCACGTACACCGTAGGGGAGATGGTTAATAAAATCCGCAGCGGTTTTAAGGTCAATTGATATGGCAGGGGTGACTGAGACTTCACTAACCTTAAATGCAAATCCCGGATCTGCTTCGGCAAATTCTTTTTTGATCTTATCCGCTTCAGAATTCATTGCAGCTTTGATGCTTTCCGCATCAGAGGAAGGTACGGATATTAAAGCTGTGCATTCGCTCATGATGGCGTTATCGGCGCTTCCGCCACGAAGATCAAGAAGTCTTGTGTCGGCTGAAATGCCGGCTGCTTCGCTTAAGATCCTGCCCATAAGTTTTCCTGCATTTCCTCTGCCAAGGTTGATCATCTGGCCGGAGTGGCCACCGAGAAGGCCGTTAATCCTGCATTCAAGAGTGATGCTATCTGCTGAAACTGAAATCTCATCTGAAGGGATGATACATTTAACTCTGGCTCCGCCTGCGCATCCTACGGTAAAGATGCCTTCATCCTCCGAATCGAGGTTGATGAGTCTGCGGCCTTTTACATTTGAGATATCAAGACCTGCGGCTCCTTCCATGCCCGTCTCTTCATTGGCGGTAACTACGACCTCAAGAGCGGGATGGGGAATATCATCGGAATCAAGAATTGCCAGAGCCATGGCCACAGCTATTCCGTTGTCGCCACCGAGAGAGGTGTGTCTTGCACCGATAAGGTCTCCTTCTATGAACACATCCAATGGAGTGGTCTTCATATCGATACCGCAGCCTTCTTCGCATACGGCAACCATGTCCATATGTCCCTGAAGTACTACACCGGGTTCGCTCTCATAACCGGGATATGCAGGCTTTTTGATGATCACATTTCCCGCATCATCTGCGATATATTCAAGCTTTCTATTTTGCGCAAATTTCACGAGATATGCTTTGATTCCTTCCAGGTTGTATGAACCGTGGGGAATCTGAGTGATCTCTTCAAAATAAGTGAAAACTTTTTCAGGTTTTAATCCATTTAATACACTCATATTTTTCTCCGTAAACAGTAGATTTCAAAACATTCATATCATAAACCTTTCACCGAAAAAAGCAAAAAAGAATATGTAAAAAGTGGCAATTTTCCGGAAGTATATGTATTATATCCTTAACAGGAGGAGAGAAAAATGTTGAGTAGTTCTGTATTTGCAGCCTGTGGTCTTATGATCGCCATAGGACTTCTTGGACCCACTGCGCTGGCGGTCTTCTGGCTTCTTAAGAAAAAGGAGAGGGTGTCTACGGTTCTTGTGGGAGCGGCCACCTGGTTTGTGTTTGCCATTGTACTCGAATCGATTCCTAAGGCAATTCTATTTAATCCGGCTAATTCCATCGGAAAGACAGTTACGGAAAGTGTGGCACTTTATTCCATACTGGGTGCGCTGACTGCGGGAATCTTTGAAGAGACCGGACGACTGTTAGCTTTCAGATTTGTCCTGAAAAAACGCACCAATAAAGAAACCGGTATGTCCCACGGCATAGGCCACGGAGGTTTTGAAGCTGCTTTCATCCTGGTGCTTACCGGATTTCAGAATATTTCCTATGCGGTCATAATCAATGCGGGACAGCTTCAGGAGATCATAGATGAAGTCGCAAATGCCGGTATGGATACATCAGCCATTGAAGCGCTTCCGGAACAGCTGGCAGCTCTTACTCCTGCATATGCCCTGATGTCCGCAGGAGAGAGGATCTTTGCCATACTTCTTCATATAGCTCTTTCAATCATGGTATTTTACGGAGTCAGGAAAAAGAAGATCATCTTTTATATTTTCGCGATACTGTTACATGCCCTATACGATTTACCTGCGGCTTTGTATCAGACCGGAACCATAGATATTTATGTGACCGAGGTGATTCTTGCGGTATTTGCCGTGATAAGTTTTGGCGCCGTATATAAGCTGCTTTATTGCAGGTATGAAGAGTCTGAAGAAAGCACCGTAAAAACTGTGTAAAACATAGAAGAATCCCTTCCATTAATTGGAAGGGATTCTTTTTTTTGGGGGTTTTTTATGGTAAAATATCAGCGTTTATGGGATTTTTTCTTTAGAGGGATGATCAATGAAAGTTACCATTCTTGGAGCAAGAGGATCGATACCCACCGAAGGCAGTGAAATGCTGGAATTTGGCGGTGCCACATCCTCTGTTCTTGTGGAAAGTGAAGATCAGGCTATATTCTTAGATGCGGGAACAGGAATCATCAATGCTCCCGATGTTGGCGACAGATCCATTTCCATTCTCATGACCCATCCCCATCTCGATCATGTTCTGGGACTTCCGTTTTTTCCCTATATTACAGCAAAGGGAAGAAGGATCGATTTCTATTCCGGCAAAAACGGAATACTTTCAACCTATGAACAGCTTGATACGGTTTATTCCAATCCTCTCTGGCCCTGTAAGCTGGAGGATTATCCTTCGGATATTGTTTTTCACGATATCGAATTTCCCACATATATAGGTGGATTTACGGTAACCGGGATTCCTTCCGTTCATCCCGGTGGTGGTACGGTTTACAGACTTGAAGAAAAGGGAAAGTCCATTGTTTATGCCACGGACTATGAGTACTACGAAGACAAGGTCGGTGAACTGATCGAATTTGCAAAGGACTGCGATCTTCTTTTGTTCGATGCCCAGTACACGGAAGAAGAACTGGAAAAAAGAAGGGGATACGGTCATTCCACAGTAAGGCAGGGACTTGATGTGATGGAAAAGAGCGGTGCAAAGAATATCCGTTTTGTCCATCATGATCCTAAACACACAGATGAAATGCTCCGCAAAATGGAAGCGGAAGTTAAGAGCGAACATGTTTCATTTGCAAGAAAAAATGAAGTAATCGTTTTGTAAGAGGGAGAATAACATGACCGCTAACGGTTCAAAGAAAAAAGTGATCATCATTGCAGCAATATTGCTTTTTATTATCGGTGCGGTGATCGGTATCGTCATATGGAGAAACGGCATAAGAGCCACCACCATGAGGGTTCTGAGGCTTGAAGGTGTTGTTAATCTTCAGGAGGGCGGAAGCTTTAAGACGGTAAAGGAGAATTTAAGGCTTAAGAGCGGAAATGCACTCGATACAGCTACTGACAGTCTTGTTTCCATAGGTCTTGATGATGTTAAGATCGTTACTCTTGATCAGCTGAGTCGTGCAGAGTTTAATCAGCAGGGAAAATATCTTAATCTGGAACTGACAAAGGGAAGTCTTTTCTTTGAGGTGGACAAGCCTCTTGCGGATGATGAGACCTTTGAGATCGAAACATCCACTATGATCGTTGGTATCCGCGGTACATCAGGCTGGGTCAGCGTTGAAGGCGGAATTGAGAGTCTTATCATCACTGATGGTCATGTCCATGTCATCGGAACCAATCCCGTTACGGGAGAAGTGAAAGAGATCGATGTTCAGGCAGGACAGAGACTTCGCGTATATCTCTACAATGACAGAAAAGTAGACAGTATCATGTTCGAACTTGAGTATATCACCGAGCGTGAGCTGCCTGAATTTGTATTGAGAATGCTCAGAGAAAATCCTGAACTCCTTGATAAAGTATGTGCGGAAACCGGATGGGACAAGCCCTGGATCCTGGGACTTGTTGCGGATGAAACCGAACCTGAGCCTGAGCCGGAACCTGATGACAAGCCTGCACTGACTGTTCCCGATGACACCAAACCTGCTGATACGACTGCTGCTGATGTAACAGGAGACATTGGCGGAAATGACGGTGATGATACCGGTCTTACACCCGTGGAACCTGTTGTTGTAAAGCCCACCCCCACCGTCCTTGAGCTGATGATAGCAGAGGCGAGAAAGCACATCGTCAAGGAAAATGAAGACGGAACATATATCATCGATGAGGACAGACTTTTTGATCCCGTTTATTATGCCGAGAGATATCCCGATGTGGCTGAAGCCTTCGGAACTGAGCGCGATGCACTTCTTGCTCATTACGAGACGGCAGGAAAACTGGAGAACAGATTTACCAGCAAGAAAGAAGAGGATGATAAGATCCTTGCGGATGCCATAGCCCGTCTTCCCAAGGAAGATCCTACGGCAAATCAAACTACAAACACCACTCCGACTGTTACATGGAATAACCCCACCGGAAACAATTCCGCAACATATACCATTTGCGGATCCTACGGAAACCAGCAGGCCGGTCTGAGCGATGAGCAGTTCATAATGAGTGACGGTTCAACCGGAACTTTCAACGGTACTACTTTTACAATCTCTACAGTACCCGGTCAGGCCGGATATACGGTTGTTCTTCCGTCTACTGTATTTTATAAAGGTCAGGATTATACGCTGAATCCTTCGAATGTTGTGGTAAACACATTGGATGTCAGTACAGTGAATGCAACAAATACCAATCCTACCGCCAGAAAACTTGTAGATATCGTAAGCAATAACAGAACCAATAATGCAAACATCAAAGCTTTATCAGACAATCTCGGAACGGTTGAGTATGGAGCAATTGATAGCGCGTATAGTTGGTGGGGTGACGGATATATTTTGGATGCAAGTAATGGTGCTAATGCAATGAAAATATCTGCGGATGAGGTCATATCAATGGTAGATAATTTAGCCGGTACCGGACTGGATGTTGTTCGAGTTCCTAATGGTGATTTTATGGCTAAAAACGGAAGTAATTATAGAATTCACATTTCAACAATAGATTTTGATGCGATTGTTATTACAAGAAGCGGTTCCAATAACTATAGTGTTGGTGGAGATGGCATTAATATTTTTGGTTCTGCTACTAGGACTAACTTTTATTACGGTACTTTTGACAATAGTGGATTCCATAACTAATTAATTCAACGATACATCGTTTTGTGCTGAGGAGAATAACATGTCAGATAAAAGCAAAAAGAAAAAAGTGATCATTATCGCAGTGGTGCTTCTTATCATCGCTGCGGTGATAGGTTTCCTGCTCTTGAGAAACGGCATAAGAGCCACAAGCATGAGAGTTATCAGGCTTGAAGGTGTCGTTAATCTTCAGGATGAAGGTATCTTAAAGACTGTTAAGGAAAACCTTCGATTAAACGGAGGTAATGTCCTTGATACCGCTGCAGAATCTTCTGTATCCATAGGTCTTGATGAGGTAAAGGTTGTTACTCTGGATCAGCTGAGCTGTGCAGAGTTCAATCAGGATGGCAAATATCTGAATCTTGAACTGACCAGAGGAAATCTTTTCTTTGAAGTCAGCAAGCCGCTTGCGGATGATGAGACCTTTGAAATCGAGACCTCTACCATGGTGGTCGGCATTCGCGGAACATCAGGCTGGGTAAGCGTTGAAAACGGTGTCGAGAGTCTTATCCTCACAGACGGTCATGTTCACATTGTGGGCACCAATCCGGTTACCGGAGAGGTTAAGGAAATAGATGTTAAGGCAGGTCAGAGGCTTCGCGTATATCTGTACAATGACAGAAATGTAGACAGTATCATGTTCGAACTGGAGGATATCACAGAGCGTGAACTTCCGATGTTCGTATTACTTACACTGCGTCAGAATATTCCACTGGTTGATAAGGTTGTTGCAGAGACCGGCTGGGACAGAAATTATATACTCGGTATTGCCGAAGAAGAAATACCTGCAGAACCTGAACCTGAGCCTGAACCGGAGCCCGAGCCTGAAATTGTTGTTGCGGAAGCAGAGCCTGAACCCGAACACGTTCACGAATATGTTGCCGAAGTGACAAAGGCTGCAACCTGCGGAGAAGCCGGAGTAAGAACCTACACATGTGAGTGTGGTGATAAATATACAGAGGAGATTCCGGCCACCGGAAAGCATGACTTTGTTCTTGCTGAAACCACTCAGGAAGCAACCTGCGTTACTCCCGGTATAAATCACTATATGTGTTCCGTATGCGGTGAAGTCAAGGATGAAGAAATTCCTGCTACGGGAAATCACAACTACGAGGGTGGGGACTGTCAGCACCACAGCGTATGTACTGTATGCGGTGCGGAAGGACCTATGGGCACTCATCATTTCATAACTGTACACGTTGATGAAGTAACACACGAGGAATGGGTGCAGGATCCGGTTATTCAAATTGTTGGTGGTAACTTCCCCAATAATAATCCCAATAATAATCCCGCGTCAGCTCCCTCCGGACACTGGGAGACTGTTGTGGACCAGGCCGCATATGATGAAGAGGTATGCGAATGCTGCTGGGGAAACCGTGGTGATCTGGAGAATGGTAATTGACCCGTATGAAGATACAAACTGATAAAAAAATCAAACAGATACTTATCTCACTGGCAGCATCTCTTTTAGTGACTGTTATAATTGCTGCAACCGGAGTTCTGAACAGAGCAGACACCACCGTTCAGGATGCCTGGTTTCAGAGCCCCAGAGCCCTTGACGGTGAGATCATTGTCATCGGTATTGATGACAAGGCGTTAAATGAGATAGGCCGGTACAGTAACTGGACCAGGGATGTTTATGCTGAGGCTCTGGAAAAACTGGCTGAGGATCCCGAGAACCTTCCTTCCGTAGTTGCCATCGATGCACTTTTTACAGTGCCTTCTGATCCGGAAGCAGATGCAAGGCTTGTGGCCGCCGCAGACAAGCTCGGAAACGTTGTCACTGCAACCTTTGCAGCCATCGGAACCCAGGTCGTATATGATGAAGCTACAGGCAGTACATATCTTGATACAAATGCGGTCCTAAGTTACGAAGAGCCCTTTGAAGAATTAAAAGCAGTGACCCGTCAGGGACACATCAATGCAATGTATGATTCAGACGGTATTCTTCGTCATTCTCTTTTGTTCGTAACCCCGGAGGGTGAGAGAGTTAATTCCATGGCTTATACCACCGCACTTTTGTACGGTGAGAAAAACGGTATCGACATAAAAGAACCTCCCGCAAGCTCAAGAGGAAATTTCTATGTATCCTATTCCGCACTTCCCGGCGGTTTCTATGACGGATATTCACTTGCAGATCTTTTGAACGGTGAAATGGATCCTGCAGACTACGCAGGAAAAGTTGTGTTCATCGGACCCTATGCCGTGGGACTTCAGGATGCGTACTTTACATCAATAACTCATGCGAAACAGATGTATGGTGTTGAGTATCAGGCCAATGTGGTACAGGCCGTTCTCGATGGGGATTACAAGAAAGAAGTATCCAATCTCCCTCAGGCCATTGCGCTGTTCATTATCTGTTTTGCTGTATTTTTCATTTTCCAGAAGACCAATATCAAAGTTTCCTCCGTCATCGCGGTAGCAGTGATCGGTGCATATTTGGGCTTTGCGTATTTTATCTATAACGATGGTCCGGGTGGTGTGGGCCTTGTGCTTCATCCCTTATGGATTCCAGTGGGAGTTGCACTTTTTTATGTAGCATCCATTGTTATTCATTACATAAGATCAGCCCTTGAAAAGCAGCGTGTGACTAAAACTTTCGAAAGATACGTTGCTCCCGAGATTGTTTCCGAGATCTTAAAAGAGGGCGTTGAAAATCTTTCACTTGGCGGAAAAACCTGCGATATCGCTGTTCTTTTCGTAGACGTCAGAGGATTCACCACAATGTCCGAGAGGCTTTCTCCCGAGAAGGTTGTTCACATCCTCAACAAATATCTGACCATGGCAAGTGACTGCGTTGAAAGAAATCACGGAACCCTTGATAAATTCGTGGGAGATGCTATGATGGCTTTCTGGGGTGCGCCCCTTCCCCAGGAAGATGCCGTATATAATGCGGTGAGAACAGCCATGGATATCGTGGAAGGTGCCGCAAAGGTCTCCGATGAACTCAAAGAGGAGATCGGCGAAGAATTGAATGTCGGTGTGGGTGTTAACTTCGGTCCCGCAGTCGTAGGAAACATGGGTGCGGAGAAGCATATGGACTATACCGCCATAGGTGATACCGTTAATACCGCAGCACGTCTCGAGGCAAATGCTCCCGGCGGAAAAGTCTATATCAGCCGTTCTGTTGCGGATGCTCTGGGAGAGCGCATTACATTCACTTCATTGGGCGCCACCATCAAGCTTAAGGGTAAGGCCGACGGCTTCGAAGTTCTGGAAGTAAATTCAATAAAGTAAGAGGATCATATGGTTACCAACGACGAAGGAATTGTTCGTTTTAAACATACTATTATGGAGGAGGTATGCCGTCTCGCATGGGATGCAAACCTCAATGAAGAGACCAAGGATGCACTTGTTAATAAGATCATCCCCGGTCCCAAACCGCTTTTCAGATGCTGTATCTATAAGGAGCGCGAGGTAGTCCGTGAAAGGATCAGACTTGCCTGCGGTCAGGATACTTCCGACAATATAGGTTCCGACAATATTGTTCAGGTCATTCACGCAGCGTGCGATGAATGTCCTCTTTCCGCTTATTCCGTAACCGACAACTGCAGATTCTGTCTGGGAAAAGCATGTCTTAATTCATGTAAGATGGATGCCATCACTCCCGGTGATGTAAGGATGCATATCGACTCCAAGAAGTGCAAGGAATGCGGTATGTGTGCCAAGGCATGTCCCTTCGGAGCTATCGTACATCTTGAACGTCCCTGTAAAAAAGCATGTCCCGTGGGTGCCATCACATATGATGAGTACGGAATCTGTAAGATAGATGAGACCAAGTGTATCAACTGCGGCCACTGTATCCACAGCTGTCCTTTCGGTGCCATCGGTTCCAAGACGTACCTTGTTCCCATTATTCAGGACATCCTTGCTGACAAGGAAGTTATTGCCATGGTTGCTCCCGCAATAGAGGGACAGTTCGGCGAAGACATAGATATGGTGTCCATTAAGGCCGCTCTTCTTAAACTGGGCTTTTCCGACATGGTGGAAGTAGGTCTTGGCGGGGATATGACCGCTGCTTTTGAGTCCCTTGAATGGAGTGAGGCCAGGAAAGAAGGCCGTAAGATGACCACTTCCTGCTGCCCCGCATTCATCAACATGCTTCGCAAGCATTTCCCCGATCAGTACAGGGACAATAAATCAACTACAGTATCGCCTATGTGTGCGATATCAAGATATTTAAAGCTCACCCATCCCGGATGCACCACCGTATTCATCGGACCCTGCATTGCCAAGAAGGCTGAAGCAAGAGAAGAGAGGATCCCCGATAATGCGGATTATGTAATAACCTTCGGAGAACTCAGGGCTCTGCTCAGATCAAAGGATATTAAGCTTGAGCATGTGGATGGTGAGTATCAGCTTGCATCTTCTTTTGGAAAAAAATTCGCTACCAGTGGCGGAGTTGCCGGTGCTGTGCTTGAGTGCATGAAGGAAAGAGGAGAGGATACGGAAGATATCAAACTCCTTAAGGTTGCGGGTGGCGACGAATGTCGTAAAGCACTTCTTTTACTCAAGGCCGGAAGGCTTGAAGAGGACTTCATAGAGGGTATGGTATGTCCCGGTGGATGCGTGGGAGGACCTTCCAAGCATATGACCGAGACTGAGATAACCAAGGCAAGAAATACTCTTCTTGCAAAGGCCGATGACAGGAAGATTCTGGAGAATCTCAAGGATTATCCTATGACGGAATTTTCCATGAACCGCCACGGACATATGAACGAAGAACTGGCGATGAAAGTATTTGGCAATGAATAACTCATTATCAATAAACAGAAATCAGCTTAAATATATCGCTATAGTCGCCATGCTCATAGACCATATTGCATGGAAATTTGTGCCTACTTATTCCGTTCTCGGACAGGCCATGCATTTTGTGGGAAGACTTACGGGTCCCATCATGGCATACATGGTCTACGAAGGATATATTCATACAAGAAATGTAAAGAAGTATGCTTTAAGACTCGGCATCTTCGCACTGGTTTCCTGGATACCCTACAGCCTGTTTGAAACCGGATCATGGCCTGTACCTCAGTTTGGCGTTATATATACTTTGTTCCTGGGACTGATCGCTGTATGGATGTGGGACAAAGCAAATTTCCCCAAGGGACTCAAAGTGTTTTTCGTAGTCCTGCTCTGCATCATATCCATATTCGGAGACTGGCCTGTCTTTGACGTATTGTGGCCTTTCTTCCTGTTTATTTACAGGGATGATCCCAAAGAGCAGTGGAGATCCTTTATCATAATAATCATTATTATGGTAAGCATTACTAATTTTCTTTACTTAACGACAGATACGCCATTTATACAGTTCTTCCAGTTCGGAGCATTTCTTGTGCCCGTCGTTCTTAAATTTCTGTACAACGGAGAATCCGGCAGCAGGAATGCATTTCATAAGTGGTTCTTCTATATTTTCTATCCCTTGCACCTGCTGGTACTGGCCCTGCTTAAGTACTATGTGTTTGTTTGATTAACCCCGTAAAATGAGTTATAATTTCAGATGTGTGCAGCTATAGTATATCGGTAGTACATCAGCTTCCCAAGCTGAGGAGGCGGGTCCGACTCCCGTTAGCTGCTTAAAGCCCCGTAAACACAGTGTTTGCGGGGTGTTTTAAAAGATTTGAACAGTAAGGAGAAAATATGAGCTTAACAGAAAGCAGACGCGAAAAGAGAATGTGGGCGGATACCGACGCCGAGATCCTGGACGACAGAACATACAATCTCGCCCTTGGCGGTACCGTAATGTACGGACTTATCCTTAACATTGTAATGTGTGCGACCCTCGGAAACCGTATGGCATATGTTAATCCTCTGATGCTTCTTTTGGGATATGTTGTATGCTGTATCGTCGGAGTTCTTTTTTCATCAAAATCCGATAATCCGGTCATCAGCTTTATCGGATACAATTTAATCGTTGTTCCCGTGGGACTTGTACTGTCCATTACCATCTCAAGTTATGTAAGAGCCGGAGCTGGAGATATCGTATTCCAGGCAGTTGTATATACAACCGTTACCACCGCTGTAATGATCGCTCTTTCCATTATGTTTCCCGATTTCTTTGCAAGGATCGGAGGACTGATCTTCGGTGCACTCATCGGACTTGTTATCGCAGAACTTCTTGCACTTTTTTTCTTCCCCGGTGCACAGAACGGCCTTGCATGGGCAGGAGCGGGAATCTTTTCACTCTACATCGGATATGACTACTACAGAGCCCAGCAGTATCCCAAGACTCTTGATAATGCTATAGACAGCGCTGTTGATATCTATCTTGATATCATCAACCTGTTCTTAAGGATCCTGAGGCTCCTCGGAAGCAAGGGCGGATCATCCCGCAGAAGATAATGACCCTATAACAGGGGGACGGTTCTGCTGTTTCAATGAACCACTGAAACAGCAGAACCGTCCCCCTGTTTTTTATTTAAACGACTCAGCTATCTCAAACTTCTTCTCATCTATCATCTTATAGACATCTTCGATTGGAACGGGCTTGCTGTAGAAGTATCCCTGAAGTCTGTCACAGCCTACGCTTGTAAGGAAGTCAACGCATGCCTGATCTTCGACACCCTCCGTCAGGGTTCTCATTCCCAGGTTGTCTGCAAGATCAAGGACCGTGCAGATGATCTTCTTGGTGTTTTCGGTATTTTCCTCAAAGCCTTCCTTGTTAAAGTTCTTGAGGAATACCATATCAAGTTTCAGCACATCGAAGTTGAAATCCTTCAGTACATTCAGCGAAGAATAACCGGAACCAAAGTCATCGAGCCATACGCTGTAGCCCAGGTTATGGAGAACCTTTATGGTCTTCTTAAGGCCTTCCGTATCATTGGTCAGGGCACTTTCCGTGATCTCAACATGGAGGTAATCTTTGGGTATGCTGTATTTTTTTACCAGCTTCTCAAGCTCTGCCACCGCATCCATGAGTTCGAAGTCCAGACGGGAGAAGTTAAGGGATACCGGGAAGATCTTCTTGCCTTCGTCAAGCTTAGCTCTTAAGTCTTTGCAGACGGTTTCGTAAATGCACAGATCCAGCTTATTGATCTGACGTGTTTCTTCGAGTACGGGGATAAAAGCTCCGGGAGACATGAATCCCATCTTTGGATCGATCCATCTTGCCAGGGCTTCGCATCCGCAGAGTTTCTTATCCTTTGACCATACAACGGGCTGGTAATAAACCTGAATGTATCCTTCACGGACGGCTTTGTCGATGTTATTGATTATGTAGTTGCGCAGCTTGAACTGATCATCCATCTTGGCATCGTATTCGCACCAGGTCTTATCAGCCTTGTTGCTTATGGAGTTTGCTGCGTATCTTGCCCTGTCGATCTCAAGACGGGGATCTGTATCTTCCTTGCTGGGACGGTATATTCCGACTTTGAGATTTAAGTACATCTCGTCGGGAGTTTCGTTTCTTAAGGCATTCTGGATCTTTTTGATGATCTCGATATAATTGGGAGATCTTGTTAGGACCATGAAATGGTCGTCCGCAGGCCTTGAAAGAATATCTCCGGGGAATTCCCTTGTGATGAGTTCCGAAAAGAAGACCAGCAGTTCATTTCCTTTGACAAATCCCATATGGTCGTTATAGATCTTGAAGTTCTCGATATTGAAAAACAGATATACGAGTTTTTCTCTGTCGCTTTCCGCAAGAAGTTTTTCAGCTTTTTCCGCAAAACCTCTCATGTTGGAAAGACCTGTAAGGTCGTCTGTTACGGAAATCCTTGTAAGCTTCGCTGATTTTTTGGCCTCCGAATGTCTCTGGTTATAGATACTTACAACGACGGTGATCAGCGAGATGAAGAAAGTCGCATAGTTTATCTTGTCGGCTTCCAGCACTGCGTGGAGCTCCCCCGCAGTGTTTGGAGCGAAATTATCAAGATACCATATATATGAGATGCTGAGGATGGAGAGCATTATCATGGAAACATAGGGACGCCATATAAGGAGACATGCCACATAGAGCGCCATGGTCATAAAGCATATGATCATCCTGCCCTTGCTGAAATCAGAAGCGGAGACCTTCCATCCGAAATACATGCATATGCCGGTGAAGACGATGATCAGGAAATTACTCACCACGGGAGATCTTCTGATCTTTTTTCTCGTATAGAGAATGGAGTAGATCATCATGATCACACCGGATGAAAGAAGTATCCAGTAGGACTGGCTTTTTTCCATGAAGAGAGGGAAGGTGGCAAAGATTCCGGTGACCACATATTTCTTGATGAAGCGGAGGATCATCCAGATCTCGAGGATGACTATTACACCCGCCATATAGATGGTGGATCTGACGTTTGCATCCCTGTGAAACTGCAGTTCCTCATCGCTTATCCGGGAAAAACCCAGGATCTCAAGTATTCTTTTCCAGACGTTTTTCTTTTCTTTGTTTTCCATAATGGGTTCTCCTGATCCGTCAGTTCATGTAAGCCTGAATCCTGGTGCCTACATTTTCCTGAAGAGCTCTGTAGAAAAACTGGTAATCGTAAACATGATAGGAACCCTCAGGCATGCAGCCTAAGGTGTTTTTATATCCCGAAGGATCTATTCCCGTAACTATAAGTGATCCTCTGGAAGGATCGATGTAGCAGCCGCAAAACTCAGGTATCTCGTAAGTGATCCTGCCTTCTGCATCCGGAAAACATGCACCGGGATTAAGGGACGCATCAGCGGGCTCATCATCCGTTCTCCAGTTCAGAGGATTGATGGAAATAGCATGGGTTCCTATGGGGATGACGAGTGAGTCTGTCACTGTATCAGCTTCGCATTCAAAGCTTATTATAACCCCTGTATCCGCCTCGCCTGCAGCGGGAACCATCTGGGGGTGATTCAATACATCCGATTCCGTAAAGGCCCATCCTATGGCATATACGGCCACCAGACGGCTTCTTAATACTTCATCGGTGAAATAGTCCTTGAGGAGCCTGTAGCACATGTCGGCCCCCTGGGAAAAACCCGCCAGGATAATGGGCCTTCCTTCGTTCTCGTTTTCAAGATACCATGAAAAAGCATCGGAGATATCTTTGTATGCTTTTTCCAGATACTGGCTCCTTTCAAAGACGGACATGTAATAGATCTTCATGGCAGCCTGTCTGTAGTAGGGAGCGTAGAGCCTGGCGTTTTCCTCGTATATTCCGCGCTCCATATTAAGAGCTGAGAGGAAATTTTTTCTGACTGCTGCATCCGTCAGGGGCATGTTGAATTCGTCCCCGGTATAAACCGTGGGGGCTATGAGAAAGACGTCAACATCCTTCCCGGTGCCTTCGGCAAAATAAGCCCAGTAGTTTTCGGATGAATAATCCGGAACGGAAGAGTAGCCGTTCTTCATGTCTTGAAGACCGCAGTAGGTCACGCCCGTTGCAATAAAAAAAGTCAGAACGATACCTGCGATCAGCATCAGTATCGGTCTGCCCTTTCTACTCATATCTTCACCCTCATAAAGAATATGTTTTTTACTAAATCATCGGATATTTCATTATAGCACAAAAAAACCTTTCACGCTTAACGTGAAAGGTTTTTTAGTCGGAGTGGCGGGATTCGAACTCGCGACCTCCGCCTCCCTAAGACGGCGCTCTAACCAAGCTGAGCCACACCCCGTTTTTCAAACAGCTTGATAATAATATCATATGAAAAATACAAATGCAAGAGAAATTTAAATGTTTTTTTGAACGGCTTTAAAACGCGATATATCGGGTCTCTTCGGGCTCGTCATCCCTGAGTCCCAGTTCTATTGCCAGGTAATCGTATTTGGAGAATTCGTCGCCGTAATAGTTGTTGAACCACATGTCCATCATCTGGGCGTATCTTGCACAACCGTCTCTCCATCCCTGGTCGACGGAAGGTCTTCCGCGGACCACTCTTACTACCTTGGCGTTGGGATATGTAGCCTCCAGAAGGTCAAAGTCTTCGCTTGAAACGGAAGTGCTCTCAAGCCAGATTCTTTCCATCATGGGCGAGTTGAGAAGAGGAGTGATATCGCTGAGCCTTCTGTTGTAGCTGATATTTACATCCACCAGTTCGTGAAGTTCACCCAGAGGTGATATATCCGTAAGGTTATTGACGAAAAGCTCCAGGTAGTGGAGATGTTTGCATTTTGCAAGAGGAGTAAGGTCGTTGATCCAGTTATCTGCCATGATCAGAAGCCTTAACTCGGGCAGGTATTCTCCGATGACGGAGATATCGACTATGGACTGGTGGCCAAGGTCGAGGCATCTTAAGTCGGTGCAGTATTTCAGCACTTCGATGTCCTTGCTCCTGAGTCTTTCGTAATCGTAGTGGTAAATGAGAACAGAGAAGGTAACCTGGTCAGTACGAAGGGACCATTTGCCCATTCTGATCCTCCATACAAGGTTTACACCGGGGATCTCATTACGGAATTCTCCGAGAGTTTCGTTATCGAGCCCGCAGTCACAGACAATGAGTTTTTCCAGACCGGGCATCTGCTCGGTCAGTTCCTTCAGCTCTTCCAGGTCGTCCACGGTGAGCCTGGTTTTTGAAAGATCGATCTCGGGAGTCTCCATGGAATCGTAATCAACATCCCTGTAGGTGACGGTCCAGCCGAAGTCCAGATCGGGGAAGCTGCGGACAAAACTCATTCTCTCCTCCCAGGTAAGCTTCTGGTCATGAAAATCCACATATTTTAAGTTGGGGAAAAGATAAAGATCCTTTGAAAGGGATTCGATGTTGTCCGTGGTAAGGGCCAGCTTTTTATATGAAAGGTCAATGGTCTCCACATCTGCGGGAATGTCAAAACCGCAGACATTATATAATTCAACTACATCAAAATTTACATTGGGAAAGGTTCCGCAGAGAAGATTTTTGTCGAATGCGGAAATATGGTTCTCTCCGAAGGTTACTGTCTGAAGGTTAGGCAGTAAGGAGAGTTTTTCTATAAGCCTGTCAACATCCTCAAAGCCGTGATCCGTAAGGCTTACGCTGTCTGCATCAACGGGATAGTCGGTGCCTTCGATGTTGACCCATGTGCTGTATGTGAATGCCACACCGGGAAAAAAACTCTGAAGCTGGGGAGCCTGTTCCGCATATACATGATATGAACCCAGGTCCACGGTTTTAAGATTGGGAAATCTGGAGAGTCCGCTTTCAAGCTGGTAGATATCGGTGATCTCGCTGCCTTCGAAGCGGAGGTTTTCCATATAGATGTCACAGGGATGACCGAAAAGCTCAAACTTGGTGTACTTAAGATAAGCATATGCTCCTTCTGCGAGAAGCAATGCAAGTCCCGTTACGATCAAGAATACAGTTATTACTTTTCTGGTGCGTTTCATGAAAAAAATATCCCTCAAAAGATTTAGCAAACAACTATTATAGCACATCTTCGGCCATTGAATTCATTTTCTTTTTCATGCCTAAGATAAGAGGGATTACCATGATGATCCACACGATGGGTTCCGCCAGGATGATGCCCATATAGCCGATCATGGGAGCTAAGAAAAGTGCTATGAGAAGCTTTCCCAGAAGCTCGGAAAAGCTGGAGATCACGGGGATGGTATGTTCACCCATTCCCTGAAGTGAGTTCCTGAATATGGATATCACGGCGGGCACGAGATAGAAAAGTGTGTCGATCTTCTGATAAAGAACGGCATTATCGATTATCACGGGATCCGAGGAGCTGGTGATGGCTCTGATGATGGCGGGACAGACGGTATAGCTTACAAGAACGCAGAGAAGGCTGAAGACAAATGAGATGGTTATGGTGGTCCTTAACCCCTGCTTTATCCTTGTTTTTTTACCCGCACCGTAATTCTGGCCGCTGTAGGTGGCCATGGCGGTGCCGAATACTCCGAAGGGCAGCATGAATATGCCGGAAAGCTTTCTGGTGGCAGCGTGGGCAATGACGATCTCCGGTCCCAGAAGATTGATGGCGCTCTGGAGCGAAAGGGTTCCGAAGGCCACAAGTGAGCTCATGAGTGCCATGGAGATGCCTGAAGACAGAAGGAAAAGAATGCCTGTGTGACGCTTCGGAAGCATTTCTTTTATGCGGAATCTCAGCTCTTTGTAGCGGATATAGGTGTAGATAAAGCATGTCACGCAGCAGATCAACTGGCTTAAGACCGTGGCTGCCGCAGCTCCCTTTACCCCCAGGTCAAGGACACCAACAAAGAGGATATCCAGGCCCGTATTGAGGATGGTTGAAACTATAAGGAAGATAAGGGGAGTATAGGAGTCCCCCACCGCCCTTAGGGAAGCTGCAAGGCAGCTGTATATGGCGGAAAAAACAAGTCCCGTGATCATGACGGAAATATAGGCCGTGGCTCCTTCTTTTACGGATGCGGGTATCTTAAGGAGAACCAAGATGAGATCCAGAGCCGGAAGGACCGTGAGCGCCAGGATGAGGGATGAGACCGTGGCAAGAAAGAGGGAGCCGGAGAAGGTCATTTTTGTTTTTTCCATATTACCGGACCCGAAATGCATGGCCATGACGACTCCGAAGCCGTTGCAAAGGCCGATCATGAAGGAATTCAGGAAATCATAGAGGCCCGACACGCTTCCCGCAGCCGCAAGAGCGTCGGGACCGCCGAAATACCCCAGGATCTTCATATCCGCCAGGGAATAGAAGAGATTAAAAAGGTTCCCCACCAGGATGGGGAGTGCAAAGAGGCATATTATCTTGAGGGGATTTCCTTTGGTCAGGTCTTTCATTATTTATCGCTGAAATTAGTTAAAGTTATCGGTTGATATTTTACTACTGCAATATTAAAATTAAAATAATTATGAATTCAGCGGAATCACTTGCGAGAAATAAAATAATCAGGATCTATTTCCAGTTATCCATTCTCGGTCTGCTTGCCAGTCTGGTTCTTTTTGGTGTGGGAGTTCTGAGGAACAACATCTCATACAGTTATACTCTGTATATCATTCTCAGGATCGTGATCCCTTCCGCTATCAACTTCACGGCTTCCTTCGTAGCCAAGATCTGCAATTCATCCGAAAATATCGATAATGACACCAAGTGTGAGATCTGCTCCTTTGCCTGTGCCACCATCGGCGCCAGCATTTCCTTCTGGAACGGCTATTATGTTGCACTGTGGTGTCTTCCCATTCTTGCGGTAATGTTCTGCAGCGTTTTCCACGATTCGCATCTGCTCTTTAAGATCACTGTTTTTTCCATCATCACCGTTGCCATATCCGCTTTTTACCAGATGATAGATCATCCGGAGCAGTACACTTATTATCTCGAGAGCATGCTGGTAGTTATGATGGTCCTTGCCTGCGGTGCCATTGTTTCCCGCAACATGATCATCTACAACAAGGAAATGCAGCATATCGTCTATGAAGCAAACGAAAAGAGAGACGATTACAGGCACAGACTTGAGACAGACCAGCTCACCTATCTTCACACAAGACCCTATGCACAGGAAAAGGCTGACATCTTCCTGCTCGATGCAAGTGAAGAGCATCCCGTATCCCTGGCGGTGGTTGACCTTGACTTCTTCAAGAGCATCAACGATACCTACGGACATAAAAACGGTGACGTGGTTCTCTGGAAGTTCGGTGATACCGTTAATAAGAGCATGATCGACAATCTCGTCGTAGGAAGATACGGCGGTGAGGAATTCATCTTCGTATTCGACGGCGGCGATTATCACGAACACATCAAGTTCATGGATGACCTAAGGGTTAAGTTCGGTAAGGTACACTATAAGTTCACCGACAGAAGCGTGACATTCAGCTGCGGTATCGTTACCGCCACATATCCCACCTCCTTCTCGGATGCGTTCAAATATGCGGACCAGGGAGTTTACTACTCCAAGGAAAACGGAAGGAACAGAGTCACCGCTTATCTCATGCCTCCCATCCAGAAGCAGGCTGAGATCCTTAAGACGGGAGAGATCAAGCCCGAAGAATAAGGGAAAATACAAGAAAAACGCATGCAGGACCGGTTTTTACCGGTCCTGTTTTTATGTGGAAAATTTTACACATTCCTCGAGTTATGATTGCTGATGTAAACAGGAAGGAGGCAGAAAATGAATACATTCATCAGACACATCTTCAGAAAAGAATTCGTATTACTTGGGATCATTACCATCGCTCTCATAGGAGCTGCATTTTATATCTGTTCCATAACCTCAAGGAGCGTGACCAGATATGACAATGACGTGCTCAACGCTTATTACTCCCCTCTTGAGAGTGAATTTGTTTCGGAGGCAAGAGCCCTCCTTAATGACAGAGGCTTCAGGAACTCCGGTGTGAGCCTTACCCATACCACCGACGAAGAGCTTATGAGATGTTACACCTTAAGTGTCCATCACAAAAGGTTTAATGATATCACGGAAGAACAGAAAGAGGAGGTGATAGAACAGCTTATGGAACTTGGTTTTTCGGATGACAGATGCACCATTGTCATCAGTCTTATCTGAAAACCGTAATTTTGTTTTTGCGGGAAATGGGTTATAATGATTAACGGCTGTTTAAGCCGCTTAACATTAAATAATATGATTAAGGAGACCATTATGGCCCAGCCCGCAGAAGGAGAACTTTACAGACATTTTAAAGGTGGTCTGTACAGGATCGTTACAATCGCACAGCATACCGAGACCTCCGAAGGTCTGGTGATATACAGGTCGGAGGAAGATCCTTCGAAGGTGTGGGCTCGTCCCTTGGTGAGCTTCATGTCTCCCGTGGATAAGTTCAAATACCCGGACGCCGATCAGGAGATGAGATTTGAGAAAGTGGAGCCCGGCACAAAGAGTTCCTCGGAGGGTGTTAAGACTGTCGCAGCCGCTGCTGTATCGGCAGCCACATCGGTAACCGTGGGCAATACCGGTACCGCCGCTGCAGGTGCTTCTGCCAATGCAGGTTCCGAAGATAAGCTTGATCCGGAAGTGGAGGATTTCCTTGATGCAAAGAGCAGTACCGACAGGCTTCATATCCTTGCATCCCTCAATCACAGACTTACGGATGAGATGCTCATCACCATGGCAACTGCCTGTGATGTGGATCTTCCGGAAGGAGACATAAGGGCCAAGTACCTGTCCTTAAGAGAATCCCTTCTAATTCTCGGTAAGTATGAAGGCGACAGACTCAGAAAGTAATGTTCCCGTCAGACCCCGCAGGAGGTCTTATGGCATACAAACTTGAAGATAAAATGGTCATCGGAGTTTCATCAAGGGCTCTCTTTGACCTTACAAAAGAAAACGAGATATTTGAGAAGGAAGGCCTGGATGCTTATCAGTCTTACCAGTTTGAGCATGAGAAGGACATACTTGCTCCCGGCCCCGGCTTTTCCCTTATCAAGAGCTTGCTTGCTCTTAATGACAAGGATCCCGAGAATCCTCTTGTGGAAGTTATCATCATGTCCAGGAATTCCACAAATACTTCTCTCAGGGTATTTAATTCCATCAAGCACTACGGACTGAAGATAACCCGTGCCGTGCTTGCCAGCGGATCATCTTTGTCACCCTATCTTCATGCCTTCAAGACGGATCTGTTTTTGTCTGCACATGAAGATGATGTTCAGAATGCGATAAACAGCGGTTTTGCCGCAGGTTATATAATCACCGACCACAGTTATTCCGGTGCCACAGACGGTTCCATAAGGATCGCCTTCGATGGCGATGCGGTTCTCTTTGATGATGCTTCCGAAGTTATCTTCAAGGAGAAGGGACTTAAGGCATTTGAGGAGAATGAGGAGATCAATGCGGACGATCCCCTTGCGGAAGGTCCTTTTGCGGGTTTCCTCAAAAAACTCACCTGGATCAGGGAGAAGTACGGACAGGACGAATGCCCCATCCGTACCGCCCTTGTTACCAGCAGGTCTGCACCTGCACATGAAAGAGTCATCAAGACCCTCAGGGGATGGAATGTCAGAGTTGATGAAGCCTTCTTCCTGGGCGGTGTTGAGAAGAGAGAAGTACTTAAGGCATTCGGTGCCCAGATATTCTTCGACGATCAGTCCGTTCATACGGATCCTGCCTCCGAGGAGGTTCCTTCCGCCAGAGTTCCCTACAAAGGCGGACAGCTCGGATTCGGCGGAGAAGCCTGCACCGGGCCCGGAGATACATAGCAATTTATTGGGGGCTTGTTGAAAAAGCCCGGAAGGTTTTGAAATGAAATTACTTACCATCACGGTTCCCTGTTATAATACCGCAGCATATATGGGAAGATGC
>JAEEGL013997846.1_pt1 | contig 22055 bp, 17 predicted proteins | sample 9134231 | NCBI WGS metagenome assembly JAEEGL01 (sample SAMN16246548, study PRJNA631951) | gut metagenome | biome: gut microbiome; feature: rumen; material: fiber-attached | host: Bos | place: Iran: Karaj | collected 2018-10 | reverse complement strand
TGTTTATTTGATTGATGCTGGTAATGATAAAGATACTCCTAAATTTAGTGATAGTGCTAGAAAAATGGAAATTGATAGTCAAGATTTTACTATTTATTATTCTAATGAATGTCCATATGTAGAATATGAAGTTAAAGAATTATCTGATTATGCAAAAGAAAAAGGTATTAAATTAAACTTTATAAAAATAGATTCACTAGAGAAAGCAAAAAATGCTCCATGTATATTTAATAATTGGGCTAATTTTTATAAAGGAAAGTTTATATCAAATACTATATTGAATGCAAATTCTTTTGAAAAATTAATAAAATAATCTAAAGAGAGATGATATTATGGAATTAGTTAAAGTAGGTGAAAAAACTTATTATATAAAGAATCCAACTAATATAGGAATTTATAAAATAGATGATAATAATGTTTATTTGATTGATGCTGGTAATGATAAAGATGCTGGAAGAAAAATATTAAAAATAGTTGAAGAACAAGGATGGAATATTAAAGGAATTATTACTACTCATTCAAATGCGGATCATGTAGGTGGAAATAAGATTATACAAGATAGAACAAATTGTCCTATATATGCATATGGAATAGAAAAAAGTATAACCGAATTTCCAATACTAGAGACATCATTTTTATATGGAGGTTTTCCATTTAAAGATATAAGAAATAAATTCTTACTAGCTAAAGAATCTAAAGTTACTGAAATTAATGATAATTTACCAGATGGTTTAGAATACTTTAATTTAAAAGGTCATTTTTTTGATATGATTGGTATTAAAACAGATGATGATGTATATTTTTTAGCAGATTCATTATTTAGTGAAGAAACTATAACAAAATATCATTTATTCTTTATATATGATATTCAAGAATATTTAAATACATTAGATTATTTATCTACTTTAGATGGTAAATTATTTATACCATCTCATTGTGAAGCAACTAGTGATATATCATCTTTAATAAAAATAAATAGAAATAAAATAGAAGAAGTATCAAATAAAATATATGAATTATGTAAAGAAGAAAAAACATTTGAAGAAATACTTAAATGTATATTTGATGAATATAATTTAGTTATGAATCCTAATCAATATGTTTTAATAGGAAGTACTATTCGTTCATATTTATCATATTTAAATGAAAAAGAAAAAATAGGATATGAATTTAAGAATAATAAGATGTATTGGAAACAATTATAGGAGGAATAATGAATATATTAGATAGTATTAATACTCCTGAAGAATTATTAGAATATATGAATAATAATATTAGATATGGTTTTGTAGGTAAAAATGGTAAAAAATATTATGATATGTATTCTAGTGAGTGGAATGATTGGCATGATGAATGTTTTGTTCAAACTGCTGAAGAAGTAATAGAATCTAAAACAGGTACTTGTTGGGATCAAGTAGAATTAGAAAGAGCTTGGTTTGAAAAAAATAATTATAAATATAAAACTATATATAGTTGGTTTGAAGTAAATAGACCAAATAGTTTACCAACACATACATTTTTAATATATGAAAAAGATAATAAATGGTATTGGTTTGAACATGCTTTTGAAGCTTTCAAAGGAATACATGAATATAATAGTGCAGAAGAAGCGATAGACTATGTGATTTTAAAGCAATGTGAATATGCACAAAAGAATAATAGTGAATTTAGAGAAAGTGATAAAGATACATTAACATGTTATGAATATGGAAAACCAGCTTATCATTTAGGAGTAGATGAATATACAGATTTTGTTACTTCAAATATTATTAAAAGGAAGTGATAAAAATGGAAGATTATGTTTGCAAAATAGCAAATATAGATGAAATGAATAAAAAGTGGGATTATGAAATAGATAATGCTACTGAAGATAAAGATAATTGGATAGTATGGAAAAAAGAACATATAGAAAGATTTCAAAAAGGCTTAACTATTCCATATTATGGCATATTAAATGGTAAAATAATATGTGAGTGTACAGCTGCAATAGATGCATCTATTGTAGAGCATAGTGAAGGATTACTTGATGATAAAACAGCATATTTAACTGCATTTAGAACAGTAGACGAGTATCAAGGAAAAGGATATTTTTCAAAATTATTTAAATATATGATAGATGATTTAAAAAGTAGGGGTTATGAAAGAGTAACTCTTGGTGTAGAACCACAAGAAGAAAAGAATAAAGCAATATATTTTAAATATGGATTTACTGAACATATAAAAGATGATAAAGAAACATATCCAGATGGTACAGTAATTGAAGTTGAATATTATGGTAAAAAATTATAAATAATTTATATTATTACATTTAAAAATCTTATTTTATAATAAGATTTTTTTATTAATAGTTTGAATTATTTAATATAATATTATATTATATTAATATAGGATTATATAAGGAGAATTGATATGGCAAATATTGGTAGTACGGGAAATGTGGCATATGATCTTGCTGGAATTCTTGATAATAAATATAGACGTGGTACTTATGCAAATATAGGTGGCAATAATTATTTAATTCAATGTCCTCAAGAAATAAACGAAAATACTAAAATATATATAGCAGGAAGAGGTTCTGATTCAATAGGAGATGTTTATAGTACTTTTGATGCAGCTAGAAATGCAAATGTTATTGTAATTGCACCAACTGGAGAAAAAGGATTTGAAGCATTAAATGGAGTTATTGATTCATTATCTAGTGCTGTAGGTATAAGTGAACCTCATGTTACTTTTAGTGGGCATTCTGCATATGGAAATGCTGCTTTAAAAGCTGCTGCTAATTATGCTAGAACACATAATGCACCTACATCTGTTGTATTAAATGATCCTTCAACATATAACCACTGGAGTGATAAAGGTATTGATTATAAAGCTCTTGATGGTAGTTTGATTGTTACATGTGCACCTAAGGGTGGTGGTTGTACTTCAGATTATATGAGTAGACTTCAAAAAGCAGCACAAAATGGCGCAAGTGTACTTATTGTTAGATATTCTAATGGTGATCATGGTGATTCTGATGAAATATCAGCAGCATTAGGAACTTATAATTTATCAAATTTAAAACTTGTAAGCAAAGGACAATATACTAATATTGGTAATATGGAAATAACTACAGGTTATACATTTCAATGGATAGATGAAAATGGAAAAGTTCATAATTTTGAAAGTGTTGATGAAGCACAAGCATATATGAATGAATCTATGATTAAAATAAATAAAAATTTATATGAAAGATGTGATAATCTTTCTGATTTCTCATATTTATATCAAGGTTCTGGAGATACATTAGCTTCTAATTTATCTTATGTAAATAATTCAATGAATGAAATTAGAGGTCAAATAACAGAACATCAAGATATTAATTATACAAAAGAATCAGATAATGAAGCTGGCATAGTAGGAGCATTATATAATGTTACTAACTACTATGGATCAGTTACAAATTTATTATATGGAAATTTAAGTGCTGAAACAGAAGCAGTTTATGGAATAGCAGATGCTATATATAAAATGGATGGTTTCTCATCTTTAATGGCAGAATCTACTTTATCAGATGGAATGAGTAGTATGTATGATTCTAGTAATCCTGCAGTAGCTGAACAATTAGAAAAATTGAAAGCAGCAACTTCAGGATTATATGATACAGCTAAAAATGCAGTTCTTGCTGGTGGTAGATATGATGAATTAACAAGCGTTTTAGGAGAAAGAAAAGAAGCTGGTAATGTTGGAAAAGTAAGTATCAGTTCTTTAGAAAGCGCTATTAATTCTATTGTTCCAGCATTAGGCGATGAAGTAGAAAAAGCTAAATCATTAAAATCTGGTGTATCAGAGTTTATGACTGGTATAGGAGCATCTAATACATTACAAGGTGGAGTTTGGGAAGATGTTAAAATTAACATGGCAAACTATGAAAACTTATTAGATGCTAATGTTAAAGCTGCTACATTTATTCAAGATTCAGTTTTAACTGCTATGGGTATGGTAACAGATTATATCAATAGTGCAGGAGATAAAATAGCAGCAGTAGGAGCCCTAGAAAATTATGGCAATCTTGCTACATCAGTAGAAGAATTAGATGATTCAAAATTACCTGAATTAGCTTCTGCATTAAGTGAGATGCAAGCTAAAATAGATGAAACAGATGCTAAAGTAGTTCAAATGGAAGCATCAAGACATATGGTTGAAGATGGATACTATGACCATGAAACAGGACAATTTGTTAAGACTGGTGAACATCAAGAACCTTCTGAAGCTGAAATACAAGTATATAGAGATTTATTAGCAAAATATACTTCAATTAAATCAACATTAGATTCATATAGAGAAGTATTAGAAGGATTAGCACCAGTAGTACAAGCAGCACAAGAGGTAATTCAAAATGCTGTTGATCAAGTTAAGGGTATGTATGAAAATCCTGTACAAGATACTGATGGAAACTTAACATTTAATGCGGATTTCAATCTTGATTTAAGTCCATATTCAGATTATATAGATACAGCTAAAGATTATAAGAGTTTAGTAAATGATTATTATAGTAGTATGAAGGAACCTGAAGTTGTAAATCCACAAGTAGATAATTCAAGTGATACTACAGTAGGTAATTCTAATCCAGATTATCCAACTAATACAAATCCTAACACAGGTAATGATAAACCATATGGAAATAATAATAGTAATGCAAATAGTAATATAAATGATAATTCAAATGGTACACAATCAAGTACTCCAAATACTCAAAAGAGTGAGATACCAACAGTTCCAAAAACAGATCCTATTAAAGAAAAAACAACTGAGGCTACAACTGAACCATTTGTTGCTCCATGGAATGAAGAAGGTAATGAACTTCCTTGGGCAGATGGAGATGATGATATAATTGTTATTCCTAATGAACCAGATGGACCAGTAAATCTTCCTTATGGACCATACTTTGATGAAAATGCTAAACCAAAAATAGTTAATTTAGATGCTGAACTTGCTAATGATATGGAAAGTAATATAGAAACTCCTATTATTCAAGAAGAAGTTAAAGTACCAAATGAGTATACTGAAGTAGCAATTGAACAACCAAATATTATTAATATATCTTCAAATTCAACACCTATTAGTAATCAACCACAACCTCAAAAAAATTCACTTAAGACAATGGGTATTGCTGCAAGTGTTGGTGTTGCTTTAGGAGCAGCTGCTCTAGGAGCACACACAATTATGAAAGATAAAGAAGAAGACGAAGAAGATTATGGTTATAATAAATAGTGTACTTTAAGTACACTTTTTATTTGCTAGTATGGTATAATAAATATATAGAAATATAAGATAATCTTTTGATAAAAAGTTGATATATTAATAGGAGTTGATAAAAATGAAATATATTTCTTTTGTAGTACCTTGTTATAATTCACAAGACTACATGGAAAAGTGTATAGAGTCTTTACTCATTGGTAAAGATGATGTAGAAATAATAATAATAGATGATGGTTCTAAAGACAACACAGGTAAAATAGCAGATAGATATGCTAAAAAATATCCTGATACTATAAAAGTAGTTCATCAAGAAAATGGTGGACATGGAGAAGGTATTAATACTGGATTAAAGGTAGCCACAGGAAAATATTTTAAAGTAGTTGATAGTGATGACTGGGTAGGAGAAAAAGCTTATAAAACACTATTAAAAAAGATTAAAGATATAGATTCTGATTTAATAGTTATGAATTATGTTTATACTTATACAGATGGTAGAAAGAATCAAACTATTAACTTTAGTAATGTTTTTAAAGATGATCAAGAAATAACTTGGGATGAAACAAGAAGATTTAAAACAACACAATATTTATCTTTACACTCTCTTATGTATAAAAAGAGTGTTTTAGATAAATCAAATATTAATCTTCCAAAACATGTATTTTATGAAGACAATTTATTTATATATTTACCACTTAAAAATACTAAAACTATTACTTATTTAGATTTAGATTTTTATAGATATTATATAGGTAGAGCAGATCAATCTGTAAATGAAGAATCTCTTATTAAAAAGAGTTCTCATCAAGTATTAGTTACTAAATTAGCATGTAATGCATATGATTTAGATACTATTAAAAATAAAAAATTAAGAAAGATTATGTATAGAGAATGTGTTTTCTTAATGGCAATAGGTGTATTATTTTCAAGATTAATGATGACTGATGAAGGAGAACAACAATTTAAAGATTTGTGGGCTTCTATTAAAAAAGAAAATCCAAAACTATATAAAAAGATGAGACATTTTACATTAGCAGGATTAGCAAGTATACCAGGTAAGTTTGGTAGAGCAGTTTGTGTTACTGTATATAAGTTCTCACATCATTTAGTAAAATTTAATTAGTGTATTTTTTATTTTTGATATGTTATAATAAAGTAGAGGTGATAATATGAACGATGTAACAAAGAAAACAGTGTCTGTAATAGCAGCAGCAACAATTATGGCTGGAGTTCCAGTTGTAGCACATGCAGCTGATACTAATACTGAAACACCTGTTATTGAAGAAGTAGTTACACAAAATTATATTGTAAAAGAAGGTGACACATTAGGTGAAATAGCAAAAAGATTCTATGGAAATCCTGATTATTATGTTGCACTTGCAAAATATAATAAAATTGAAAATCCAGCATTGATTTTCCCAGGACAAATAATTACTATTCCACAAAGATTACCATTAGATAATACTTTATGCTATGATTATCAAAATAATGAGATAGTTATAACTGGAGTACAACAACCTGAAGTAATAGTTCAACCAGAAGTACAAGAAGTGGAAGCTATACAAGTTTATGATGGTTCAGAAGATCAATACTATACTATTAAAGAAGGAGATACTATGTATTGTATAGTATCAAAATTCTATCATTCTCAAAAGCAAGAAGATGTTGATAAATTAACAACATACAATTGGTATTTCGATGAGAATTTTACAGATCCTAATGGAATATATAGAGGACAAATATTACGTATTCCTCCATATGCTGAATTACAAAAAATACAACAACAAGATTATTCTGAAGAATATGCAAGAATGGGATGGAAATTAGCTCATCCAGAAGGTTGTAAACCATGTATGGTATACAATCCTAATCCATGTAATCCATGTGAAGAATATGCTGTAATTGTTTGGATACCAGTTGTTCAACAACAATGCTATCCATCATATTCACCATGTGGACCAGCACCAGAATTTGATCCATGTGGACCATGTTTGAAATTACATCCATAAAAAAAGAGAATTTAAATTCTCTTTTTATTTTGAAGTTTTAATACATGTTTAGTATAAAAAGCATCTAATAAACTACCTAAATCATTATCATTTTTATTTAATCTTTGTTTTAATATCGTAGTCATTATATTTTTTATACTAGTAGGTAATGCAAGTATTTCATCATATGTAATCATATTATTTTTAAATAATGATAAATAATAATTAGCATAAACAATTTCATTTTCTAATTCACTTTTATTTGTATTTTTAATTTTACCATTTAATAATCTTATACAATTATTTAAAGTATCTTGTATTCTTTTTAATTTTTCTTCATCAAATTCTAATGTTTTATTATATGTTTTATTTAATTCAGCATAAAATTTTTTATTTGCTCTTATTTGTATCATTAAGTAAAAAATTATACTTAGTACACTAACTAATAGAGAATATACATGTTGGTTATAATTTAAATATATAAATGAAGTAGAAGTTGCAAGAGCAAAACCACTTTTTAATCCTATTCTACCAAAAATATAAAAATAAGATTGTGCTTCTATACCATATAAATAATTGAATGCTTCTGTTGTTTCATGAAAAGTTTGAATTAACTCTTTAGTTTTAATAATTAATTTTTCTATATCATGAGGAGAATTGATATCTAAAGAAGATATTTTTCCGAATAATTCAAAACTATCTTTATCTAAATCATCTAGTAATTTAAATAAAGCTTGTTCTCTATCTTTAAGTGGATCTAAGCTTTTACTATATTCTACTATATTCATAGTTACCTCCTCACATAAGTATGATATTCTAACACTATTTTACAATAATTGCTATAAAAAATAAATATTATACATAATATATTGATATTGTGTATTAAAATATTTATTTTTATTTAAAAATAAAGTGTAAAATTATGATATACTAGACTTGGTGATTTTATGAAAAAGGTTATTGTTGTTACAGGAGCATCTTCTGGTATGGGAAAAGAGTTCTTACTTCAAATATTAGATAAAGAAAAAAATATAGATGAAGTATGGGCTATTGCTAGAAGAGAAGATAGATTAAAAGAATTAAAGAAGGAATATGATAAAATAGTTCCTATTAAATTAGATTTAACTAATCAAGAAGATTTATTAAAATATAATCATAAATTAGAACAAGAAAAACCTAATATAATAATACTTGCTAATTGTGCTGGATTTGGTGTATTTGATCATTCTGAGAATGTTGGTACTGATATTAAATTAAATATGGTAGATTTAAATGTTAAAGCACCTATGGCTATGATTGATTATAGTTTACCATATATGAAAAAAGGTTCTAAAATAATGAATATAGTGTCATGTGCTGGTTTTCAACCTATACCATATATAAATGACTATGCTGCTACAAAAGCTTTCTTATTGTCTTATTCTAGGGCTTTAAATAAAGAGTTAAAATATAGAGATATTCATGTTTTAGCAGTAACACCTTACTGGACTAAAACAGAATTCTTTGATAGAGCGGTTGATGATAATAAAAAGAAAGTAGTTATTAATTATAATGCTATGTATGATCCAGTTAAAGTAATGGAACTTGCTATTAAAGATTTATATACTAATAAAGATATTTCTTGCTATGGATTTGTTAATAGATTTCAAAAAATGTTAACTAAGATATTACCACATTCATTAGTAATGAAAGTATGGATGAATCAACAAAAATTAGATGGAACGCCAAATATAAGGAAGTGATAATATGTATGATAAATATGTAAAAGATATAATGGATTTATATGATAAAGAACAAGATGAATATGATGAATTAGAAAAGAAAAAATTACCTCATGAAAAAGAACATGAAGAGGAAGATAAAATAGCTGAAAAGTATGATAAATTACTTTTAGATCTTAATAAAAAATATAATATAATTTTTAGATATGATTTAATTGATGCATGGGGAGTTCAATTATCTACATTAATTATTACAAGTGATAAAGAGAATAATGTAATGTGTGTATATGATAATGAAGGATTTAAAGATGAACTTGTAAATGCTTCCTTTACAGTAGATAGTAAAAAAGTATTAGATGTTCTTAGTAAATATGAAAATCAAATTAAAAAGATAGATGAAATGGAAGATAAAAATAATACTATTATAAATGATGGTGTATTTAATAATTTCTATTTTGATATTAATGGAAATATTTATTTATATAATATATCTGATTTATTAGCAAGATATGCTGATATGAAAGAAAAAGCTCAATTATTTTCTGATTTATTAACTGAAATTAGAGAAGTATTAGTTAAAGATGTAAAAAATATTGATAGATGTTTAACTTTAGGATAAAATATAAGAAGTTTTGGAGTGATTAGTGTGATAGATTCTATATTAGATGGATTATTAGATACTTTAAAAATAATTCCATATTTATTTATAGCTTTTATATTATTAGAATATATAGAGCATAAAATTAGTAAAAAAGATAAAAAACTATTATCTAAAAATAAAAAGTTTGGTCCAATAATAGGTTCTTTACTAGGAGCATTACCACAATGTGGATTTAGTGCGATGGGTGCTAATTTATTTTCTAGTAGAGTTATTACAATTGGTACATTAGTTGCAATATTCTTATCAACAAGTGATGAGATGTTACCAATAATGTTAAGCCAAAAAGTTGCAATACTAGATATTTTATCAATAATAGGGATAAAAGTAGTAATAGGTATTATTGCTGGTTATACAATTGATTTATTATTAAGAAAGAAAAATGATATTAAAACAACAGATATACATAAAATATGTGATGATGAACATTGTCATTGTGAAGAAGGCAGTATATTAAAATCTAGTTTAATTCACACAATAAATATAGCTGTATTTATTTTAATAGTTAATCTTGGTATTAATATATTAATACATTTTATAGGTGAGGATACATTAACTAATTTTTTAAATCAAGGTGGTATATTATCTTACTTTGTTGCTAGTTTAATAGGATTAATACCAAATTGTGCTAGTAGTGTAATAATTACTCAAGTATATTTATTAAATTTGATTAGTTTTGGAACATTAATATCAGGATTATTAACTGGTAGTGGTATTGGTATATTATTACTATTTAAAATAAATAAAAATATGAAAGAGAATATTCAAATATTATTAACTATTTATTTAATAGGAGTATTTGTTGGATTTATAGCAGATCTATTAATATAGATTTGCTTTTATAATTAGATTTTGTTAGTATAAAGAGTATGAAAACGAGAAAGAAATTAAGTATTATAGTACCTGTTTATAATGTAGAAAAATATCTAAGAAGATGCTTAGATTCTTTAGTATCTCAAAGTTTAAATGATATAGAAGTAATATGTATAAATGATGGTTCTAAAGATAATTCTTTAGATATTCTTTTAAAGTATGAAAAAAAGTATAGTGATATTATAAAAGTTATTAATAAAGAAAATGAAGGAGTATGGAAGGCTAGGTTTGATGGTGTTAAGAAGGCCACGGGGGAGTATATAGGATTTGTTGATAGTGATGACTATGTTAATGAGGATTTTGCCTTAAAGCTTTATAGTAATGCTATTAGGAATGATTCTGATATATCAGTATGTGGTTTTGATAGAATAGATTTAGAAACAGAAAAATTATATTCTAGAGAGATGTGTAAAACTAGTAAATATAATTTTGAAATTAAAAAGAATCCTAGTTATTTATTAATGTTAAACGGAGCTCCATGGAATAAGATATATAAAAGAGAGCTATTTGAAAATATGTATAAAATGAATAATATACCAAGAGTTCTAGATGATCTAATGTTTCAACAATTATTATATATTCATGCTAAGAAAGTAACTTTTGTAAATGAAAGTTTAATATATTATATGATTAGAAAAGATTCAATTATGAATTCTATTAACGTAGATTGGTTAACCTCTGTATATGATAGTATGGTTGAATTAAGAGAATATTATAAAAAAGAAAATAAATCATTATTAGAGTATGTAGATACATGTTCATTTTTACATATAGGTATATCTTTAATGTATAGATTATCAAATAATAAAGATATAGACTTTAAAAAACTATTAAAAGAGAATGATAATTATTTAAAAAAGAATTTTCCTAAATATAAAAAATCTAAATATATTAAACTATACTATATAATTACACATAAATGTGTTAATTTTAAATTATGGGTAGTAAAAATATTCTATAATTTAGGATTATTTAGATTATTTTTAAGAGTTTATAAACATATGATTAGAAGATATCAAATAGATATTAAATGGTAAATAAAAAGTAGATTTTAAATCTACTTTTTTAATAGTCTGAAACATCAATCCATTCTTTAAAATTTGAATATTTTTCTAATTCTTTAATTGTTAATTCAATTGCTGAATTAGTACTTCCACATGCTGGGAATACAGTTTCAAATCTTTTTAATGATTCATCAAGATATACTGTTATTCCATCATTAATAGCGAATGGACATACACCTCCTGGAGGGTGACCAATTATATCTTCAACTTCATCAAATTTTAACATATGAGCTTTTTCATGAAAGAAAGCTTTATATTTAGAATTACTTATTTTAGCATCACCAGCTAAAACTATTAATATATATCCTTCTTTTAATCTAAAAGACATTGTTTTAGCTATTCTTTTACCTTCAGTATTAAGTGCTTGAGCAGCTAATTCTACAGTTGCACTACTAACATCAAATTCTTTTATTTTATCGTCCATTTTGTATTTTTTAAAATATTGTTTTACTTTATCTACTGCCATTATTTCTCCTTCGTGAATGCTATAAAGAGTAAGAATAGCACTGCTGTTATAACCATTGCTATTGGACTAGTTAGAAAATTAAATATTCCACCAATAGCTCCTAGATCTTTATTTAGTGAACCTATAACTTCTTCTTTAGGTACTATTATTTGTTCTTCAGGAGGTGTACTCATTGAATTTCCTAAATAATATTTAGATGTTGAAGTCTTTACAACAGTTCCTATTCTATAAGAAGTATTATATTTATATAGAACTATTTGTGATGTTGAATAATATGTTTCTTGTTTAATAATTAATAAATCATTTTTCTTATATTCAGGTGCCATATTATCTTCTACATTAACAAATGTAGTATAATCTCCTAAAAATGCAAAATCACTATCTCTACTTGCTCTATATACTACGCAATAAATTGTATATAAAAGGAATGCAAGCATTATAAATAGTATTATTCCTATAATAACTGTAAAAGTTGGATTTCCTTTTTTCATATTTCACCTTCTTAAAAAACTAAAGTAATTGTATCAAATTTTAATGAAAAAAGAAATATTTAATATTTCTTTTTTATTTGTTATAACCATAATCTTCTTCAGTATCTTCATCGTCCTTATTTTTCATTATAGTATGAGCTCCAAGAGCAGCTGCTCCAACAGCAACTCCTAAACCAGAAGCAATACCCATTGTCTTAAGTGAAGGATTAGCTTTTGGTTCTTCAACATTGACAACTGGTTGATCATTACTAACAACTGGTTTTACATATGGTGTTTCTGTATATTCATTAATTGTTTCAGGAACATCTAATACTGTTTCTTCAACTATAGGATCTGCAGTAGTATTAATATTTTCTTCTACAGGCCCTGCACTTAATGTAGAAATTTGTGTTTTTCCTGATGGATTAACATGAGAATCTGCATTAGGTAAATTATTATTAGGTTCTACAATTGTATCATCTTGAGTTGGTTCTGTAATAATAATTATTTCAGTACTAATTTCAGGTTTATATTGATTTGTATTTTCATTTGAAATATTAGGTTGTGTAGTAGGTTCTGTTTTAGGATTAGCTTTTGGACTAGGTTTTGTACTACCAGTAAATCCTTGAATGTTATTACCATTTTGAGAACCACTGCTTTGGTTACCAGTGTTTTGATTACCTGTATTTTGATTTCCAGTATTTTGATTACTATCAGGAATACTTGTATCAGCATTTCCTACATTTTTATTATCAGGTGTCTCAGTTTGAGTATCTGTTGTATCTGGTTCATTTAATTTAGCATGATAATCATTTATTAATTGTTTATAATCTTTAGATGTATCTATATAATCTGAATATGGATTCAAATCAAGATTAAAGTCTGAATTAAATGTTAAGTTTCCATCAGTATCTTGTACTGGATTTGCATACATAGCTGTTACTTGATCAATAGCACTATTAATTATTTCTTGTGCAGCTTGTACTACAGGAGCAAATCCATCTAATACTTCTTTATATTTATCTAATTTAGCTTTGATGTCTTTATAATTTGCTAATTCATCTCTAAATACTTGTATTTCAGCTTCAGATGGTTCTTGATGTTCACCAGTTTTAACAAATTGTCCTGATACTCTATCATAGTATCCATCTTCAACCATATGTCTTGATGCTTCCATTTCTCTAACTTTAGCATCTGTTTCATCTATTTTAACTTGCATTTCACTTAATGCAGAAGTTAATTCAGGTAATTTAGAATCATCTAATTCACCAAGTGTAGCAAGACTACCATAATCAGTAGTTCCCATATCATTAATGCTAGATGCAGCATTATCTATATAATCTTTAATAATGCCCATTGCTGTCATAACAGAATCTTGAATAAATGTAGCTGCTTTTTCATTAGCATTAAGTAAGTTTTGGTAGTTAGTCATATTTTTACCAACATCTTCCCAAACTCCACCTTGTAATATGTTAGATGCTCCTATTCCTGACATAAAATCAGTAACACTTGAATTTAATGCATGAGCTTTACCTACTTCTTCATCTAATGCAGGAATAATTGAATTAACAGCACTGTCTAGTGAACTAATACTAATTTTACCAACATTTCCTGCTTGTACAGTAGTTCCAAGTACTTCTTTTAATTGACTATATCTATCATTACTCATTATAGAGTTTTTAGTTGTATCTAATAAATCAGCTGAAGCATTTCTAAGATTTTCTAATTGTGCCGCAATTTCTGGATTAGTTGTTGCAAACATATTACTAATACCATCTGATAATGATGTAGATGCTATTTGAGATGCACAACCATCCATTTGGAATATAGCATTAGCTATTCCATAAACAGCTTCAGTTTCAGCTTTTAAATTTCCATATAATAAGTTTGTAATTGATCCATAGTAATTAGTAGCATTATACATAGCACCAATTACACCAGCTTCATTACTTGACTCTTTATTATAAGCAACATCTGTATGCTCTGTTATTTGTCCTCTAATTGCTTCCATTGAATTATTAACATAAGATAAGTTAGAGGCTAAAGTATTTTCTCCATCTTTAGTACCATATGCACCAGCAAATGTTGCTAAATCTAAAGCATTTCTTTCTTTTAATTCATTATATAAATCTTCTGTAGTTAATAATTTAACTTCGAATCCATCTATTTCATTTATATCACAGTCAATCCATTGATTAGTAGCACTATCATATCTTTGCATTCTAACAAGATCACTAGTGTCCATATTGCCTCTTCCAGCTAGCCAATCAATAGCACCACTTTTTAACATACTTACACGATAATGACCGTGGTCTTGTGAATTACTAGTGATTAACATAGTATTATGACCGCTTTCTCCCATATAGTCTATATCATCAAGCATTTCACCATAGGCTTCATAACCTACACTTTTGTCTGGAATATAGTTTACAATAAGAACATTGCCGCCCATATTTGTATTAACTGCATTTCTTTGCCTTTGTGCTAAATCATAAGTAGAATTAACAGGGTCTCCTCTTTCTGCACAAATTGCTGATTGAATATAACCATGTGTATATGCATCACAGTTTATAACTCTAACTTGAAGATCAGAGTGTTCATTAGAAACTATACCTGCGGCATACATACCAGTTTCACCACTTCCACTGAATGTCATAACACCAACATTAGTTAGTGGAACACCATTACCTAAAGCAGCATCAACAGCATTAGGAACTTCGGTAGAAGTATTTCCACCGTATCTACTACCTATAACTAAAATAGTTCCTGTAGGTGCGTTTCCGGTTAATATAGTTCCATTGATATAGTCACTATAATTACCAGTACCACTTTGTGGATTATGATAGTCTCTTCCCATACCTGGATACATACCAACAACTGCTGTTGAACTTGTAGCATCAGGTGGCAAATATACAGAACCACTTCCGCCACTATTAGTTAAATAATAACCAACACCATCTGCAGTATTAACAGCTTTTACACGGGTATAACCAATATCTTTATATGCTTGTATTAAATCATCCATATTATCACCAATAATAATATATCAAATTTTTTAATAAAAATAAACGGATATGTTATAATAATTGTGATGTATATGAAAGATTTTAACAATAAGATATTAATATTAAAAGATAATCAAAAAGAATTATTTTTAAAAAAAATAGATTTTCTTTTAAATATAAAGATAATTACATTAAATGAATTAAAGAAAAAATACTATTTTGATTATGATAAGAGAGCATTATATTTTATATGTAATAAATATAATGTTATTTATGATGTAGCTAAAAAATATGTAGATTCTATATATTATATTGATGATAAGTGTCATTCTAAAAAAATAGATTTATTAAGAAAAATAAAGAATGATTTAATTGATAATAGTTTATTAGAATTTAATCCTTTATTTCATGAATTTTTAAAGAACAAAGATATTGTTATATATAATATTGGAAAAGTAGATAAATTTTATATTAATATTTTTAAAGAATTAGAAAGTATTTCTAATGTTGAATATATAAATGATGAAGTTAAACCATCTAAAAAGAAAATATATGAATGTAATAATATGGAAGAAGAAGTATCTTTCGTAGCGTCTCAAATATGTAAACTTATTAAAGATGGTATAGATATAAATAATATTAAATTAATTAATGTTAATGAATCTTATTTATTTACAATAAGAAATATATTTAAAATGTTTAATATTCCAGTAGAACTTAAATACCAAGAAAGTATAATAGGCAGTTTAATAGTTCAAAAATTTGTTGAGTGTTATGATAAAAATATTAATAAGACAATAGATGCAATAAAAAAATTAGTTCATACTGAAGAAGATGAATATATATTTAAAAAGATAGTTAATGTAGTAAATGAATATTATTTTATAGATGATTATTTAGATGTTAAAGATAATATTGTTAATGATTTATCTAATGTAAAGATTGAATCTAAAAAATATAATAATTCTGTTAGAATAATTGATTTAGAAGATGTTAGTGATAAAGATTATTGTTTCTTAATTAATTTTAATGAAGGATCTTTCCCAGTAAAATATAAAGATGAAGACTTTTTAAGTGATAAAGAAAAAAATAATTTAAATATAAGTACATCAAGTGAATTAAATGAGAATGAAACTATTAATATTAGAAATTATATTAAGGGAATAAAGAATTTAATAATTACATATTCTAAATATAATTTAAAAGGTGAAATATATATATCTAGTATTTATGATGAAGAATTATTTGATTTTGAAGAAGTAAAAGAAGATTATTCATCATCTAATATGTTTAATAAAATTGAATTGTTAAAATTAATGGATGAAAATAGAAAATTTGGTAGTGTAAATGATAAATATAGATTATTATTTAATAGTTATAATGATTTAAAATACTTAAATTATGATAATAAATTTAAAGGTATTGATATAAAAGATTTAAATAAGTATTTAGATAATTCTTTAACTTTATCTTATACAAGTATTAATTCTTATTATCAGTGTGCATATAGATATTATTTATCAAATATTCTCAAAATAGAAAAATATGAAGAAACTTTTGAAACAATAGTTGGTAATATATTTCATAAAATATTATCAGAATGTTTTGTTGATAATTATGATTATGAATCTTCATGGAATAGGGAAGTAAATAATTATAAATCAAAATTTGAATTTTCAAAGAGTGATTTATTCTTTTTAGATATATTAAAAGATGAACTTGTTTTAATAATAGATGTTATTAAAAATGGACTAAATTATACACAAGTAAAACAAAGCATGTATGAAAAAAAGATAATTATTGAAATAAATAAAGATTTACATATTATATTTAAAGGTTTTGTAGATAAGATTTTATATGATGATTTTGATGGCGAAGTAGTATGCGCTATCATTGATTATAAAACAGGTAATCCACATTTAAATTTAAATAATACTGTTTATGGTTTAGATATGCAACTTCCAATATATGCATATTTAATTAAAAATAGTAATGTAATTAAAAATGTAAAAATAGGTGGCTTCTATTTACAAAAGATATTAAATAATGAAACTGATATAGAAAAGAAAAAGAATTTATTAAAATTGCAAGGTTATTCAAATAGTGATGTAAATATTTTAGAAAAAGTAGATACTTCTTATAATGATTCAAATATTATAAAAAGTATGAAAACAACAAGTAATGGTTTTTCTAATTATTCTAAAGTTATTAGTAGTGAACAAATAGATTTATTAAATAAAATAATTGATAAAAATATTAAAGATGCCGCTAATAATATAATGAATGCTAAATTTGATATTAATCCAAAAGAAATAGATGGTAAAAATTATGGATGTGAATTTTGTAATTATAGAGACATATGTTATATGAAAAATGATGATATAGTTTCTTTACAAAAACCTGATAATATTTTTGGAGGTGAAGAAGATGGCATGGACTAAAGAACAAGAACAAGCTATTTATGATAGTGGATCAAATATTATAGTTAGTGCTGGAGCTGGTTCTGGTAAAACAGCAGTTCTATCTGAAAGAGTACTTCAAAAGATATTAAATGGTGTTCATGTAAATGAATTATTAATTCTTACATTTACAAAAGCGGCAGCTGAAGAAATGAAAAGTAGAATTAGAAAGAATATTTCTTCTCATAAAGAACTTGCACACGAATTAACTTTACTTGATTCATCTTATATAACTACATTTGATAGTTATGCTTTAAGTGTGGTTAAAAAGTATCATTATTTGCTTAATATACCAAAAGATGTAGGCATTACAGATGAATCTATTATTAAAATACAAGAAACTAAAATAATGGATGAAGTATTTGAGAGTATGTATGATAAACATGATGAAGTGTTCTCATCTTTAATAAAGAAATATTGTATTAAAAATGATTCTATGTTTAGAGAATTAATATTAAGTGTCGCTAATAGTATTAATAATGATATTAATTGTGAACAATTTATCAACAATATAAAAAATAATTATTATAAAGATGATAATATTAATAGGATAATTGATGAATATGAACAACTTATTAACAATAAAATTGATTATATTAAAGATTATCTTTCATTAGCGGGTAGTTATTTTGATAATGATTATGTTGAAAAACTAAATATAGAATGTGAATCAATATTATCTTCAAATATAGATGATTTATATGAATATTCTAAAGTTAAATTACCATCTGTACCTAGAGGTAGTGATGATGAATCTAAAGCATATAAAGCAGAACTTAAAAATATTTTAGATGAATTAGTATCATTAGGAAAATATGGTAATAGACAAATGATATATGATGATATTATGTCATCTAAAGATCATGTATTATGTATATTAGATATAGTAACTCAATATATTAATAGGTTAGATTATTATAAACAAACTAATCAGTTATACACATTTAAAGATATAGCTTTTAATGCTATTAAAGTAGTTTCTGAAAATGAAGAGGTTAGAAATGAAATAAGAGATTCATTTAAAGAAATAATGATTGATGAATATCAAGATACTAATGATATACAAGATAAATTTATTAAATTAATTGAAAATAATAATGTATATATGGTTGGTGATATTAAACAATCTATTTATAGATTTAATGGGTCTAATCCAAGTATATTTAAAGAAAAATATGATAATTATTCAATTAATAATGGTGGTAGAAAAATAGATTTATTAAAGAACTTTAGAAGTAGAAAAGAAGTATTAAAAGGTATTAATGATTTATTTGCATTAATCATGGATAATGAAATAGGTGGAGCAGAATATAAAGAATCACATGAAATGGTATATGGTCTTACAACTTATGATGAATTTAATGATATTAATTATGATATGGATATAATTGAATATGAAAGTGATGAAAGTAAGAATTATTCTAATTATGAAATTGAAATATTTGCTATTGCTAAAGATATAAAAGAAAAATTAAAGAATAATTTACAAGTATTTGACAAGAAAACTAATACATTTAGAAAAGCAACTTATAGTGATTTTGTTATTATTTTAGATAGAAGTAAATATTTTGATGATTATAAAAAGATATTTGAATATGAACAAATACCATTATCTATTTTAAGAAATGATAAATTAACTACAGGAACAGATATTAATTTAATTAGAAATATTATAGATTTTATTATTAAAATTAATGACAAAGAATATGATGAGAATTTTAAATATGATTATATGAGTATAGGAAGAAGTTTCTTATATGAAATGAATGATGAAGAATTATTTAAAATATATGTAAATGATAGCTATAAAGATACTAAATTATATAAAGATTTTTCTAATATTAAATCCATAAATTCTATAACATGTGGTGAATTGTTCTTAAATATATTAGATATTACTAATTTTTATAATAAATTATATAAAATAGGTAATTATGATGAAATCAATACTAGAATAAGTACTATGTATGATATAGCAGTACAATTTAATAATCTTGGTTATACTATATATAATTTTAGAGATTATTTAGATAATGTAATTAATGAAGGAATAGATATTCAATATGAAAGTAGATTAGGTAATGTAGATGCTGTTAAGATAATGACTATTCATAAATCTAAAGGACTTGAATATCCAATATGTTATTTTGCTGATTTAGATCATAAATATAATTTAAGTGATGTTAAATCTAAAATATTAGTTGATAAAAAGTATGGTATTATGATTCCTTCTAGTATGGATGATACTAATTCTAGTGTAGTAAAAGATTTATTTATGAATGAATTTTTAAAAGAAGAAATAAGTGAAAAGATTAGATTGTTATATGTAGCTCTTACAAGAGCAAGAGAAAAAACAATAATATTTTTACCTAGAAAAGAATCAAATCTTTTAGATAAAAAAGTTAATGGAACTATAGAAGATGAAAAAAGAATGAAATTTATGAAATTATCAGATATGGTATATGCTTGCATTGAAGATTTAAATAATTATGTAAGTTATATTTCATTAAAAGATATACCATTATCTAAAAATTATTTGTTTAAGAGTACAAAGAAATCTATAGAATGTACTGGATGTGAAAAAATAGATGTTAAAGAAATAAATATTTCATATAAAGAAGTAGAATCTAAACATTTTTCTCATGAAAATATTAATATTGTTAATAAAGAAACACATGATAATATGAGTTTTGGTACTAAAGTACATGAAGTTTTAGAATTAATTGATTTTAAAAATTATAATCCAAATATTATAAAAGATGAATTTATTAGAAATAAGGTAACTAAGTTCTTAAATAATGATTTACTTAAAAATATCAAAGATGCAAATATATATCATGAATATGAATTTAAATATGTTAATGAAAATAATGATTATCATGGTATAATAGATTTAATGTTAGAATATGATGATCATATAGATATAATTGATTATAAATTAAAAGATGTATCTAATGATGATTATAAGAAACAATTAGAGGGTTATAAAGAATATATAAGTAGTGTATCTAATAAAAAAGTAAGTACTTACTTATATTCAATAATTGATGAAAAAATAACAAGTATTTAGGAGGAAAGAATAAAATGAGAGAAGAAGAACCAAATACAGAAGTAGTTCAAACAACTACAGAACCAGTTCAGGTAGCTGCAAATACAGGACAAGTTGGTTCAGAACCTGTACAAGTAAGTAGTGAACCACCTGAAGATGCACAACAAGCTAGTTCAAAATTTATTCTTATATTCTTTGGAATAGTATTAGTAGGATCTATAATATTCTTTATTGTTAAAGCTCAATTAGATAAGAAAGAAGATAGTAAATATAGATTGCCTAAACATGAAGAACAAAATACTACTTTGGTAAATGAAACTAAAACAGTTGATATAAATGAGACTAATACAACAGTTGAGGAATATACTTGTAAAGAAAATACACATAAATATGGAAGCGATACTGCTAAAGAATTTACAAAAGATGATTTATATGTAAAAGGTATTACTCTTGGTATGAGTAAAAAAGATGTAATATCTAAATTAGGTAAAAATTATACTGAAAAATACTGGGATGATGAAGATACTATTACAGGTATTTTAGAATATTCTGATATTGAAATAGAATTCTATAAGATTCAAAACGACGATGGAAATGTAACAATTGGAGAAGAATTATTTAGAATTAATATAGATAATGATAATGTTACAACAAGTAGAGGTATTAAAGTAGGATCATCTATAGAAGATGTATTTAATGCATATAAGAAAGAAAATATATCTTCATATAAAGTAATGGATATGAATAATGAAGATGGTGAAATGTGTTTTGAATATGATTTATCTAATATAGATGAAATAGAAACAATTGCAGTAAATGAAACTGGGGCAGTTAATCCATATGAAGCATTTAGTGATGCTATTCAATTTGAAATTAAAAATGGAAAAGTATCACATATTAAGATATGGAATGGACCAGAATAAAATAATTAGCACTTGATATTGACAAGTGCTAATTTTAGTATTAGAATATTTTTTGAAAGTGAGGAATTATGAAAAAGAAAGAATTTAAATCATCATCAAAAAGAGTATTGGATTTAATGATAAATTCCATTTATACTAACA
>JAEEGL010334274.1_pt1 | contig 22056 bp, 16 predicted proteins | sample 9134231 | NCBI WGS metagenome assembly JAEEGL01 (sample SAMN16246548, study PRJNA631951) | gut metagenome | biome: gut microbiome; feature: rumen; material: fiber-attached | host: Bos | place: Iran: Karaj | collected 2018-10 | reverse complement strand
CCATCGACCGTGACCGTACCTCTGTCAACCTCAATGAGAATATGGATAGTCTTGTTCCTGACGCTAAGATTGCTGATAAGGCAAAAGGCTGGATATGTGGTCAGACTGCCCGCGATTTCGTAAAGACAAAGACTGGTAGAGGAGGGAGTATGGACATCCAGGAGTCAGAAGAGTTTCAAACCAGCAAATTCTTCTGCAAGACCAACTTTGATATGGACGAAATATCCAGGGAGGAGAAGGACTATGCTAATTATCCTATCCCTCAGTTCTACCATTTTGATTCGCCTGAAGTACGTGAGCGTATTTTATACGCTAACTTCCTTCAAGTCAATCAAGATGTAAAAGATATGATTAAAGAGATACAAGAATTCAATAAGAAATAAATATCAGATAACTATCAAGTCATAAACGTCCCATCAATAATCAAGATGGGATGTTTTTGTTGTATTTATCCGCTAAAATTGGTTAAAAAGTAAATTATTTGATTTATAAGACCTTATTTTTCCGATTATAGAATGATAATTGCGAGAAAAACATTATCTTTGCACTCAATAACTAAAAGCGTTAAACATGGAAGGTAAAGATTTGAACCGGTTGAAAGTGGTACTTGCTGAGAAGAAACGCACCAATAAATGGCTTGCAGAACAGTTAGGTAAAGATCCTGCAACTGTGAGCAAGTGGTGTACCAACTCGGCACAACCAAATTTGGAAAATCTCATGGAGATTGCCAAAGTGTTGGAGGTGGATGTAAATGAATTGCTAAGAATGTAGTTTGGAAATAATGTTGCAATGTCGCGGCAAATAGTATAAAACTGTACATTATGTATTTAAATGGCGATATAGGTGGATTTGCTACTTTTGACAATATCAATCACAAGTTGATAGATGATTTGAAAGTACAGTTACGTGAAGGCTGTAGGCTGCAAATTGCTGCTGCCAGTTTCTCTATTTATGCTTTTGAGGCACTAAAGGAAGAATTGGAGCAGATAAAGGAACTGCAGTTTATCTTCACCTCGCCCACTTTCAATAGTTCTGAAACTGGAAAGAAGGAGAAGCGTGAATTCTACATACCTAAACTAAATAGGGAACGCAATCTATATGGTTCAGACTACGAGATTCGTTTACGCAATCAACTTTCTCAAAAAGCCATTGCTCGCGAATGTGCTAACTGGATTCGTCGAAAGGTTCGTTTCAAATCAATAGTCACAGAAGGCAGAATCAATGGTTTTATGAATCTTGATAATAAAGAGATTGATTATACCTATTTGCCATTTAATGAGTTTACAACGACTGAGTTGGGTTGCGACAGAGGTGATAATATCAGTCCAGGTATCAACAGGTTCCCATCTCCTGCTACTGAGCATTATATCAACTCTTTCAAAGAACTGTGGGATGACAGACAGCATTTCAAGGAGGTTACGGATGCTGTGATGGAAAATATTGAGACTGTCTATAAAGAAAACTCTCCAGAGTTTATTTATTATGTAACTCTTTACAATATATTCAATGAATTCCTGGAAGACTTGACAGAAGATGAGTTGCCCAAGGAGGGGACAGGATTCAGAACTTCAGCCATCTGGAATAAGCTCTATGATTTTCAACGTGATGCTGCCATAGCTATCATTAACAAGCTATCGAAATACAACGGCTGTATTCTGGCCGACTCCGTAGGTCTTGGTAAGACGTTTACGGCATTGGCAGTCATCAAGTATTATGAGTGTCTGAACCGCAATGTCCTGGTACTCTGCCCTAAGAAGTTGCATGATAACTGGGACACCTTTACCAAGAACTACGTCAATAATCCTATCGCCAAAGACCGTTTGCGTTATGATATCCTGTTCCACTCAGACCTAAGCCGTGAGACCGGCTACTCCAGTGGCACTGACCTGACACGCGTAAACTGGGGAAACTACGACCTCGTGGTGATTGACGAGAGCCACAACTTCCGCAACGGCGGTAAGGTTACGATGGATGACGATGACGATGATCCCAAGGAGAATCGCTATCTGAAGCTGATGAATAAGGTCATCAAGGATGGTATACCCACTAAGGTGCTGATGCTGTCAGCTACTCCAGTTAACAACCGCTTCAATGATCTGAAAAACCAGCTTCAGCTGGCCTATGAAGGAGAATCAGAGATAATGAACGAGCGATTGGATATTGGCACAGACATCGACGACATCTTCCGTCAGGCCCAAAAAGCTTACAATAAATGGAGCCGTTTGGACCCCGATGAACGTACTACAGAGCGTTTGCTCGACTCTCTAAGTTTCGACTTCTTCCAATTACTTGATGCTGTGACTATAGCTCGAAGCCGCAAGCATATCGAGAAGTATTACGATATATCCGAGATAGGTAAGTTCCCCACACGTCTGCCCCCGGTTGAACGTCGTTCACCACTAACAGACCTTGCCGAAGCTCCAACTTTCAGTGAGATAGCTAACAAGCTGAATTGGTTGAACTACAGCGTTTACACACCCTCAAACTATATTCAAGCCAGTAAACTATATCTCTATCATGCTGACCGCAGTGATGAGGGGTCTGGCCTGTCGATGGCAGGTCGTGAGAAAGGTATACGCAAGCTGATGGCCATCAACCTGCTTAAACGTTTAGAGTCATGTGTTAATTCTTTCCGCTTGACACTAGAACGCATTAAAGAGCAAGTTGATGACACCCTTGAAAAGATAGACAAGCACGATGGCAACTTTGGTACCATCGAGGCTTACGACCTCGACATTACAGACGAGGAGGACGATCTCTTTGTGGGAGGTAAAAAGACCCGTATCGATTTGGGCGATATGGACACCCTGAGTTGGAGGCGCGACTTGCAGGAAGACCAACAGACGCTACAAACTCTGCTTGACATGATAGAACCTATCACGCCAGCCCATGATACTAAGCTAAAGATGCTTGAAGAGGACTTACGCGATAAGTTTGACAATCCTATCAATGGCCAGAATCAGAAAGTCCTTATCTTTACAGCATTCTCTGATACAGCAGACTATCTCTATGAGAATCTTGCCATGCGTATCAAGAACAATACAGGTCTGAACGTAGCTCTTATCACGGGTGACAACCAAGATAAGTGGACGATTAATAACCGTAAGTTACGTTCTGACTACAATACAATCCTGACGCTCTTTTCACCAATCTCTAAAGAGCGCGACAAAATATATCCAGATGTAAAGGATGAAATAGATGTACTTATAGCAACCGACTGTATCTCAGAAGGACAAAACCTTCAGGACTGCGACTATCTGATTAATTTCGATATCCATTGGAATCCTGTGCGCATCATTCAGCGTTTCGGTCGTATAGACCGTATCGGTTCCAAGAACGATGTGATTCAGTTAGTTAACTATTGGCCTGACATGGAGCTTGATGATTACATCAATTTGAAGGGTCGTGTGGAGAGTCGTATGAAAGCTACCATCTTGACAGCCACGGGTGATGATAACCCGCTGACACAGGAAGAAACTAACGACTTGGAGTACCGTCGCCAACAGTTGGAACGTCTGAAAAGCGAGGTGGTTGATTTGGAAGAGATGAACAATGGTGTCAACATCATGGACTTGGGGCTGAACGATTTCCGTATGGATTTGCTGCCACACAAAGATGACCATGATTTGATCAAGGCAGCTCCAGGCATGAGTGCCGTGGTGGCTGCAAATGACATCGTACAGCCTGGTGTAATGTTTATCTTGAAGAACCGCAACAATGGTGTGAATATCAACAAACTCAATCTGCTGCATCCTTTCTATATGGTCTATCTAGGCTATGATGGTGAGACCATCTGCACCCACCTGCAGCCCAAACAGTTGTTAGACCGTATGCGTTCTGTCTGCAAAGGTAAGAGCGAATATGACAAGGAACTTTGCAAGGCATTCAATGCTGAGACCCATGACGGCAAACGGATGGAGCGCTATAGCTGTCTGCTACAGGATGCCATCCGTAGCATCATTGAGGTGAAGGAAGAACGTGATGTAATGAGTCTGTTCTCTGCAGGTGAGACCACTGCCTTGATGGGCGATGTACAAGGTTTAGACGATTTTGAACTGATTTGCTTCTTAGTAATACGATGAGAGAAAATCTGCTGCAATATCCAGAAACTACGCTGTTTGGCAAAACAGTAGCCAAAAAGCTCTTTTATGATCAGCTTGACGTTAGCGCCAAGATGAAGCAGCGGTTTGTGAACGACCTTGAAGAAATCGTCTGGCTCTACAAACTTGCCCCCACTACGCTTAATGTGCAAAAGGGTGAGAAGATTAGTGAGATAGAGATTATGCTCTGTCCACTGAAGGATGTGGAATGTCCTGTTGACGTATTCAAGTTCATCAGTCAGAAGATACCACACCATATCGTTTTTATTCTCCAGTATGGTGACAGTTACCGACTTCTGATACAGTACGGACAGGACAGCTTTGTTTCGCCCTGGTGCAAACAGGAAGAGTTATCACTAAAGATAGAAGGTCAGACGCTAGACCGTATCTATGATGGTTTTGTTGGTCAGTTGACAGGTATCGGTAATCGTGACAGCGAAAGCCTACAAGAGATTATCAGGCTGAAAAAGGAAATCAAAAAACTGTCAGACAAAATAGAAACTATGCAGCGTCAGATACGCCGTGAGCCACAACTGAACCGCCAGCTGGCGATGAACGGCGAGGCGCGAGCAATGAAACAACAGTTAGCAAAATTAAAAAATGAATTAGATAAATGGAACACTTAAAACAAGAAACAGTAAGTGGCGCACAACTGAATATGGATGCGCTCTATCAAATTTGTCCGCAGTGTTTTACGGAGAGTAAAGATCCAAAGACTGGTGTGGTAAAACACGCAGTGGATTTCGAGAAGCTGCGATTACTGCTTGGTGATAATGTAGCAGAAAGTGATGAGCGATATGACTTCACCTGGGTTGGCAAACGTTCTGCCCTACTGGAAGCCGCTAAGCCCATTCGCAAGACTCTGCGACCATGTCCTGAGGAGAGCGTCGATTGGGAGAATACCAAGAACCTATATATAGAGGGTGATAACTTGGAAGTGCTTAAACTTCTTCAGAACTCCTATATGGGAAAAGTGAAGATGATATATATTGACCCTCCTTATAATACTGGTAATGACTTCGTGTATCAAGACGATTTCCATCAGACAAAGCAGGATTATGACCTATTCTCTGGCGATATCACCGAAGAGGGCGAACGACTAGTAAAGAATACCGAAAGCAATGGCCGCTTCCACTCCGATTGGTGCTCGATGATATATTCGAGGCTGATGGTAGCGAGAAGTCTTTTAAAAGAGAACGGAGTAATTTTTATTTCAATAGATGATAATGAACAACGTAATCTAAAAATCATCTGTGATGAAGTCTTTGGTGAAAAAAATTTCGTTGCAATGATTCCATGGAGAAAAAGAACTGCTAAGTCAGATGTTCCCTTTGGCATTTCTCAAGATTACGAATGGATTATTATATATGCTAAGTCTGACAAATTCGTTGCTAGTATAGATGGGAAAGAAAGGAAATATTATCTCTCTGAAGACTTTCCTGACAAGCCATGGCGTGTTCATGATTTGACAAAACAGACAACTGCAAGCGAACGTCCAAACAGTTTCTTTACAATCATTAATCCCAAAAACGGGCAAGAGTATCCAGCAAATCCAAATAGAACATGGGCAATAACAGAGGAAACCTTTAAACAATATTATAGTGAAAACCGTATTGTTTTTCCTGGGGATTATGATTTCCTAAATATTGCAAAACCTGTTCTTCGGTATTGGAAGGAGGACGATATGAAGAAGGCGGGTGAAGCATTTGGAAGAGTTGCTGTAAGCACAAAATTGCCCGAAGAAATAGGAATGTCGCAAGATGGTACAAAAGAGGTTACAGATATTTTCGAGAGGAAGATTTTTTCTTTTCCTAAACCATCGTCGCTTATTAAGTTTTATCTTACCATTATGCATGATTCCAATGCGCTTGTTCTTGATTTCTTTTCCGGTTCTGCAACAACAGCTCACGCAGTTATGCAATTAAATGCTGAAGATGGGGGCAATCGCAAATATATAATGGTACAACTTCCAGAAAAAACAGACGAAGATAGTGAAGCATTTATTTCTGGATATACAAATATTTGCGAAATAGGGAAAGAACGCATTCGTCGGGTTGGGAAGAAGATTAAGAAGGATTCTCCACTTACAACACAAGATTTGGATGTTGGTTTCCGTGTATTCAAGTGCGCTGACAGCAACATGAAAGATGTGTATTATACTCCTGCCGACTACAACCAACAGATGCTGTTTGACCTGGAAGACAATATCAAGGATGGCCGTAATGACCTCGACCTGCTCTTTGGATGTATGCTCGACTGGGGCGTAACCCTCGATTTGCCTCTGCGCTCAGAGAAGGTGGACGGCGTGACCATCCACATCGTCAACGAAGGCGACCTTGTGGCTTGTTTCGACCAAAACATACCAGAGTCAGCCATTGACCATATCGCCTCTCTGCTGCCTATGCGAGTTGTACTGCGCGACAGTTGCTTCAAAGAAGCCAAGGAGAAAATGAACTTCTTTGAAATCTTCAAACAGCGCACGGGATGGAGCGAAGAGGAAGTAAGAAAGAATGTCCGTGTCATTTAAATATCTAAAAACATGAAGCCAATAGATTATCTAGAAAAAGTTTATAACAGAGAGAGTTTTAATTTTCAGTTTACAAAAGGGCATATTTTTAGAGGTACTTCTCCTATATGTTCTTTTGATGGTAATTCATGTTTAAGAAAAATACCACCAACATATGGTGGGGGAATGATGACCATTTTTGAATATGATGAAGTATTAGAGATTATACAAAGAGTAGGTGCAATGCGTGAATTCTCCGCTGGAATATATCATTTTCTTGCTTCATGGCGTGGTCATAGCGAAAACGCAATAATTCACATAGACAATGACACGATTGAAGCATTGACTTTGACGGCTATCGATGACCCAGAAAAAAAGGATATAGTATTAACAATATCAGTTCCTCCTTATATAATAGCATTCTCTGATTGTAGCAATATAATCTTTGATTAGATGTGAATGTAATGAAAAAAGATGAAATGACAATTCAATATGAAACTGAAGTTTAAACATCAGCAATTTCAGAAGGATGCAGCACAAGCTGTCACTGACGTGTTCTTTGGCCAGCCATTCTCTGACAGGAACACCTATCAGATAGACCAAGGTTCAGGTGGCGGCAACTTCTTCGAGATGATTGGTACCAGTAATATGCCGCTGAAGATAGAACGCGAGACGCTGATAGACAATATCCGTCAGGTACAGATGCGTCAGGGTATGAGACCCATTGACCGACTGGAAGGAGGAAAGGATTTGAAGCTGACCATCGAGATGGAAACGGGTACGGGTAAAACCTATACCTATATCAAAACCATGTATGAGCTGAATGCCAAGTATGGCTGGAGCAAGTTCATCATCGTGGTACCCAGCGTGGCTATCCGTGAAGGTGTGAAGAAGAGTTTCGACATTCTTCAAGACCACTTCGCTCAGGACTATGGTAAGCGCATACAGTACTTTATCTATGACAGTAGCCAGCCCACAAAGATAGACATCTTCGCCTCGGACACCAATATGCACGTGATGATTATCAACACGCAGGCCTTCAATGCCCGTGGTGAGGATGCACGTCGTATTTATATGGCTCTCGATTCGTTCCGCTCTCGTAAGCCTATCAACGTGATAGCAGCTACCAATCCCATCGTGATTATCGACGAGCCGCAGAGTGTATTGGGAGCCAACAAGGCAAATGTTACCCGTGAGAAGATGACTGAATTTAATCCGTTGTTCACGCTACTTTATAGTGCCACCCACCGTAAGGACGATGTCTATAACATGATTTATCGTCTAGACGCAATGGATGCCTATAATAAGAAATTGGTAAAGAAGATTGCCGTGAAGGGGATTGAACAGAAAGGCTCTACAGCCACCAACGGCTACTTCAATCTTCAGGAAATACTTATTTCAACAGGTAATCCCCAGGCACGTATCTCGTTTGATGTGAAGTCGCCAACAGGTGTAAAGCAGACCACCAAGACGGTAGATGAAGGATTCAACTTGTATGATCACAGTGGAGAACTGGCAGAATACAAGGATGGCTACATCATCCAGCAGATTGACGGACGTGATGGTTCTGTGATGTTACTAAACGGTCAGAAGTACTATGAAGGAGATGTGGTTGGTGCTGTGAACGAGGATGCCCTACGTAGGATTCAGATTAGTGAGACTATCTACACCCATTTGGAGCGTGAGCGAGAATTGTACCGTAAGGGTATCAAGGTGTTGTCACTCTTCTTTATTGACCATGTGGAGAACTACCGCGTCTATGAAGAAGGCGGTGCGACCAGCAATGGTAAGTTTGCCGATATGTTCGAAGAGGAATACAAGAAAGCCGTGGAGTCACTGCAGCTGAACTTTGACGAGGGCGAATACTCCAAGTATTTGGGAAAGTGGCAATCAGAACAGGTACACCAAGGCTATTTCTCAAAGGATAAGAAAGGTCGCTTTGTGAACTCTAAACTAGAGCGAGGTACAACAGACTCGAACGACCGCGATGCCTATGACCTGATTATGAAAGACAAGGAGCGCCTGTTGAGCTTCGATGAGCCGGTACGCTTTATCTTCTCACACTCAGCCTTAAAGGAAGGTTGGGATAACCCCAACGTGTTCCAGATATGTACGTTGAAGAACTCAGACAACGAAACCAAGAAACGTCAGGAGGTGGGTCGTGGTATGCGTTTGTGTGTGAATGACCGAGGCGAGCGCCAGGATGAAGATGTGCTGGGCATGGATGTACACGAGACCAATGTGCTGACCATCATTGCCAGCGAAAGCTATGACAACTTCGCCAAGAAACTGCAGACGGAGATTGCCGAGGTGGTGGCAGACCGTCCCGTATTGGTTACTGCTACGCTGTTTAATGACCAAGTAGTGTATGACCAGAACGGTGAGGTGCATCGCTTCAGTCACGAAGAGTCTGTGGGTATTGTAGAGATGCTGGCCTATCAGGGCTATGTTAGGAAAGGGCGCTTGACGGACAAATACCATCAGGACAAGAAGAGCAAGACGCTCGACTTTGATGAGTATAATGCCGTCAAGGATGCTATCGTGCTGATGCTCGACAAGATATATGATCCTGACAAGCTGATGCCAGACAACAGCCGTAAGGTTCGTGAGGCCCACTTTGACAAGAACAAGTTTGATAAGAAAGAATTCCAGAATCTCTGGAAGAAGATTAACACGAAGACTTATTACACCGTCGATTTCGAAACGGATGAACTTATCAAGAAAGCCATCAAGGAGATAGATGACCATCTGAACGTTTCTGAAATCCGTATCATGGTGGGTACTGGAGCCTTGGAGAAGATTCAGGATAAGCAGTCGCTACAGAACCAGACGGCTATGACTGCTGCCAAGGTGAAGACCATTCATGTGAAAGAGGCCATTGGTGGAAGTGTAAGCTACGACTTGATAGGAAAACTGGTAGAAGCTACCCAGCTGACACGCCATACCATCGTGCAGATACTGACAGGTATTAAGGATGCCACTTTCAAACAGTTCAGAATCAACCCTGAGGAGTTTATCATCAAGGTTGGCAATATGATTAACCAGGTAAAGGCTTTGGCTGTAATCCAGCATATTGAATACCACAAGTTGGATGAACACTTTGAGACAGATATATTCGCAGAATCCACCCTGAAAGGCAAGCTGGGTATCAACGCCATCGAGTCTGCCAAGTCTCTCTACGACCTTGTCGTGGTTGACAGTGAGGGTATTGAGAAACGCTTTGCCGAGGAGCTGGAGGCACACGACGATGTGGTTGTCTATACCAAGCTGCCGAGAGGCTTCTATATCAATACTCCAATGGGTAAGTACAATCCCGACTGGGCCATCGCCCTGAAGGAAGGAGAAGTGAAACACATCTACTTCGTGGCAGAGACCAAAGGCAGCCTGGAGTCAGGCCAACTGAGAGGCACTGAGGCTGCCAAGATAGAATGCGCTCGTCAGCACTTCCAGACCATCAGCACTGGTGACATCAAATACGATGTTGTGACCAGCTATTCTGAATTAATGGATGCAGTAATGAATTAAAATAGTGACTTATGACTAAAAGAGAACTATATCAGTCCTTTCAGCAGGAGTTTCCATTGGAAACATTGAAGGACATGCCATTGGATAAGTATACCAATCTAAACAAAGAGGATTCTTTTTGCTATTGGCTGGAAAGCAGAACTTACGACTTAGGTTCCTTCTGGGGAGGTTCGTCGTATAAATTCTTAATCTACCGCTATAACAAACGACCAGCTGAAGGTGACCCGCGTGTAACCTATGACGATAAGTATGCCTGGTATTCCAATCTCGGGAAAGCCACCGCAGAAGAGGCATATAAATTAGTTCGTGATGAAATAGTCAAAGTGGCTACATTAGCTAATGATGGTGACTTCGAGGCGATAGATGGACTTGACAGATTAGGGCATTCCTATAAATGGAAGATTGCCTTTCTGTATTCCAACGAGAACTTGATTCCTATCTACAATAGAGGTATGCTGCAGGTGGTGGCCAATGAGCTGGGCATGAAGAATGTGCAGCGTGTCAAGACGGTGGAAATTCAAAAGTTCCTGATGGAGCAGAAGGGGGAAAAAGACCTATATGAGTTCTATGATGAGCTGCTGAAAATACTGGATTCCAAGAGTAAGGTAAACAGTTTTGAGGACATCAAGGCCACCATCATTGAAAAGCTGGAAGAAGATGATCGATTTGTGGCCAAGAAGTCTGGCAAAGACTATCTTTGGGTAGGAACCAAAGACGGACTAATTGGCAACGATGCTTGTCACTATGAGATCGTGAATGACTCCAACAGACGTGCAGGACACTCGAAGAGCACCATATTCGTTGAGATGCACCATGAGGGAAGAAAAGCCAAGCCTTTTAAAGCCTTACAGTCAGTAGAAGGTATTAAAACCTTTCCTTGGACTATATATGGTGAAAGACTCAATGAGAAAGGTTGGAGCATTAAGGAAGGTGAGACAAATGAACTGACTAACACTCTAATTCAAGAGCTATATGGTCTTGATAATGTAATTGGAGAAAAGGCCAAAGACATTATCAAAGAAAATAGCGAAGCACCAACTGACGAAAAGCAATACTGGTGGTTGTCGGCTCTGCCTAAAATTTGGAGCTTGGCAAGCATGAAAGTAGGTGAAGAACAGGATTACACTCTTTATAATGAGAGAGGTAACAAAAGAAAGATATATCAAAACTTCTTGGATGCCAAGGTTGGAGATGTAGTTATTGGATATGAAGCAAGACCTACAAAACAAATTGTTGGATTGCTTGAAATATCAAAAGCTGCTGATGACCATGCTATATATTTCAAGATGGTTGAAAAGTTGCCATCACCTATAGACTTGTCATCACTGAAGAGTACTGATGGGCTGGAGAATATGGAGTATATGAGGAATCCTCAAGGCTCTTTATTTAAGGTCACTCCAGATGAATTTGATATCATCATGGACTTGATACGAGATGACAACCCACTACCCAAGGAAGAGGCCAATGAACCATATGGCAAGAGTGAGTTCCTGGATGATGTGTTTCTCACTTATAAAGACTATGACCAACTTGAAAACCTGTTGCTCAGGAAGAAGAATCTGATTTTGCAAGGAGCTCCAGGCGTTGGTAAGACCTTTGCTGCTAAAAGACTGGCCTATGCCTTGATGGGCGAAAAGGACGATAACAGAGTTGTGCAGGTACAGTTCCACCAGAACTACAGCTATGAGGACTTTGTAATGGGTTATAAACCTAATGAAAATGCAGGTTTTGAACTGAAGAATGGCATATTCTATAAATTTTGCAAACGAGCTGCAACAGATAGAGATCATAAGTATTTCTTCATTATTGATGAGATAAACCGTGGCAATCTGAGTAAAATCTTCGGTGAACTGCTGATGTTGATAGAAAACGACTATCGTGACAAGCCCATTCAGATGTCCTATCGAGAGGAACATTTTGCGGTTCCATCAAACTTGTATATCATCGGTATGATGAATACGGCAGACCGTTCACTGGCCATGATAGATTATGCCCTGCGACCTAGATTCTCGTTCTTTGAGATGAAACCAGGATTCGATTCACCACAGTTTAAGGATTATATCCAAAAACAAATGGATCCGCATTTGAATCAATTAGTCAAGGCCATCATCGATTTGAATAAGGTCATTGCCAATGATGATTCCCTGGGTTCTGGGTTCTGCATCGGTCATAGCTATCTTTGCAACTTGGGATATCACTATAATTTGGAGAATATCGTTGAATATGACATCATCCCTATGCTCCGAGAGTATTGGTTTGATAATGACAATCTGTTTAATCAAGAAGCTCAAAAACTAAGGAACGCCCTGAAATGACAGAAGATAAAGGCATATTGATTCACAACATCTATTATATGTTGGCCTACGCTTTCCAAGAGCTTAGGCAGAATAACTATGCCGAAATCGAGGGCGAAAAGTTTGATGATATCTATGACCTCTTTGCCGAAATACTGGCAAGGGGTATCGCTTATCAGTTGAAACAGGGCCTCTATCGTGAATATGTGGCCAGGAACGAGTCCATGCAGACTGTTAGAGGCAAAATCAGCATCAATAGAACCATTGCCAACAGGATGCGAAACAACAATCAGATATCCTGTGACTTCGATGAACTATCAGAGGATAATGTCTATAATCAGATTCTGGTCACTACTGCTATTATTCTGATTAGACATTCCGATGTCAAGAAAGATAAGAAGGATAAGTTGAAGCAACTGATGCTCTTCTTCCAGAATGTTCAGTCAATAGATGTTCATACGGTACGATGGAATGCCTTGCGATTTGACAGGAACAACAGAAACTATCGTATGTTAGTCTATATCTGCTACTTTATCGCCAACGAGTGGCTGATGACCACCGAAGAGGGTAAATATAAGATGCGCGAGTTCTCTGATGAGCACATGAACAGGCTCTTCGAGAAGTTTGTGCTGGCATATTATAAGAAGCATCATCCGGAACTGAAGCCTTGCGCAAAACAGATAGACTGGAATATTGATAAAGAGGCAACGGATATTGCTATTCTGCCTATCATGCAGACGGACATCCTTCTGACAATGGAAGAGCGGACTTTGATTATTGATACGAAATACTACTCACATACGCTGCAAAAGCAGTATGACAAGACGAGTATTCACTCTCAGAACCTGTTTCAGATGCATACCTATGTGACTGAGTATGATACAGAGCATAAGGGAAATGTGGATGGTATGTTGCTGTATGCAAAGACGCAGGAGGATATTGTGCCTGACGATAAAATGCAACTAAAGGATGGTAATACAATCTATTTTAGAACGCTGGATTTGAACCAGGAGTTCGCTATGATTTGTGAAAGATTGGAGAACGTAATTGAGAATACAATATGAAGAATTATTTGTTGGTATTAATTATTGCCTTTTCTTACTCTTATGGTAAGGCGCAGGTTAGTTATGGTGACAATTTCTTAGTTGACTATAATGTAAAGATTAATTTGTCGACAGAGAATGATTCAATATTTTTGACTCTGATGTTAACATCTGAGAGACTAAAAATGTCTGATAATCCTAAGCTGCTTTTGCGTCTTATGGATGACAGTGTTATGTCATTAGATGGTTGTATGCTTGGATCAACAAACAAATCAGAAGGTGCTGTGATGATTGGTAATACTGCTGTAGCAATCAATCATTATGTCACTGAAGCGAAATTCCCAATCTCAAAAGAACAAGTCGAGAGCCTTTCCAAAGGAATAAAGAAGCTTCGCTTGAATACATCGCCAAAGTTCCATGAAAAGGAATGGAGAAAAGACAAAATAGGAAAGATACTATACAAGAAGTATAAAGAAAGTAGCAGTAATTCCTTCGAGGATGGCTTCTAATATGAAAGGAGATATTAAAATGTCGCAGAATAAGTATATAAGCACCAAAGATGCTGTCCGCCTAACTGGTCTTTCGACGCAGGAAATATACGCCCTTATTCACGATGGAAAACTTCCAGCTCGTAAGGCTCCCAAAAGTGGTTGGCGTATTTCTCCGCAGGATTTGGATACGTTGGGGCTGATTCGAGATAATAAATCTCCATCATTTGAAGATTCTCTTGTCGAGAGTTGTGCCTCATACGTGGCAGATGAAGAGCATTACTCACAAGTATTCAAAAAGATGAGCGAGGTGAAACGTAGTTTGAAAATAGCCACGGCAAATCTCAGGAACTTCAATGTGTTCGTAGAGTCTGAAGTTGGAGAAGAATCACTTCGCTTATGCGACTTCTTTCTGTCACTTGTAGAACGAGGTGTTCATGTTCAGGTGGTTTGCATGAAGCCTTTTGGTTTCTACCTATATACGAAGGAAAACTGCCCCCAACTTTTGGAGAATCAACTTTTCGAGTTACGCTATAACGGGCATAACCACATGAAGATATTCATTTTTGACGATGAGTGTGCATACTTTGGATCTGCAAACATAACCGAAGCTGCCATCGGAAAACGTGCTAGTGGGCATAGAAATCATGAAGCTGGGCTACTAGTATGGGGCTCGATGATACAAGCACCACTGCGCCACTTTGAAAAGTCATGGAATGATCCAGGCATCCTTAAACATACCTGGAAGCGTTTCGCTACAATGGCGAAGGAACTGAAAGAGAGATATGGAGAATAATGATTTCATGGAATTAATCTTCTATAAAGTATAATATGACTCGACAACATATAGTTTTCTTGACTGGCGCAGGAATCAGCGTGGATAGCGGACTGAGCACGTTCCGTGGCAAGGATGGGATGTGGTCGAATGAGGAATGGGCGTATTTGGCAAGTACTGACGCTCTCTACAATGATACTCAAAGGTGTCTGGACTTCTATAACTTTAGGCGGAAACAAATTGCAGAGGTGGAACCGAACGATGCCCACCGCATGATTGTAGAATTGGAGAAAGAGCATAAAGTAACTGTCATTACGCAAAATGTGGACAACCTACATGAACGTGCTGGTTCTAGTCAAGTGATTCATCTACATGGAGAGTTAAGCAAGGTTTGTTCAATGAATAATCGTACGACTTGCGTGAAAGAATATCCCCTGACTACACCCATCATGGTGGGTGACAAGGCAGAGGATGGCTCACAATTGCGCCCGTATATCGTAATGTTTGGTGAGTATGTTGACAGTATGAATGTGGCCATCGACTATGTAAGTAAGGCAGATATCTTCGTTGTCATTGGAACCTCGCTCAAAGTCTATCCGGCAGCAGGATTCATCAACTACGCTCACCACGAAGTTCCAAAGTTTGTGATTGACCCAGGAGAAATGGATTTGTGTACAAAGCTTGGTTTCACTCATTTTAAAACTACAGCAACTGAAGGGATGAAACTGTTGCTGGAGGCATTTGACGAATTATAATTATATACATTCATTATAAAAGAAACTATCATTATGGGATTATTTAGTTTTTTGTTTGGTTCTAAGAATAAAGAAGAGATTGCTTATTCTTCAGAAGTAATGGTTCAACTAGCAAAGAAATGGACTGAAGATTTTTTACTTTCAGCTCCAATATTACAATCTGCAACGTATGATAAGGATGAAATTTTCCTGTATTGTTGTTGGATTACCCTTGATTATGGTAAGAATTATGGTTATCTAAATAAAAACTCGAAATTAGACTACTTTTTTGAAAAAGTATGTCAAGCCGTTAGGAATACGGGAGAATATAACCAAACTGACATGGAACAGTTCATGTTCAGAGTAAAACAATACAATTGGCAGATGGGAAAAATGTTGGAGTGCGACTATCCGCGTACCAAGATGTTTTTCCCTGAGACTTTATATGCCCGATTTGTGCACATCGATTTTGACCACTATCATCCCGATCCTTTTGGAATTGATGACAATCTCATCAAATTTAGTGAGTATTTAGGTAGTTTCTGGAATAGAGTAAATCGTGAGATAATGAATAAATACCCCAAAAGAAAATAATAGCAGCACGAATTATGGCTACATGGGATAAAGAATTATTGCCAAGAGAGAACGGCGAAATAGTTCCAATGCAAGTGCCGGAAATAATTTCTGCAAGTAGAAGTACTGATATTCCTGCATTCTATGCTGATTGGTTCTTTCATCGATTAAAGGTGGGCTATTCAGCATGGACTAATCCATTCAATGGTGTAAGAAGCTATGTTTCATATAAAAATGTGCGCTTCATTGTTTTTTGGTCAAAAAACCCGAAACCATTGTTTGACCATCTTGACTATTTAGTGGAAAGGAAGATTGGCTGTTATATCCAGTTCTCACTTAATGACTATGAGGACGAGTCGTTGGAGCAAGGTGTGCCACCCATTTCTGAACGTCTGGATACATTTAAAAGACTTGTCGACAAATTGGGAATTGGCAGAGTTATATGGAGATTTGATCCATTGATTCTTACAAATGATATTGATATTGACAAACTTCTCCATAAAATAGAGCATATTGGTGACCGTTTACATGGATATACCGAAAAGTTGGTCTTCAGCTATGCTGATATTCTTGGCTATCGAAAAGTTAAAGCCAACTTAGAGAAAAACAATATTATATATCATGAATGGACAGAGCCTCAGATGCTAGAATTTGCAAAAGAGCTTTCAGAATTAAATAAAAAATGGAATTATGAATTAGCGACTTGTGGTGAACGAATCAACCTCAAACAGTATGGAATAATGAAGAATCATTGTATTGACTATGATTTGTTAGTTAGATTTGCCAATAACGATGAGGTGTTGATGAAATTTATAGGCGCTACAATCAAGAAACGCAGTTACAATATTTTTGGAGACCCCGAGAGTTTGCCAGCTAGTGCAATCGAACTTTCGGGTGATAGGTATGTAATCAAAGATGGGGGACAAAGAGATTTTTGTGGTTGTATGAGAAGTAAGGATATTGGAGAGTATAATACTTGTAAGCATCTTTGTGAATATTGTTATGCCAATGCCAATAAAGCTATTGCGATTGCTAACTATAATAAACATATTAGTGACCCATATAAAGAGAGTATAACATGATAGATATTGTTAAGTTTGTTGATCAATGCTATAACAAGCTGCCAGCCAGTCTAAAGAACTGCCCTTGGGTTGCCACTGATCATGGGCGGGCGCTTCTTCAAACAGAGGAACAAATGGATGCATATCTAGCCGCATATGGTGAGATGCATATTGTCAAATGTAGAGCTGCCCTTCAAAATTTCCCTTTTGAAGAGTTGATCATGAATTTTGAGATATTTGATTGGGGATGTGGTCAAGGTCTAGCATCGTTGACCTTTTTAGAATTCCTCCGAGAAAGAGGTATGCTCGGCAAACTTAACGGTATAACTTTAATAGAACCCTCTAAGATAGCTCTACAACGTGCGAAAACATGGGTGGAGCAAAATGCAGGTCCGGGTGTTCATGTAACATCGGTAAATGAGTTAATCCCTAATGACAATAATGCAAGGTTAGACCAAGTTAAATGTAATTCACAAATCAGCATTAATCTCTTTTCCAATATACTTGACATAAGAAGTCTTAGTTTGTCGTGGCTAGCTCATAAAACATCTTCCATGGCGAATACAAACTATATGGTTTGTGTTGGCCCCAAATTCTCTGAAAATACTCGTATTCAGGACTTTTGTGGTTACTTTAATCCCCAGCATTATTTTTCTGATATAAAGTCCTATCGATACGCATATACTACACATACACACCACCCGTATAGTTGTGAAACCAAATGTTTTGTACACAATAGGCGTAATGAAATTATTAATGAGTATGTAGAACATGCGCATGATTCTATTATCACAGATGATTATGATTATGCAATTGAGTGTATGCGTGGAATCGTTAACGATGAGACTTTAAGCTTCTATAATAGAATTAGAAATGAATGTAGCAATGCTTTTACTGTTTTTATTCGCCCGTTCATAGGTACAGACAATCCTGATATTGTTCTGGCAAATATAAGCAGAGGTATAATCCTTATCAATGTTTGTGATGATATAAATAAGTTAGAATCGGCCATTAGCAAGGTTGAAAACATTAAAAGTTATATCTTCAATACTCATTTGAAATCAATCAAAATAGACTCAATAATTAATAGGAGTGTTTTTGGTTGCGTTAAGACTGCTCTTTTTTTCCCGCATTCAACTCATCTTGAAGTAGAAGAAAGATTGAATGAACTTAATGAAGAAAGAAACGAACGGTCACATAATGAAAATGAGAAAGACTATTTCGAATATCTTATTAAGTTGTACCCTGATAATGACCTTTCAAAGAAACTTAACACAGTTACTTCACGCGGATTCCGTTATGATTACTACGATGAGTTATTAAAGATTATCACTGGTCATTGGCATTCATATATCGAAGGTGATACAAATTTTAATTTGAGCGACCGACAGAAAGAAATCGTTCGGAGTAACAACCTCCGTTTGCGTGTAAAAGGTGTCGCAGGTTGTGGTAAAACACAAGTTATTGCGAATCGTGCTGTTGAGCAACACCTAAAGACTGGCGATAAAGTTCTGATCATTACCTTTAATATATCACTTATCCAATATGTGAGGATGAGAATTCATCAAGTTCCTGCAGATTTCTCAACGAGCATGTTTGAAATAACAAATTATCATCAGTTCTTTCTATCGATGGCAAATAGATATTCTGAGAAAAGAATATCCTTGTCTGATTTTGACGACCCTGATTTTTTCGCTCCGTATTCTAATAAAACTGAAAAGTTCAAAACAATATTGATTGATGAGGTTCAGGATTTTAAGTCTGAATGGATCTCCTCACTAATTAATTATTTCTTGGCTCCTGAAGGCTCTGTCTCTGTTTTTGGAGATGGTGAACAGAATATATTTGAACGTTCTGTAGAACAAGACACGAAAATGCCATCTATACCAACATTCACAGGTCGATGGAATGAGATGAGTGAAAGAATTTCTATGCGTATTATTAATCCCAATATAGCAGCACTCTCATATGAATTTGCCAAAGTATTTGTTGATGAGACCTTGTTACCGTTGAACGCCCAAAATCAGCTTTTGTTTGAAACATATTGGATTAAATATTGGAATGTTGGAAAAGACAAAAATGCATATGCACTTACACAAAATATTTTGTGGATATTGCAGGAGTATAAAATTGAACCCAGAAATGCAGTCATTATGTCTGAATCCATTAATTTATTGAGAGATGTTGAGAAGAATTACTTACAATTATCTCATAATAGAACATTGACAAACTTTGAAACAGCTGAACAATATGAGAAATTATGTAAAAACCAAAAGAGCCCAACATTATTTCAAAAAGATTTGAAAGAAATAAGGAGGGCTGCCAAAACACATTTCACAACAGATAGCGATTCAATTAAACTATCAACAATACACAGTTTCAAAGGATGGGAATCAGAGAGTGTTATATTACTTTTGCAACCAGAAATGAAAATCAATGAGTCGTACGACGGGTATTGTATACAAGAGCGTGAAAATACGCCCGCCCTTATCTACACGGCCTTAACTCGTGCCAAATGCAATCTTTTTATCCTGAATTTAGGGAATGAGAAATATCATAGTTTTTTCAAATCAAATATTATTTAATCTATGGCTTTAGATTTTAGCATACAAGAGAAGCGCGTCATTTATAATATTCTAGCGCAGATAATGAAGGCAGATACCATTATAAATCCTGCTGAAGTAAGATTTCTTGATGAAGTGTTTTATAATTTCAATTTGAGTTTAGATGAGTTTGACCATATGGAAGAGGTGGATTTCGATGAATTGTCACTAGCCTTTTCCAATTTTTCAGAAGAAAAAAAGGAATATGCCAGGCAGATGTTTGTGGAAATGTCAGAATGTGATGGGTATGTTGACCCACGTGAGAAAAGTCTTATTGAAAAATTAGTTTAAGAATTACTATTTATAAATAAGGTGTGTAAAGGGTGAAATAGCATTTTCACTCTTTTTTTTACGTCATTGTTAACCTTTTCTCATTATGAGGTATATTATGATGAACAGGCTGGGCAAGAATAAAAGTCTGGATGGTTCAATGTGGTGTTGAGACCACACTCATAAATAACAAAGTTCTAATTAAAACATTTACTAGTTTTAGTATGAAGAGTTTAAAAAAAATGTTTGGAATCTTCGGTAAGGAAACCGAATCGATGAAAGAGACAGTCAACGTCTCTGATGTGTCTAAAGAGAGCTCAAAAGCTGAGTCTCGGGAGGTAAATGATGAACCTGTAGAAAAGGCTAAAGGAACCAGTTCTTCTCAAAAAGGAGAGGATCAGGCTCCTGAAAACGTAAATGATGAAAACCAGTCTAATTCTGTTAAGAGCAAGATCTACAATATGCTTATTGTGGATGAGAGCGGTTCGATGTCTGGTCTTACTCAGGTTACGCTGTCTGGTGTGAATGAGATTATCAGCACCATTCGGGAAGCACAAAATAAACATGCGGACGTACAGCAGCACTATATTACACTCGTCACTTTCGATGAGCGTAACGACAATAAGGTTCTGCCCATTCGTACGATTTGGAACGCTCTTCCAATCTCTGAGGTCAGCGATTTCAAGGACTATCGTCCCCAAGGGTGCACACCGCTTTATGATGCTGTGGGAGACTCACTCCGAAATCTTCACGAAAAGATCAAACACGACGAGGATGCTACAGGCGTAGTCACAATCCTAACTGACGGGCTGGAGAATGCATCACGAAGGTGGAATGCCTTTGAGGTAAAACGCTTGATTGAGCAACTCAAAGAAGAGGGTTGGTCATTCTCCTATATGGGGTCAGCTCATAATGTAAAGGACGTTACCGACATTCTCTCAATCGATAATGCTATGGAGTTCAGCCATAATCAGACAGGAGCATACAACACATGGGGTCGCGAAAAAGCTTCAAGGAACGCCTATTATGAGAAGATGGCTTCTTGTTCTTTCTCTGTAGATGACGACTGGGAGATGAAGAAACGAAGAAAGCGCCAGTTCGCTAGGGAGTATTATTCCGAGAGAGTAACTCCAGAGCATGTGGCTCATCTTGCATCCAATGAGGTGTTTGTTTTTGGAAGCAATACTCAGGGACACCATGACGGTGGTGCTGCTGGCTGGGCAATGCAAGCATTTGGTGCTGTCTGGAGACAAAGCGAAGGTCTTCAAGGACAATCTTATGCCATTCCAACTACAGATGGCATCGGAACGTTGCAAGAAGCAGTTAAGAGGTTTGCTGAGTATGCAGCGAAGCATCCCGAAAAGAAATTCCTTGTAACGCGCATAGGATGCGGAAATGCTGGTTATAGTGCAGATGTCGTCGCTCCTTTATTTGGGGACTGTATTAGTCTGGAAAATGTTTCGCTCCCTTATGAGTTCTGGAAATGTTTAGGCTTACATCTTGATCTCTAGTCATCATACATAATTATTAAAGAAGGGTGGTGAATTGTTTATTTGCCACCCTCTAGACTCCTCCACATACATTTTATAGTGTTTTATGCGTTATTAAAATAGCATCTACATAGAATAAAGAACAGAAAGACAGGCAGAATGAGAGTTAAAATGATACTACCTGCATTGCAGGAGGCAGAAAGTCCTTATTGGCGACCAATTAAATATTCGCTATTTCCACCTTTGGGTCTGGCAACACTCGCTGCATATTTCTCTGATGAGGACGATGTGGAGATTCAAGATCAGCATGTGGAGAAGTTAACATTGGATGACACACCCGATTTGGTCTGTATTCAAGTTTATATTACCAATGCATATAGAGCCTATAAGATTGCTGATAGTTATCGTCAAAGAGGGGTGTATGTGGCAATGGGAGGCCTTCATGTAACCAGTCTTCCTGATGAAGCAGCACAACATGCTGACACCATACTGTTAGGTCCAGGTGAGGAAGCATTCCCGCGTTTTATCAAGGATTTGCGTGAGGGGCATCCTCAAAAACGATATGTAGCCAGCTGGAGAAGTCTGGAGAATATT
>JAEEGL016247674.1_pt1 | contig 22057 bp, 20 predicted proteins | sample 9134231 | NCBI WGS metagenome assembly JAEEGL01 (sample SAMN16246548, study PRJNA631951) | gut metagenome | biome: gut microbiome; feature: rumen; material: fiber-attached | host: Bos | place: Iran: Karaj | collected 2018-10 | reverse complement strand
GCGTGGACCTGATCATCGGCGGGCATTCGCACACCTTCCTCGACGAGCCCGAGATCGTCAACGGCATACCGATCGTGCAGGTCGGCAAGGGCAGCGGTTCCATCGGCCGGTTCGATATCGAATACGAGCCCGGCGAGGGCATCAAAAAGCTCGACTGGCAGCGCGTTCCGATCAATGAGAACACCGCCGAGGAGGACCCGCTGATGCTCGAGATGCTGGGCCGCTACAAGGGCGAGACCGACGCCAAATACAAGCGCGTCATCACCAATTTCGCCCGCGCACTGACCCACCCGGCCCGCAATATGGAGACCGAGCTCGGCAATCTCTACGCCGACCTGATCGCCTGGGAGGCGAGCTTCGACATCATGATGATGGGCTCGGGCGCGATCCGCAAGGAATCCCTCGGCCCGGTCGTGGAGTATCAGGACATGCTCGAGAACACGCCGTTCGACGACCAGCTCTGGATGCTGAAGGTCACGGGAAAACAGTTCCGCGACATGGTGAAGTTCATCCTGCGCGACGAGGCCTGGGAGGGGCATACCGAGTTCTACCAGTTTTCGACCGGCGTTCGCATCGTCTACCGCAAGAGCACGAGGGAGCTGCTCGAGCTTTCGTTCCGCGGTAAGGAGATCGAGGACGGCGACGAGCTGCTGATCGCGATGCAGACCTACCACTTCACCAATTTCGACAAGTTCTTCAACGTCCCGCTCGAGGAGGTCAGCAAAAACATGAAGCCGCGCGTGGTCGCGACCTCGGTCAACAACCTCATCGAGGAGTACTTCTCCACCCATCAGGGGCTCGATTCTCACGTCGAGGGCAGGATAACGCTGCTGGACTGACCGCATAAAGCAAAAGGACCGCTCCGGATATCCGGAACGGTCTTTTCTTATGCTTATGCGCGGTCAGGCCTTTTTCCCGAGGATCAAGCCCCCGAGGGCGATCAGCCCGTAAACGAGCGCGGTAAGACCCGCCAGGCAGACGATCAGGCCGAGGGGGTCGAAGCCGAGGCTATGCGCCGATTCGCCGGTCGAGGTGGGATCCGAGACCGCCCGATACCCGACCCGCAGGCCAAAGCCACGCTCGGTCACATTGCCTCCGCCGCGCTGACGGATGCAGAGCGGCAGATGGGCCGTGCGCTTGAAGCCGATCCGGTTGACGGCAAAGCCGACCGAAACGAGCAGGAACGCGATCAGAAAGGCGATGAGCAGCTTTTTCATGGCATACCTCCGAATAAAAGCATCCTTTTCGCTTATTATAGCATGCGGGCGGCTCCCGGTCAAACGCGCGGGCATGCGAAAGGGCGTTTCTCGTTAATTGAAAATAAATTATCGAAATACGATAAAACTATATTGACAAACGCGAATAACGGTGTTATAATCGGGCCATGATGAAAGACGATGAATGCGATGAAGACGATGAAGAAGCGGACGAAAGCTTTGCTTGCGGTATGGGCGGCGGTCCAGACGGCGCTCGCCGTGTGGCAGATCGCCGTTCTGGGCGATGGCGAATACCTTGATCTCCTGCTGCTGCTCATGCCTCCGCCGCTTCTCGGGGCGCTCTTCACGGCTGCATTCCTGCTTTTATCCGTCCGGCAGCATGAAGACGGCAGCGCCGCGGAGTGCTTTCGGACCGTGTTCGGCATATTTGCCGCGTTCGCCGCGGTACCGGCGCTGTTCGAGCTGCTCTCCGTCATTTCTTTACTGACCATGCTCTTTCCCCTGCCCGCGCAGGGGTGAAATAAAACCGATAAGTGAGGTAACAACAATGGATCAAAAGAAACTTGCACTTTGGCTCAAGATCATCATCATCGTGACCGCTCTCTGCGGCATAGCCATCTGCGGACTGGTGCTGCCCATGGTCGGGCAGAGCATCGCCGACAGCTACGGCGGCGATTTCGACTACGCCTTCTGGCCCTGCCTGATCTTCCTGTGGATCTTCGCGCTGCCGTGCTTCGCGGCGCTCATCATCGGCTGGCGGATCGCCTCAAACATCGGTCGCGGCCGCAGTTTTTGCGAAGAAAACGCAAAGCTCATCTCGCTGATCTCGATCCTTGCGGCGGCGGATGCGGTCTTCTTCTTCGTGGGCAACGTGGTGCTGCTGATGTTCTCCTGCAACCATCCGGGCTTCGTGCTGCTCTCCCTTATAGTGACCTTCCTCGGCATAGCGATCTCCATCGGCATGGCCTGCCTCTCGCATCTGGTGCGCAAGGCGGCCTCGCTGCAGGAGGAGAGCGACCTGACGATCTGAGGTGATACCATGGACGAGATCATTATCGAAACCGGAGAGATAATCTTCAATATCGACGTCATGCTTGCAAAACGCAAGATGAAGCTTTCGGACCTTGCCGCGCGGGTCGGCATCACGCCGGCGAACATGAGCGTGCTGAAGACGGGCAAGGCGAAGGCGGTCCGCATCTCCACGCTCGCCAAGCTCTGCGAGGCGCTCGACTGCCAGCCGGGGGATATCCTCGAATACAGAAGGGCCGAAAAATGAAGCGCATACTTAGCTTTTTGCCCATCGTGCTGATCGCGCTGACGCTTTGCGGCTGCGTTTTCGGAAAGTACTGCAAGAATGCCGACGGGACCATCCCCGAAGCGACGGCAAGGCGGTACGTTCACGACCATACCGGCGTCGACACGACCGGGGCCGCGGCCGTCAAGGCGTTCGATACCCACGGCGGGTTCCACGGCGACGGGGAGACCGTCATCGGCCTGGTGCTGGCGGAAGGCGCCGAAACGAGCGTGACCGAAAACGAGCGCTTCTTGCCCCTGCCGCTTGACGGGGAGCTGGAGACCGTCATGTACGGCGGCAAGGGCTGCGGCTATGAATTTGCGAAGAAGCACGGCATACCGCTGCCCGAAAACGGCTGTTATTACTTCAAAAACCGGCAGGACGGCGGCGAAAGCCTGCTCACAGCGTATTCGTTTAACTTCACTTACGCGGTCTTCGACAGCGACAGCAGAACGCTTTGGTACTATGAAATAGATACCTGAAGAATACCCGATGGCTACGATATGCACCAAATGTGCGTAGCAGCAGCTTAATAAATATATATTTTTTGCGTTTTAAGAATACCTTCGTTTTTTGCATCTTAATAGAATAGATGGATATTGAAGGAGCAAATCGTCTAAAAGCCCTTTATGCGTCAAACCGAGATTTCGTTCACCTGATCCGAACGTCGAAAGGAAGTGAAATAATATTACGTTTGGATAACCAATGATGCAGAGAATGACAGAAGGAGGTCAATATGAAAGAGAAAATTATATCTTTGCTAATGCTGTTCGTGCTGCTGCTTTCCGCAGTACCCGCCATTCACGCATATAACGAGCACGCACCCGAGAAGCCTAGAGAGGTGGTGGAGCTGAGGGAGAAGAACTCCCAGACCTTCCGCCTTGACGACGGCTCGTATGAGTGCGTGGTCTACGCTGACGACAAGTACTATGAGGACGACTCCGGCGCGCTTGCCGAGATAGACAACTCCATAGTGAATGAAGAATACGTTTACGCCGATGAGGAATATGTCTTTGCAAACAAGGCCAACAGCTCCCGCGCTTATTTTGCTGCAGCCGAGCCTGCGGTGCTTGTTTCTTCAAAGGCACAGTCCCTTGCTTTCGGTCTGCAAATTAAAAGCGCTGTCGCCGCGTCAGTCGGCGGTCTGAAGGATACCGGGGAGATAGCGGGCTATCCTCTTTCCGGGGATAACGTGATTGCGTATCCCAGAGCTCTGCAGAGCACCGATATAGTTTACGAGGTGCGTAACGGAGCAGTGAAGGAGTACATTATACTCAACGACGCTTCTGCTCCCACGGAATTCACCTTCACCTTCGATACCCGTCACTATACCGCGGCGTATACCGAATGCGGGAACGTCGCGTTCTATGATGCCTCTGGTGAGCTTTGCTTTGAGCTTGCGGACCTTTTCGCTGTGGATTCCGCTGAAACCTACACTGAGGAGCTGACCTATACCATCGGCGAGACGGTAAACGGTAAAACTGATATAATCGTCTCCCTTTCCGAGGAATACGCATATGACCACGAGAGAGAGTACCCCGTGCTAATCGATCCATCGATAATGATAACGAATGAATATAATACTAGAGATTCTTACGTTTGCAGCCGCTATCCCACCACCAACTACTATATGAGTAACTACCTGAAGACCGGCAGAGATGCGGATCATTACGTAAGAAGAACATATATACGATTTGACCTCCCATTAAATCTATACGGAGCGAATATTATATCTGCGTATATCAACATCAAAAAGTACACTGGTTCAGAGCCTTCTATAAATGCGTATAGGGTAACCGGCAATTGGACCTCAAGCACTATTACTTGGAACAATAAGCCCGGTGCGACAAGTGAAAATGCTTCGGGAACTGCTGTTGCAGGAACCGGAAGCTGGTACGAACTGTACGTTACCAATATCGTAAAAAGCTGGACGAACGGAGCCTATACCAATTATGGCTTCATGATAAAGGACGCGACCGAGACGGGCACGTCTCAGTGGACTGCTTACTATTCCTCGGACGCTCCATCACCAAATAAACCGGAGTTGAGGATTACCTATTCGATAGCATCATTCACTATGCGCAGCTATTTGGATAACGGCTTTACAAAGCGTTTCACTAATGGAGTGCAAATGGTAAATGCTTACCAAGCAGCTGTAGAATCGCGCCTCGAAGCTATTTTCCCTGTCAATGTTGTATATAGTACCCAGACTTTTATTTCTTATTGCGATGAGTGTAAGAACATGACTTACGGGAACTCAAACTGGGGAAGCGAGGCACTTGCCTATTCGTGCCCACATACGCAACTGCATCTTAAAGTCAGAGCAGATCCACCATATAACTATGATATTACGAAAGGATTCTATTTTCACTTTGTTCTAACTAATGGGGTGGGAACAGGAAAGATTTCAAAATATTTTTGGACAGGTCATATTCCTAATCCTTCGGGTCAAAACTCTTTTAGTGTCCAGTATTTCACTAATGCTGACAATTCACAGACATTGCATAATATAGCCTGTATTATGCCGAAGTATGTAGTAAATAGTGATGACTATTCAAACAAACAACAGGATGTAGTTGATAAAGAATATACGTTTACTTTGCTTCATGAAACAAGCCATCAGCTTGGTGCACCTGATCATTATTGCACTGGTATTAGCGAAGGTGCGCAATCATGCTCGAATCCATATTGTTGGGAATGTCATCCTTCTTTAGCAGCATCAAGTTGTGTAATGTATATGCGCTATGATATTAGTAATCTGGACAAAAACACCACTTATTGTCCTCAGTGTAGGGCGAGGATAAGATCACACTTACAAAACCATCATTTCTAATACAGAGGTATATTATGAAAAGGTTCGTGTTAATAGGCATGGCAATAATGCTTCTTGTATTCGTTTACAGTTGCAGAATGCATTCTGGCAGTATGGTAGATTCTACAGATTCACCAGTTAATACTTCTCAGGTGCCTTTAGATACCGCAGATCCAATAGATTCTTCCATTCAATGGAATGATGATCCTCCACAGAAGATTATCTTCTGTGGCTTAGAGGCTTACCACAAGTTTTCCGAATCAACAGAGCTTGACGAATCGGAGTTCAACGAGTTTATAATCACTAACAGCTACGACATGAACGGCGTCGAGACAAAACAGGACGTCGAGCGCGTGCTTGAAATGATAGGGTCGATGCCTATTCCGGCTATTGACGGGTTTGTTTTAGAATGGCTGTCTGTTGCCCTTGATGGCGACACTGTCTATTTTTTGTATGAGAATAAGGACACAGAGAAAGATCGTCTCGGATTCGAAATGACTGTTTTCGAAAGTTCTGAAGATGCCGAGAATATCGCAAACAGGTTGAATTATGAGACGCTGATACTGCCTTTGGGAACCGATACAGAGGTTTCATTCCTTGTAAGAGCGATTGACAATAAGGACGAGTCCGGTGAAAACTCTTATTATTTCACAAACGTCAGATCGCATTGGGTTCGTTTGATTACGACCATGTCCGAGGAGCAGCTTTTGAATGTGCTCCAAAGCTGTAGGATTACAACCATCAACAAATACGAAGAATAGTATCCTAACAAAAAGCGGCTTCCTACGGGGAGTCGCGTCTTTCCTGAAAAATATTTTTGCTTCAAGGTTTAATCCGGACTGCACTTTCGCATCTCAAAGTGAGAAAAGTTCTACGGGATGAAAGGATCTACCCTTATGACCGACGATGAGATAATTGCATTGCTGAACAATAGGGATGAATCCGCGATAGCCGCCCTGAACGAGAGGTTCGGAGGGCTGTGTCACAGCCTTGCTTTGAATGTGCTCGAGGACATACGCGACGCAGAGGAATGTGTTTCAAGCGTGTATTTTAAGCTGTGGTTGGGCTTCCCGCAGGCAAAGCCCACTGACCTTACGGCGTACATTGCAAAGTGCGTCCGCAACGAAGCGCTTATGCGCTGCCGCGCAAACTCTGCCCAAAAGCGATATGCCGTACTCGTTCCCCTTGTGGAGCTGGAAAACTGCCTTGCCAGCACGGGAAACGCCGAGGACGAGCTGAACGCGAAGGCACTTGCAACGGCAGTGGATGAATTCGTCGCCCGTCTGCCCGCCGTGCAAAGGGGCGTGTTCATGCGGCGGTACTGGTTTTTCGACAGCGCGAAGGATATCGCAGCAAGGTTCGGCATAACCGAGAATCGAGTAAAAGTGTTGCTTGCCAGAACGAGAAGGCAACTGAGAAGCTATTTGAAAAGGGAGGAATACATCAATGAATGACAAGGCTTTCAAAAACGCTGAGATGCTTAGCGAAATGAGCGACGATCTCGTATCCGAGGCGGCATACGCCTCAAGGTCCAAATGCGGCGCAGTGCGCCGGATAGCCGCCGCGGCCGCCGCGCTGGCGCTTGTAATGGGGCTCGTTATAACTCTACCCAAGCTGATGAAGCACGACGGTGGAGAGGTCACCGCGCTCATTCCCACAGAAGGATCGAAGCAGGACGAGGCGATGAACGAGCCCCTCCCAACGCAGACCTATGCAGAGAACGTCACCACCGCGCCTGTAACGCAGGCTCCCGCGACGGAGGAGCCCGCGCCCGAAGAACTGAGGTTCGGCACCGTCCCCGCTGTCGCCATGGCAGTAAGGACGGGGATGCATGCGGACAACAATCCGCTCGCCGGGCTGACGGCAATCTACATGCCCACTCTCGTGCCTTACGGAGCTAAGCTTGAAGACATCGCCATCACGTCCGAAGAAGTGACGGTCTCCTATCGTATCACGGAGGAATACATCCACAGCAAGGACGATCCCAACCGCTTCGTTTTCATTTGGCACAGGGATTGGCAGAGCGGCGATCTCGAGCGCTATGGCAGATTGCATCATGGAGATACAACCGTTGCTGACGATGTATGGGTAATTATCACTTTTGGCGGTCTGGAGAATTATGGTGTATGGGAAAAGGACGGCAACGGGTTTGAACTGATTGTTCCCGGATATTACTGTAACGTCAGCGATATTGTCGGCTTTACAGGCGTTACCGAGGTGTTACTTTCCGAGGTAGACGAGCATTCTCCCGCGGAGGGCTTCTTAAGGGAGGGATACATGTGGCTTTGGGAGCTCGATTACGGCGTCGTTCCCGTCACCGCCTTCGCCTACGGCAGGACGTATTACGCTCCTGAGGGCAGGATGATAGAGACCAGCGGAACAGAGTTTATTAGCGGCATCACCGATGTCATTAAGCAGTTTCCGAGCATAGGCGGATTCTTCGAGACGGTACTTACCGAGGGTACCGAGATAGCGAAGATCAACGTTTACGATATCAACACGCTTGAGCCTCTGGCTATGGATATCGGCATTGATGAGCTACGATATATGGCAATGCACCCTTCCCAATACATTGTAGGCAGCTGTGCAGGATTCATGCTCGTCGATATAATAGTCGAGCACAGAACTGGTTACATCGCTGAGCTCGGCGAGTATGAGCTCGAAGCTTACCATTGCGGCTTCATAATCGAATGCGGGTATTAATCCAAACCGCGCAAATTGAATTAAAAACAGGGCGTGATCGGAAACGAGCGCTTTAAGCCCCTGCCGCTTGACGGGGAGCTGGAGACCGTCATGTACGGCGGCAAGGGCTGCGGCTATGAATTTGCGAAGAACCACGGCATACCGCTGCCCGAAAACGGCTGTTATTACTTCAAAAACCGGCAGGACGGCGGGGAAAGCCTGCTCACAGCGTATTCGTTTAACTTCACTTACGCGGTCTTCGACAGCGACGCGAACACGCTGTGGTACTACGAGATAGACACCTGACGGGGATGTGCGAACGGGCGCGGCATGCTTATGGCAGCCGCGTCCGTTTTGCTTTGCCCGCGGCTTGACAGCGGCGCTCAGCGGCTTCTCCGAACTCCCGAAATGCGGCGACGATACCTTCGATAAGATCTATCGGCCGTGGCTGTGATATCTGTACCAATGGGGAAAAAACCATGAACGGCAGCACAAACCGTAGGGGCGGCAACCTGCCGCCAGCGGGTTGCAGGCGGAACAAATAACGATGAAAAGCGCGCCATGTCGCATGGCTTCCCCCTGGGGGGGAGCTGGCCGAACCGAGCGCGGAGCGAAGGTGAGGACTGATGAGGTGGAAAAGCGGCGGCTAGTTGTTGCTGGGAGAAAAGTGTTTCTTTTCCACCTCATCCGAGCCCTGCGGGCCCACCTTCTCCTCATGGGGGAAAGCATGCCGGATTAGCCGCTGCCCCTCATAGGAGAAGGCATGCCGGCTTGGCCGCTGCCACTCAATAGGGGAAGGCATGCTTCGCGGTCCGGAGCATTGCGGTTCTCCGACGCGATCACTTACCGTCACAAAGCGGGCGGCAGGTTGCCGCCCCTACGATATCTCTGCGTCTTTTCACCTTGATTCTTTATTGTTCATTCTTCAGTCAACGAAAAAAGGATCCTTGCGGATCCTTTTTTCATGCTTTTATTCGCTTATTAGTTTTCGGTCTCCGGGTCGGGGAAGTCCTCTATAAGCTTGGGCGCGAACCCGAGGCGGTCGGCGGAGACGAGCTCATAGCGTATGCCGTCCCTTTCGCCCTCGAACGCCATGCGGCAGCTCGGCCCGTGCAGATGCCCGTAGACGACCCTTTGGACCGGGTAGCGCCGGATCAGCGCGGTGAACTCCGTTTCGGCGCCGTTCTCGGCAAGGGGCGGGTAGTGCAGCATCAGCACGATCGGCTTCGCGGCGCCGTCCTTCCTTGAAAGGCGCAGGGCCGCTTCAAGGCTCATCTCAAGGCGGATCAGCTCGCGGCGGAAGATCTTATCGTCCTTCTCGCCGAATTCGGGCGAGGTGCGCAGCAGCCAGCCGCGCGTGCCGGCTATGACGGCGGGGCCGATATCCGAGGCGTCGTTCTGAATGATCCGGACCCCCGGCGGCAGCGCCTCGCGCATCTTCGTCGGCGAAGCCCACCAGTAGTCGTGATTGCCGCGGATCAGCAGCTTGAGCCCTGGCAGCTCCGAGACGGCGATAAGGTCGTCCATCGCGTCGCGAAACTGCATCGCCCAGCAGAAATCGCCGGGCAGCAGCACGGCGTCGCTTCCCGTGACGCGCTCGTGCCAGGCCGTGAAGATGCGCTCGCGGTGATCCTGCCACAGGGGACCGAAGACGTCCATCGGCTTATTCTGTTTTCCGTCAAGGTGCAGATCCCCGATGGCGTACAGCTTCATGCTTTTCCCTTTGCCCGGTCAGAAAGAGTCCTCAGTCGTCACCGACGGTGCGGCGTCAGTCGTCACCGTAGTCGTCCTCGCCGTCCTCATCCTCGTCGTCGTCCTCATCGTCGAGCACGGCGTCGTCATCGCCGAAACCGCCCTCGACCTCGGGAAGCTCGTCCTCGGGGATCTCGGAATCGTCGAGCGGGACGTCGACGACGTCAAGATCGGTATCCTCCATGCCGATGGAGGTCACAACGGGGGGCTTGGGCTGGGCGGCGTAGCGCTCCTGCCTCAGGCTCTCCTTATAGCAGGCGGCGCAGAGGTCCTTGCCCTTCATGGCGGGATGCTCGCCGCATTCGGAGCACATTACCACCTCGGCGAGCTCATCCTCGTCGAAGCCCTTGTATTTGCGCGAGCAGATATCGCAGAGCTTCTGATCGTCGCGAATGTAATTGAGCTCACATTTGGGACATTTCTTATAACCCATTTTATGTTCCTTTCATCAAATGAGATTTGAAGCGATCAAAGCGCACGGCGGAGGCGGCCCTCCCCGGCGCCTGTCTTATTATGCGAATACCGGGCCTTGATGTCAATAGGTTTTGAAAATATTTTTTCGGCCCGTTTTTTACTCTTCGCCCTCTTCGCCTTCGGGGTCGTCCTCGGGCGGGAGCACTATGCCTGCGATCCTCTCGAGCAGCTCGGCCCTTCCTTCGCCGGTCTCGGCCGAGAACGCGATCGCATAGGGCGGGGCGCCCAAAAGCTTTGCGGCGCGGTTCGCGGCCTGACGGCGCTTGGACTTTGCCAGCTTATCGGCCTTGGTGGCCACCAGCGTGTAGGGCAGCGCGTAGTAGAGCACGTATTTGAACATCTGGATATCGTCGGCCGTGGGGTCGTGGCGGATGTCTATCAGCATGAAGATATGCGACACCCTGCCCGAGGCGAGATAGCTCTCTATCAGCGCGCCCCAGTCCGCCTGCTCCTGTTTGGAGGCGAGCGCAAAGCCGTAGCCCGGAAGGTCCACGAGTGTGAAGGCTCCCTTTTCGCCGTAGAGGCAGCGGAAGAAATTGATGAGCCTCGTCTTGCCCGGGCGCTGGGAGGTCTTGGCGAGCTTGTTCGAGCCGCAGAGCGCATTGATCAGCGACGATTTGCCGACGTTGGATTTGCCGACGATCGCGATCTCCTGCCCCTCGTGCTCGGGGTAGCGGCTGCCCTTGCCGCAGCTCGTCACGAACTCCGCTTTCTTTATCCTGAGATCCCGTTTGTCCATTTCTCCGGCTTCTCCTTTCCTCCCGGCGTTTGGCAGAAGGATTATAACGGTAAAAGCGCAAATTGTAAAGGGGGAAGGAGCAAAAAAACACGGAAAAATCGGCCGCGCTCCCGCGAAATATTCAATATCGGGCCGAATCCTGTTGCCGAATTGACAAATTGGGTTTATAATAGATATATGTCAAAGACTGTGCAATCGAATAACAGCGCCGAAAGGGGCTTTGATTTCAAAAAGCATGCGGCGATCGGGCTGGCCCTCGCGGCGCTTCTGATAACTGCGGCCATCGTGCTGCTCTGTCATTTCGGGCTGACGGGGTATCAGCGCTCGGCCTCTTCGGCCACGCCGGAGCCCGTCACCGAGGCGCCGATGCCGACGGACGCAGCGCATCCCGACAACACCCCGGCGCCCACCCCCGTGCCGACGGGCGATACGCCCGCGCCCGAACCGACCGAGCCCCCGGTCGGCGAATTCGAACGCACCCTGATCGTCATCGACGATACGCCCTTCGCCTGCCTCATCAGCCGCCAGGCCGCCGAGGAGCTGATAAGCTCCGCCGTGCGCCATTTCGAGCTTATGTGCCCCGCAGCGGGGGCGACGACCGAGCTCAACAGCCGCATCGGCTACGAGCCCGCGCCCGAGGGGGCGGCGCTGACGAGCTTCGACGAAGCCTATCAGCGGCTGATCGCCGAGGATACGCCCCTCGTCGTCAAATCGTACTATGCGGCGACCGAATACGTCTCCATTCCCTATGAGCGCGTGAGCGAGGGCTCGGGCGAGCTCTTCGAGGGTACGCGGATGACCCTCTCCTACGGCCGGAACGGCAAGAAGCTGCTCGTTTACGAATACACTTACGTAAACGGCGCCCTCGTCGATTCGGGCGTCCGCGAGGAGCAGATCATCATTCCGTCGATCGACGAGAGCGTGCTTATCGGCACCCGCCCGCTGCCGACGGAGGACGTGAGCGGTCCCGATTTCATGATAAACGAAGCGCCGAGGCTCGCAATGCGCATCTTGCCCCCGGTCAACGCTTCGATAGACCGCTTCTTCGGCTTCTACGACGGCGTGCTCCACAGGGGCGTCGACTACGCCGCGGCGGAGGGGCAGAACTGCGCCGCCCCCGCATCGGGCACGGTCACAGCCGTCATCGAACGCGGCGCGCTCGGCATCATGGTCGAGATCGAGCATGCCGACAAGGTCGTGACGCGCTGCGCGAAGCTCTCAAGGGCCGACGTTGTCCCCGGCGCACAGGTGCAGGCGGGGCAGATCATCGGCGCCGCGGGGCAGGACGGCCTGCATTTCGAGATCATCGTCGGCGGCCTCCCGCGCAACCCCTTCGCGTATCTTACGCGGGAGACGGGGAACTGAACAGTAAATTAAGTTTTCCGAACGGAGAATCATATGGCATATTACAGAATAACGGGCGGCAAACCGCTCCACGGCACCATCTCTGTCAGCGGTGCAAAGAACGCGGCGCTGCCGATCATCTGCGCAACGGTCCTGACCGGCGAAAAATGCAGGATCGAGAACCTGCCGGATATCGAGGACGTGCACTCCATCCTGATGATCCTCGAGGATCTCGGCGCCACGGTAGAGCGCCCGTCGACCGACGTGGCGATCATCGACCCGACCACGATCAACAAGCTGCGCGTCTCCATGGCGATGGCCTCCAAGCTGCGCGCCTCGTACTATATGCTCGGCGCCCTGCTCGGGCGCTACGGCTACGCGCATATCGCGCTGCCCGGCGGCTGCCCCATCGGCGAACGCCCGATCAACTTTCATATCAACGGCATGCGCCTGCTCGGCGCGGACGTGCGCGATGTGGACAGTGAATCCACGCCCCAGCAGGTGCAGTACGCCCTGGAGCTGCTCGAGCCCGGCAGCGAGGTCAGCAGCGAGGAGCAGCGCTCCGGCTTCGTCATCGCCAGCGGAAAGGAGCTGCACGGCGGCGAGATCTTCCTCGATATGCCCAGCGTCGGCGCGACGATCAACATCATGTTCGCCGCCGTCCGTGCCGAGGGCAGAACGATCATCAACAACGCCGCGCGCGAGCCCCACGTCGTCGACGTGGCGAACTTCCTCAGCGCCTGCGGCGCCACGATCCGCGGCGCCGGTACCGACGTCATCCGCATCACGGGCACCAAGAAGCTGCACGGCTGCACCTATGCGATCATCCCCGATCAGATCGAGACCGGCACCTACATGATCGCGGCCGCCGCCACCAAGGGCGACGTCATCATCAAAAACGTCATCCCCGCCCATCTCGAGGCGATCTCCGCCAAGCTCATGGAATGCGGCGTGGAGGTCACCGAGGGCGATACCGGCAGGGAGTTCTTCCTCCGCGTGCGCGCCAAGGAACGCCCCCGCGCGTGCAATATCAGGACCCTGCCCTATCCGGGCTTCGCGACCGACCTTCAGCAGCCGATGACGGCGCTGCTCTCGGTAGCGATCGGCTCGAGCGTTATCGTCGAGAACCTGTTCGAAAACCGCTTTATGCACACGCGGCAGCTCAACCGCATGGGCGCGAATATCCGGCTGGACGGGCGCATGGCGATCGTTTCGGGCGTCGAAAAGCTCTACGGCACCGAGATAGAGGCCACCGACCTGCGCGCCGGCGCGGCGATGATCGTTGCGGCGCTGATGGCCGACGGCACCAGCATAATCCGCTCGATAATCCATATCGACCGCGGCTACGAAAAGCTCGATGAAAAGCTGCGCGCGCTCGGCGCGGATATCGAGCGCGTGGAGGAATAAGCACCTATCAAAACGAAAACGGGGAGCGAACGGAGCGCGGCGGGGCCCGCGGCGACGGCGGCGCTCCCTTTTTGAAAACCGGCATAGGCCGCGAAAGAGGAACGAAATGGAGTTCAACAAGGGTTTTATCATCATACTGGCGCTGTTTGTGCTGCTCATCCTCACCATGATGGAGTTCTCGAAGAACGCGGTCTGGGGCATGGGCGCGGCGCTCGCGCTCGCGGTCGTCTTCCTGATCCTCCACGGCACGGTGGTGCACGATAAGCATATCCTGATCCGCCTTGTCTCATGGCTCCTGTTCCTCGGCGGCATGTTCGCGCTGATCAAGCTTTCGCCCCCGCCCGAAAGGCGGCTCCCGGCCGTCAGCGCCGGAGCTTCGGAAACGACGGGCGCCGTCACAGTCTCGGAGGGCCTGCTCACCGGCGTCTATACCGAGGACGGGGCCGTGGAGGTCTATGCGGGCGTCCCCTATGCCAAGCCCCCGGTCGGCGAGCTCCGCTGGAAAGCCCCCGAGGCGCCCGAAAAATGGGAGGGCGTGCGCGTCTGCGACCGGTTCGCGCCGATGAGCATGCAGCAGCGCGGCAGCCGGCTCGTGGATACGCTCTCGCATATCTTCGTCTACAGGGATTATAAGCCGAGCCTTGCCGATAATTACGTCGAAGCGATGAGCGAGGATTCGCTCTATCTCAATATCTGGAAGCCCGCGGGCGATATCTCGGGCGCGCCGGTGCTGTTCTACATCCACGGCGGCTCGCTGACCACGGGGCAGACCTCGTTTCACGATCACAGCGGCGAGGAATACGCCCGCCGCGGCGTGGTGTTCGTGTCGGCCGCCTACCGCCTGAACGTGTTCGGCTTCTATGCCAACTCCCTGCTCGCCGATGAGGATCCCAACGGCACAACCGGCAACTACGGCCTGCTCGACCTGCTGCGCGCGCTCGAATGGGTGCATGAAAACATCGCCGCTTTCGGCGGCGACCCCGAAAAAGTAACGATCGCGGGCGAGAGCGCCGGTGCGAGCTGCGTGGGCGCCCTGTGCGTATCCCCGCTCGCCAAGGGCCTGTTCCGCTATGCGATCGCGGAATCGAGCGGCATCACCGCGAAAAAGCCCTACCACACCTTCCGCTCCTATACCTCGGCCCTTGAAACGGGCAATGAGATAATGCAGGAGTTCTCGGCCTCTTCAATAGATGACCTGCGCGCCGTGCCCGCGGAAAAGCTCGTGAACACCCGGCATCAGAACAGCGCGATGACGGTGGACGGCTGGGCGATCACCGAGCAGCCGTACCTTACCTACGCGCGCGGCGCGAACAACGAGCAGGCGCTGCTCTCGGGCTATAACATGCACGAGGCGGACGTCTTCGCCCTGGCGAGGAAGGTCAAGGCCGAGGATTACGAGCAGGCGCTCATGCCGGTGCTCGGCAAGTACGCCAAGCAGGCGGCGCGCCTCTTCCCCCCGCGCGAACGCGATAAGCGCTATTCCTTCTTCTTCGACGCCGGGGGCGACGCCAAGGGCAGCTTCAACGAGGTCTACTCCGCCGCATGGTTCGATTACAGCCATTACTGCTGGTCCCGCCTGCTTGCGGACGAGGGCAGGAGCGCCTATCTCTATTTCTTCAATAAGGACAACGGCGGCATCGGCTCGATCCATTCGGGCGAGATAGCCTACGCCTACGGCAATCTCGACGGGCGCTCGAAGAATTATGACGGGAGCGACCTTGCGCTCTCGGAAACGATGGTGAGCTATTGGCTCAATTTCATCCGCACCGGCGACCCGAACGGCGAGGGCCTGCCCGTCTGGGAACGCTTCAACGACGCGCCGGAGCTGGTGCTGGAGCTGTCAAACGAGGTCTCGATGCAGCCCGAAAGGTATCTGGAGCTCTATAAGCTGATCGATCTCTATCAGGACGCGGCCGAGGCGCAGCCTTCCGGAGCCGGAGAATAACAACGGAGGATACACTATGTTTAAAAAACCCAAAGCGGCTATACTCTCTGCTGCGGCGCTGCTGCTCGTATGCTGTCTGCTGACGGCCTGCGTCGGCGCGTCATGGTCGGGCCAGCGCATCATGAGCATCTCGACCATCAACGATTCGGACCTCAGCCTCAGCGTCGACCGCTTCGACGGCGGCGTCACCTACACGGTGCGCGTGCGCGAGGGCCAGAACGCGATGCTCGCCGAGGTGGAGCTCGAGGAGGGCACGCTCGAGGTCATCGTGACCGACCCCTCGGGCGGCGTCTGCTTCGAAGCGCCGATCAACTATTCCAGCACCTTCGGCATCACCCTCCCGCGGACGGGGCTCTATAAGATAATCATCGCCGCCGACGGCTTTAGGGGAGCATATCGCTTCAACTGGGGCGACGAGGGGCCCGACCTGCCCTATCCCGTCGAGGATGACGAGAATGAGGACGGCGGCGATTACGGCGACTACGGCGAGGAGGCTCCCGACGACGGCTACGGCGAGGATTACGATTGAGGATAACCGATTGAAATATAAATGAATACGTGAAAAAGCGGCTTTCGCCGCTTTTTTGTTGTTGCCCGCCGACAAACGACCCTACGATGCTATAACCTTCACAGCATTATGCACACCAGCCCCCTGCAGCCCTCGTTGACCATGCGGTTGACCGCGCCGCGCAGCTTCATGCGCACGTCCTCGCCGAGGCGGTCGGCCTTGCCCTCCATGCCCTCGCGCACGAGGTCGCAGAGGGATTTGCCGAAGATGTTCGTGGACCAGATATCCTCGGGGTTCTGCCGGAACCGCTCCGTCAGGTCGCTTATAAGCTGCTCGCTCTGCTCGGCCGTGCCCACGAGGGGGCTGACCTCGCTCTCGATATCCACGCGGATGATATGCAGCCCGCTCGCCCTGGCCCTCAGGCGCACGCCGAAGCGCCCGCCCTGCTGCACTATCTCGGGCTCGTCGAGCTCGAGCGCATCCATATCGGGCGGCACGAGGCCGTAGCCGGTGCGGTCTGCGGAGGAAAGCGCGGAGGAGACGCGGTCATAGGCGCGCTTGGCGTCGGCAAAGCCCTTGAGCGAAGCGATCAGCGCTGCTTCGTCGGCGATCTCACAGCCCGATTCCTCGCTGAGCACGCGGAAGAACACGCCGTCCTCCGCGTCGAGGCGGAAGAACACGCTGCCCCTGCCGAGGTCCGTGCCGGTGCGCGCGAGGGGCCGAAAGTCAGCGCTTTCAGCGAACGCCGCCTCGGCGTTCCCGGCGTCCCGCATCAGGGAAAGCCCCTGTGCAGCGCCGCGCGCCCTTTCGATAAGCTCCTTCATGAGCGGGTGTTCGGTGCCGAGCGCCGTGAGCCAGCGGGGCAGGGCGAAGGCCGCCGTGCGGAGCGGGAACTCCAGCAGTATGCTCTCGAGGATGGAGGAGATATCCCCTTCGTCCATCTCAAGCACGTTCAGCGCCTTGACGGGCACGCCGAAGCGGGCGGAGAGCTCCTTTGCGAGCGCCTGCGTCGCCGGGTCGAAGGGATGGGTAGAGTTGAGCAGCACAGTGAAGGGCTTCTTCGCCCCTTGAAGCGCTTCCATAACGCTCGCCTCGGCCTTCTCGTAGCTCGCGCGCGGGATGCCGGTGAAGCTGCCGTCGGTCAGGACCGCGACGCCGACCGTGCTGTGCTCGGTGATGACCCTGCGCGTGCCGAGCTCCGCGGCCTCGTTAAAGGGGATCTCGTGATCGAACCAGGGGGTCATGACCATGCGCGGCAGCTCGTCTTCCTCGCCGCCGAGCGCGCCCTCGGCCATAAAGCCCATGCAGTCCACCATGCGCACGCGCAGGCTGAGCCCTTCGCCGAGCGTTACCTCGCGCGCCTCGTTCGGCACGAACTTGGGCTGCGTCGTCATGACGGTCCTGCCCGAGCCGCACTGCGGCAGCTCGTCGATAACGCGGGCGCGCTCGAACCCGTTTTCGATGTTCGGAATGACCATCAGCTCCATAAAGCGCTTGATGAAGGTCGATTTGCCCGTCCTGACCGGGCCCACTACGCCGAAATAGATATCCCCGCCCGTGCGCAGGATGATGTCGCGGTAAAGCTCCGCGCCGGAAATACTTGCCATCGCTTGCTCCTTTTTGCCCGAAAGCCGTTGTTCATGAAAGGATATGGCGGGCGGGGACGGAATATGCTCTTCAGCGCGATGCCGAATAAACAAAGCTCCGAAGGAGACGCACTCCTACGGAGCAGAAATTACCCGCCGGTTACAGGCGGAACAAATACGATGGCAAAGCGAACGCCTTCGCATGGCTTCCCCTATGAGGGGAAGCTGTCACGAAGTGACTGATGAGGTGGAAAAGCGGCGGTTAATTGCAGTTAGGAGGAAAGCGTTTCTTCTCCACCTCATCCGTCTTCGTTCGGCTATGCGCCTCACTCAGCCACCGAGCGAGCTTGCTCGCTGCCACTCAATAGGGGAAGGCATGCCGGCTTGCGTTTACCGCAGCACCGACTCGCAGAACCTTGCCATATGCGCGGCCCAGATGCGCAGATAGGCCGCATTGAGATGCACGCCGTCGCTCGAGGCCTCGGGCGGCAGGGCGCCGTCGGGCCCGATAAGCTCACTCGGCACGGTGATGAAATACACGCCGTCCATCCTGTCGGCAAGCGCGGAGAGCCCGTTGTTGATATAGGTGATATGCGGGTTCGTGACGCCGTAATGCCCCTCGTCCGAATGCGCCTTGGTCACGGGCGGGATGCCAGTGATGAACAGCACCGCGCCGGGCTGGCGGCTGTGAACGTCGTTGAGCAGGCGCTCGTATTTGTTTATGAACGCGTCGAGATCCGGCCAGCCGCATTCGTTCTGACCGAACATCAGCAGCACGGCCTCGTAGCTGCCGTGGTTGAGCTCGTCGATGATCGGCACGCTGCCGCCCTCCACCGGGGTGGTGTAGACCGTGTTGATATTGAGGCTGACGCGCGTGAACCAGGTGCCGTTGTCGATGATGTGGTAGAGGTGCAGCCCCTCGAAGATCGAATTGCCCACGAAGCAGCAGTTGTCGAACACGGAGAAATCGGGCGTGCCGGGGTTCTGAGTAGGCCGCGGCGTCGGCGCCGCAGTGGGTTTCTCGGTCGGCTTTTCGGTCGGTTTCTCGGTCGGCTTTTCGGTCGGCGCCTCGGTAGGCGCTTCGGTGGGAGCCTCGGTGGGGACTTCGGTCGGGGCTTCGGTAGGTTCGCCGGTGGGCGCCTCGGTCGGCGCCTCGGTGAGCGCTTCGGTGGGCGCTTCGGTGAGCGCTTCGGTGGGCGCTTCGGTGAGCGCTTCGGTCGGCGCCGGGCTGACGTCCGCGGGAGCGGGCTTTTTGGCGCAGGAAACGAGCGCAGCCGCGGCTGCGAGCGCAAGAACAAAACCGAGCATGCGCTTTAGGAGAGCTTTCATCGTTTTTCCTCCCCGCGCAGGCTTTCATTAAGGGCCGCGATCAAAGAAACGGGTATGACCGCGAGCGCCGCGATAAGGGCCGCGGCAGCGCCTAAAAGGATACTCTTTCTCATAGTTTTACTGCTGGTTCTCCGGCCGTTATTTCTTGGCCTCGTTCTCCCTCTTGCGGATCAGCATGCGGATCGGCGTGGCGGTCAGCTCGAAGGATTTGCGGATATAGTTCTCAAGATAGCGCTTGTAGGAGAAGTGCATCAGGTCGGGTTCGTTGACGAACAGCACGAAGGTCGGCGGCCTGGTGCTGACCTGGGTGACGTAGTAGATCCTCAGCCTCCTGCCGCCGGAGAGCGGGGGATCGTTCATCGTGATCGCCTCGTTGACGACGGTGTTGAGCTTGCCGGTGGGTATGCGCATGCTGTTCTGGGCAAGGGCGTATTCCGCCTGCTCCATCACGCGCTGCACGCGCTGGCCGGTCTTGGCGCTGATGAACAGTATCGGCACGTAGCTCATGAACGCGAGGTCGGTCAGCATGTCCTTCTTGAACTTGTCGGCGGTGTAGGTGTCCTTCTCGATAAGGTCCCATTTGTTGACGACCACGACGCTCGCCTTGCCCTCCTCATGCACGTAGCCCGCGATGCGGACGTCCTGCTCGGAAAGGCCGCGTTCGGCGTCGATGACGATCAGCGCCACGTCGCAGCGCCTGATCGCCGCGAGCGAGCGGATAACGCTGTATCTTTCAACGGTCTCGTCCTCGACGGAGCGCTTGCGGCGGATGCCGGCGGTGTCGATAAGCGTGTAGTCGGTGCCGTTCCAGGTAAAGGGCGTGTCGATCGCGTCGCGCGTGGTGCCGGGCACGTTCGAAACGATGCTCCTCTCATGCCCGAGCAGGGCGTTGAGCAGGCTCGATTTGCCGACGTTCGGGCGGCCGACGATCGCTATCGACGGGTTCTCCTTCGCGGCCTCCTCCTCGATCTTCGGGAAGTAGGAGACCACCTCGTCCAGCAGGTCGCCGAGGCCCAGGGCCTGCTCGGCGGAGATCGTGTAGAGCGCGCCGATGCCGAGGGAATAGAAATCATAGGCGGTCTCCTCGTACTTGGGATGATCCACCTTGTTGACCGCGAGCACCACGGGCTTCTTCGAGCGGCGCAGCAGCTCCGCGACCTCCTCGTCCGCGGCGGTAAGGCCCGCGCGGCCGTCGACTATAAAGATGATGACGTGCGCGGTCTCGATCGCGAGCTCGGCCTGGCGGCGCATCTGCTTCGCGATGATATCCTCGCTCTCGGGCTCGATGCCGCCGGTGTCGATGACGGTGAAGCGGTAATCGAGCCACTCCGCGTCGGCATAGATGCGGTCGCGTGTGACGCCCGGGCTGTCCTCCACGATGGCGATGCGCTTGCCGCAGAGCTTGTTGAAAAGGGTCGATTTGCCCACGTTCGGGCGGCCCACTATTGCTACCAAAGGTTTCATCATTGCTTTTGTATTCCTTTATATTTATCCGATTATCGGTTTTGTTCCTTATTTATTTGGCGAACCGGCCGGCGATCCCGGTCAGCTCATAGATGAAGTCCGCGCCGAACGACGCGCTGACCCTGTAAACGGGCACGCCGAGCTCCCTTGAAACGTCGAGAGTGCTCAGCCCGTCGAGAAACACGGTGTCGTTCTCGCGCAGCATCGTGTGGGGGAGCAGCAGCGCCCTTCCCCTGAGCTTTCCGCGGCACTGGGCGAGGATGTCCCCCGCGGTGACGAGGCCGGTGACCGTGACCGAATGGCCGAAGAAATCGTTCTCGACCGCGTGCACGCTGATCCTTATGCCGTAGGGGAGCAGCTTATCGAACAGCGCCTGCATCAGCGGCGCTATCGAAACGCCGCTGACCGAATCGAGCTCCAGCGGCGTTTCTTCGGTCCAAACGCCCTCGAGCTCGTCGAGCGCGAGCAGAAAATCGCTCTCGAACAGGCGGTAGAGGCCCACGCCGTTCTCGATCTGCTCGAATTCGCCGTAGCTCTCATAGGGGGGCAGCGGCAGCTCCGCGGTCAGATACATCTCGTCCGAGGCATACGCAAAGCCGTCGAGCCCGCGTTCCCGCTTAAAGGCTTCAATAAGGGCGACGGTGTCCCGCGCGTGCTCACGCGTCATCGGCTCGAGCGGATACAGCCCCTCGCGGTGCTTGGTAAGGCCGAGCGGCACTACCGCGACCGAAAGGCATTGGGGGCGGAGCTCATAGAGGTCCGAGAGCGTTTTTTTAAGCACCTCGCCGTCGTTTATGCCGGGACAGCAGACGATCTGGCAGTGGAACGAAAGCCCCGCTTCGCGCAGGCGCAAAAGCCTTTCGTAGAGCTCCCCGGCGTTCTTGTTGCGCAGCATTCTGACGCGCACCTCGGGGTCGGTCGCGTGCACCGTTATATAGAGCGGCGCGGCGCGGCGGGCGATGATGCGAGAGAATTCGCGCTCGGAGACGTTCGTCAGCGTCACGTAATTGCCCATGATCAGCGAGAGCCGCCAGTCGTCGTCCTTGAAATAGAGCGTCTTGCGGCTGCCGTGGGGCATCTGGTCGATGAAGCAGAAGATGCAGCGGTTCGCGCAGGTCTTGACCGGGCTCATCAGGCTGCTCTCGAAATCGAGGCCGAGGGGCTCGTATTCGTCCTTGCGGAGCTTCACGCGTCTCTGAGAGCCGTCCTCCGCGGTCAGCACCAGCTCGAGGCGGCTTTCGGCCGTGAGCTGTTCGTAATCTATAACGTCGAACACGGGGGAGCCGTTGATGCTCTCGAGCCGTTCGCCCGGCCTTATCCCGGCGCGCGCGGCGGGGCTTGCCTTTTTAACGCCCGTTATAAGCTGATGCATGCCTATACCTCCCCGCATATTATTCCATAATAATTATAGCACATAAAAGCACAAATGAAAAGGCCCGCATTGCGGTGTACTTCGTAAGGAAGTACACCGCAGCTAAATTCGCCGCGAGCGGCGAGCTAAATT
>JAEEGL015719721.1_pt1 | contig 22057 bp, 17 predicted proteins | sample 9134231 | NCBI WGS metagenome assembly JAEEGL01 (sample SAMN16246548, study PRJNA631951) | gut metagenome | biome: gut microbiome; feature: rumen; material: fiber-attached | host: Bos | place: Iran: Karaj | collected 2018-10 | reverse complement strand
GCCTGCTTCCTCAGCAGCTGGGGACCGAAGAACAGTGGTGTGCCCGGCTACTACTTCCAGCTCGGTACCGAGGAAGCCTACGGTCTGAAAGGCACCTGCAATCTCGGCGGTGGCATCTTCATGCCCACGCCTGAAGCCCTCAATGCCATACGCCAGGAGATATTCTACTGCACCGACGAGTTCCTCACCATCATGAACGAGAAGAACTACAAGCGCTACTTCGGCAGCGAATTCTTCACGCTGAAGAAGCTGCAGCGTGTCCCCAACGGCTATCCTGCCGACTGGGAGCATGCCGACCTGCTTAAATACAAGGACTACACCACCAGCTACACCATGCCCGACAAGTTCATCGGCACAGACAAACTCTTCGACGAGGTGCTGAAGGTGTGGCGTGCCAGCGTGCCGCTGAACCGCTTTGTCCAGCGGGCAATGGAAGATGTGCGTGGATAGGTCTGTGTCTACATAGCAGCCAGATACTCATCCACATGGCCGAAGACGATGTCGGCGCGGGCTGCGAAACTCTCTTCGGTGGCGTAAGCCACATGCGGTGTCACAAGGCAGCGATTGGTGGAGAGCAACAGGTGGTCGAGGGGCAGGGGAGGCTCTTTCTCGAAGACATCGAAGGCGGCACCGGCTATACGGCAGTCCACGAGGGCTTTGCCTACGGCTGCGATGTCGCACACAGGTCCGCGGGCTGTATTGACCAACAGTGCAGTAGGTTTCATCAGCGCCAGTTCGCGCTCACCGATGATGCCGCGTGTCGCGTCGTTAAGAGGCACATGCAGGCTTACGATATCGCTTTCGCGGAGCAGGTCGTCAAAGTCCACGTAGGTGACACCCATCGCCTCGACATCGGCCCTGCGGGTGCGGCTCCATGCAATCACTTTTGCTCCGAACGCTATGAGGAGGCGTGCCGTGGCGGTGCCTATGGCGCCGGTGCCCACGATGCCGACGGTCTTGCCGTGCAGTTCGCGTCCCAGGAAAGTGCCGCGGCTACCGCCCTGACGTATCATCTCGTTAAGCGATATTATATTGCGCAGAAGGTCCAGCATCATGCCCACCGCCAGTTCGCTCACTGCCGTGGTGCTGTAGCCGGCGGCGTTCTGCACCTTGATGCCGTGTGTGTGGCAGTACTCGAGGTCTATATGGTCCAAGCCGGTGAAGGCCACGCTGAGGTAGCGCAGGTGCGGGCACTGCTCCATAACCTCCGCAGGCAGTTTGATATTGCTTATCACTGCAATGTCGGCCTCGGCCATGCGTTCGGCCAGTGCCGCCGTCTCTTCGCGGCGGTCCATGTAATATGAGAAGGTATGCCCCATGGCGGCATAGTGTGCCTTGAGGTTTTCAAAACGGTCGCGGCTGATGCCCAGCGGCTCTACACAAACTATATTCATAATTGACTCTTATTGTTTTCTGTCACCCTTGCGGGGCTTTTTCACGCTGAAGCCGAATCCGCCGAGGCGTTCGCCGAGGGCATAGTACTTGCCGTGGCTGTATGCCAGGGGGCCTGCGTGGTTCAGCTGGAACTGTCCGGTGGTGCGGTCGATGAGGCTCTCCTCGGCATCCACGGCCACCACTTCGGCAATGAACATGTCGTGGCTGCCCAGAGGGCGCACTTCGGTCACGCGGCACTCTATGTTCAGGGGGCTCTCGGCAATGAGCGGAGCCTTCACCGACTGGGCCTTCTCGGGATGCAGGCCCATCTCACGGAACTTGTTGTAGTCGCGTCCGCTGCGCACTCCGCACCAGTCGGTCTGGCGTGCCAGCGCGCCGGTGGTGAGGTTGATGACAAACTCGCCCGTGCGCTTGATGATGTCGTGGCTGTATCGCTCGGGGCGCACGCTGATATAGCACATGGGCGGGTCGCTACAGAGCGTACCCGTCCATGCTACGGTGATAATGTTGTATGTCTCCGGGCTGTCGCCACAGCTGACCATCACGGCCGGCAGCGGATATATCATAGTGCCCGGTTTGAAGGCGGTTTTCATTCCGCGAGCTTCTTTTCCAGTTCGTCCACCATCTTGCGCATATAGCGGTCGGTCTGGCGCAGGTTCTCTATCTGCTTGCAGGCGTGCAGCACTGTGGCGTGGTCCTTGTTGCCGCACTGTGCACCTATCACAGCCAGGCTCGACTTGGTGATTTTCTTGGCGAAGTACATGCTCAGCTGGCGGGCCTGCACTATCTCGCGCTTGCGCGAGGTCTGCTGGATGGCGTCGACGGGCAGCTCCAGGTAGTCGCATACCACCTTCTGGATATAGTCGATGGTGATCTCGCGGGTGGTGTTCTGCACATACTTGTCTATCATCTGCTTTGTCAGGTCGAGGGTGATCTGCTTGCGGTTGAACGAGCTCTGTGCAATCAGCGAGATGAGGGCGCCTTCCAGTTCGCGCACATTGGCATTGATATTATATGCAATATATTCAATAACCTCGTCGCTCATGTCGATGCCGTCGTTTTGCAGCTTCTGGCGCAGTATACGCTTGCGGGTCTCCACATCCGGGGCCTGGAGGTCGGCGCTGAGACCCCATTTCAGGCGGTTCAGCAGGCGGGGTTCGAGGCCCTGCAGGTCGCCGGGGGCCTTGTCGGAGGTGATGATAATCTGGCATCCGCGTTGGTGCAGACGGTTGAAGACGTGGAAGAAAGCCTCCTGCGTCTTGGGGGCCTTGCCCGACCAGAACTGGATATCGTCGACAATGAGCACGTCTATCATCTCATAGAAGTGGATGAAGTCGTTGGTGGTGCCGGCGCGTCCTGCCTCGGCAAACTGCTGCATGAACTGCTCGCTGGTCACGTAGAGCACCGTCTTGTCGGGGTGCAGCTGCTTGGTCTTGAGGCCTATGGCGTTGGCAAGGTGGGTCTTGCCGAGGCCCACGTTGCCGTGCAGCAGCATGGGGTTGAAGGCCGTCTGGCCCGGTTTTTCGGCCACGGCATAGCCCGCCGAGCGCGCCAGGCGGTTGCAGTCGCCCTCCACAAAGTTCTCCAAGGTGTAGTTGGGCGAGAGCTGCGAGTTGACGCGGGTCTTCTGTATGCCCGGTATGACGAAGGGGTTGGGTATGTCGCGCGAGCCGTCGCGGTTGAGGTTCACAGGCAGGTCGGTCAGCGGGTTGCGGGTGGAGCTGCGCTGGCTCGACGGCAGGGTTGTCACCATCGGGTCGGTGGGGATGGTCTGGTCAACCACGATGCTGTACTTCAGCATGCCGTTGGGACCCAGCTGCATCCTTATCACTCGCTTCAGCAGGTCTATATAATGTTCCTCTATCCATTCGTAGAAAAACGGGCTGGGCACCTGCACCAGCAGGGTGGTCCCTTCAAGCTGCAGCGGCACGATGGGGGTGAACCATGTGTCGAAGGCCTTGCGGTTCTCCGGTCCGAGGGTATCCTTTATCACTTCCAGGCATTCCGCCCACACTCTCTTGTAGTCTTCTTCCATTGTTTTGAATGTTCTATTCTCGGTTTTCAATCACTTACGCTGATGGCGTCGGTAATTATCTGCTTGCAAAGGTCACAAAATTTTTGTGTACAGAATGTGAAAAAAAAATTTGCAAAGTTCAAAAAGAATATGTAAAGTTTGCCCCGTTTTCCGCACCCTCTCCTACAACACCATTTTCGTAAATCATTATTTTTCAATTTCCATTTCCGATTTTAACAATTTATCATCCCCTTTAAATATACGAAATTTTTCTCAGGGAAAAGATTTTTTTTCGGAAAAAAAACGCCCATGGCCCCGGTTTTGTTCAAAACTCGACAGCCGGTTGTCTATTAACAGATTGCGTGTTGACAAGTGTTATAACTGATTGTTTCCATGTGTTTTGCTGCAACGAATTGATTTTCAAACCGCGTTTTTTTGCCCGTCCGTCGCAATCGGTTGACGGCCAGTCGGGTTGCAAAGCTGTCCACCTAAGTTGGTTGAAAAGTATCTGACGAAATCAACACTTTTTTCTTTTGAAAAAATGCCCCCTGTCCCGCCTGTCTCTCCCTGCTTGCCGGAGTATGTCCCTGTCTGCCACCGTCGCCGTCGCCCCGCACCCCGGCAAAGATGTCTTCCGTTCCTTTTGTTGTTGTCAATGGTTTGAAAATCAATGGCGTATATGGTTTATGGTGTCATAAATAATTGATGGCTACCGTTTTATACGGCATAAGTCCGTGATAAGTCCGTGATAAGTCCGTGATAAGTCCGTGATAAGTCCGACAGTTCTATAGTAGTTCTATAGTAGTTCTATAGTAGTTCTATAGTCAAGTAGTAAAGAAATACTATGGAAATAGTATAGAAGTAGTATGGAAATGACGGCGTTGGGGCGATTTTGGCATTTTGCGAGGGCGGCGGAGGCTTTTCGTTGGGCCGAGGTTGTGGGCACGGCTTGGTGCAGCGCGGTGTTAGGCGTTGACTATCAGCAGTGGTGCCGCGGCTGGGCAAACTTTTTTTTGCAGTTAGTGAAAAAATGCGTAACTTTGCACTTTGTTTTATTATTAATTTGATACAAATAAAATAACCTATGAAATACGATATGATTGTAGTCGGCAGCGGTCCGGGAGGCTATGTGGCTGCCGTGAAGGGAGCCCAGCTGGGCCTGAAAGTGGCTGTCGTCGAACGTGAGAACCTGGGCGGCATCTGCCTCAACTGGGGTTGCATCCCCACCAAGGCCCTGATGAAGAGTGCACAGGCCTACAACTATGCCAAGCATGCCGCCGCCTACGGTGTGAAAGCCGAGGGTGTGGAGGCCGACCTCAACGCTATGGTGGACCGCTCGCGCGGAGTGGCTTCGACTATGAACAAGGGTGTGGAGTTCCTGCTGAAGAAGAACGGTGTGGAGGTGCTGAACGGCACTGGCCGTCTGCTGCCCGGCCGCAAGGTGAGTGTGGACGGCACCGAGTATGAGGCCGACCATATCGTCATCGCCACCGGTGCGCGCAGCCGAGTGATGCCTGCCATGCCGCAGGACGGCCGCCGCATCATCGGCTACCGCGAGGCTATGACCCTGCGCGAGCAGCCCCAGCGCATGCTGGTGTGCGGCAGCGGTGCCATAGGCAGCGAGTTTGCCTATTTCTACCAGAGCATCGGCACCCAGGTGACCCTGGTCGAGTTTATGCCCCAGATACTGCCCAACGAAGACGAGGAGGTGGCCGCCCAGATGAGCCGCTCGTTCCGCAAGATGGGCATGAAGGTGATGCCTTCGTGCTCGGTGGAGAAGGTCGACGTGGAGGGCGATGTGTGCCACGTCACCGTGAAGGACCTGAAGAAGGGCACCGCGACCGTGGTCGATGTCGACGTGGTGCTCTCGGCAGTGGGCGTGGTGACCAATCTTGAGAACCTCGGCCTCGACGAGTGCGGCATAAAGTATGAGCGCGGCAAGATAGAGGTCGACGACTGGTACTGCACCAATGTGCCGGGCTACTACGCCATCGGCGACGTGGTGCACGGTCCCGCCCTGGCCCACGTGGCTTCCAAGGAGGCCATCTGCTGTGTGGAGCATATCGTGAAGGGCGAAGCCGTGAAGGTGTATTACAGCAACGTGCCCGGCTGCACATATACCTCGCCCGAGGTGGCGAGTGTGGGCCTTACCGAGAAGAAGGCCGTCGAAGCCGGCCACGAGGTGCGTGTCGGCAAGTTCTTCTTCAAAGCCAGCGGCAAGGCCACCGCGGCCGGCAACACCGACGGCTTTGTGAAGGTGGTGGTCGACGCCAAGAACGACCAGATACTGGGTTGCCACATGTGTGGCGACAATGTGACCGAGATGATAGCCGAGATGGTGGCCGCCCGCGAGCAGGGTCTCACCGCCCGCCAGGTGGCGCAGGCCATCCATCCTCACCCCACCATGAGCGAGGCCGTCATGGAGGCCCTCGAGGCCGCCTATGGCGAGGCCATCCACGGTTGATCCGAAACGAACTTCATAAAACCAGAACAATATGCCTATACTACCCTATAAGAAAGTGAAAGTCACCGAAGGCCTGCGGGTGAAGGTGAGCAACCATTTCTTCTACACCGACTTCGGTGTGCGCGACTCGGGCGAGATGCGCTACTACGGGCGCCGCTATGTGCCCTCCAACACTCCCGGCACCGGTTTTGTGGAGCGCGAGAGCGAGAGCCACAGCTACCACAACTTTGTCAGAGCTTGCCTCGACAAGGAGAAACCCAATGATTACTTGCGTATGCTTCTGGGCAAAGAGCCCAGTTTCGCACGCGAGATGGCGCGCGTGTCGGAGGCTCTCAAGGGCTGTGACGACGAGCAGAAGCGCCCCATCCTGGAGTGCTACTACAACGCCCTCACCACCGGCCGTGCCGAGGAACGACTCGAACGCATAGTGCGTGGCATCAAGGATAAGATAGGCCACAAGAGCAACAAGTTCCTTGTCAGCGTGCTGAGCCACTACAAGACCAAGATATCGCACCTCGAGAGCGAGATGCGGTCGGTGGAGTACAATATCAGAGAGCACTGCTCGGAGGAGACATTCAAGGCCTATGGCGAGATGACCGATGCCTTTACCAAGATGGCCGCCTGCCGCCGTATATGGCACTACGACGAGGCCGCCAAGAACAAGTATGTTCAGGTCTATTTCGACATGGGCATCTTCGACTTTATCCGTTCAGAATACTACCTGCCCGTCATACGCGACTCGCGCGGTGTGCACTACTACATACTGCCCGACAGTATTATCGTGGCGCGCAGTTCGGTCGATTTCGACATCGTCTCCATCAAGGATATGACCATCGTCTGCCAGGAGCTGAGCATCGAGGAACCGGTCGACGTGCTCTCCACCCAGCTGGGCGATGCCGCCAGCATGATCAAGATACCCGACCTCGACCTCACGTTCTATTTCAACCATGTGCGTGCCATTGTCGACTTCATCAAGAAGATGGACGCCCTGAAAGCCACACTCTGAACCGTATAGGCAGCCATGGCCCGCAAGCAACGACACACCTACCGCTTCAACCCCCATACCCTGAGGTATGAGAAGGTCTTCGTGTCGCTCAAGGAGCGTGTGCGCCGCATCAGTTTCAATGTGCTGTTCGGCGTGGTGCTCGGCGTGGTGATAGTGGTGGTGGGTCTGCAGTTTATGGATTCGCCCAAAGAGCGTGCCCTTGAGCGCGAGCTGGCCCAATACCGTCGTCAGACCCGTCTGCTCAACGACCGTGTGGAGCGAGCCGAGAAGGTCATAGAGAACCTCGAGGAGCGCGACGACGCCCTCTATCGTACCATCTTCGAGAGCGAGCCTGTGAGCGAGGCGGAGCGCCGTAGCGGCATAGGCGGTGTGGAGCGCTATGCCGAGTTCGACAATATGCAAAGCGGCGAGTTGCTTAAGAACACCTCCAAGCGTGTAGATGACCTCACCAAGCGTGTTTACGTGGAGTCAAAGTCGCTCGACGAGATATACGACATGGCTCGCAACAAGAGCGAACGTATGGCCGCCTTGCCTGCCATCATGCCTTTGGCCAAGGACAGGTGCAAGGTGGTGAGCGGCTTCGGCTACAGGTTCCACCCCATACTCAAATACCGCCGTCTGCACAGCGGCATCGACCTCACGGCACGTCAGGGCACCCCTGTCTATTCCACTGCCGACGGCGTGGTGCGCGTGGCGGGCCGCAACCCTCAGGGCTACGGTGGCTACGGCGTTGTGGTCGTGGTGGACCACGGCTTCGGCTTCCAGACCCTTTATGCCCACATGAGCGGCGTGAAGGTGAAGGTGGGGCAGAAGGTGAAACGCGGCGAGCAGGTGGGCATGGTGGGCAGTACAGGTATGAGCAGCGGTGCACATCTGCACTACGAAGTGATTCAGAACGGCAAGAAGGTGGATCCTGTATACTTCTTTGGCGGCGACCTCTCGCCCGAGGAATACGACGAGGTGCTTGAGTTGGCGCGTCAGGAGAACCAGAGTATGAGTTAGCATATTGTCGGCCGGAGAACAGCATTTGGATATGGAGGTAAGGATAGACGAAAAAGCAGGCTACTGCTTCGGAGTGGTGAAGGCCATCGGCGCCGCCGAAGAGGAGTTGCAGCGTAGCGGCTCGCTCTACTGCCTGGGCGACATAGTGCACAACAGTGCCGAGATGGAGCGTCTGCGCCGCAGCGGGTTGGTGGTGATAGACCATGCCGGACTGGAGCACTTGAGCGGGGTGGATGTGTTGGTGAGGGCTCATGGTGAGCCCCCCTCGACCTATCACACCGCCGAGCAGCGTGGAATACATCTGATAGACGCCACGTGTCCCATTGTGCTGGCTTTGCAGGAACGCATACGCCGAGGCTACGAGGAGATGCAGCGCGTGGGTGGCCAGGTGGTTATCTTTGGCAAGCCGGGCCATGCCGAGGTGGTGGGCCTCAACGGCCAGACCGAGGGGTCGGCCGTTATAGTAAGTGATCCCGACGAGATAGACTCGATAGATTTCTCGCGTCCCATACGTCTCTATTCCCAGACTACCAAGAGCCGTCTCGAATACCGTCGTTTGATAGAAAACATAGGCAAGCGGATAGGCACCGCCGATGAGAACCGTTTCAAGGCCTACGACACTATATGCAACAGTGTGGCCCACCGCGCCAAAGAATTGGAGCAGTTTGCACGTCAGGTTGATGTGCTCGTCTTTGTGAGCGGCACCAACAGCAGCAATGGGCGGTACCTGTATGAACACAGCCGTAGTGTGCAGCCCCGCACGCATCTCATAAGCGGGGTGGATCAGATAGATCCACGCTGGTTCGACGGTGCCTCGGTGGTGGGCATCAGCGGCGCCACCTCGACCCCCCGTTGGCTGATGGAAGAAGTGGCGGAACAATTGAAATCAAGCGACAAGGCATAAGCAATATGACGTTAGACAGGATTATACTCACCAACTTCAAGAACTACCGCGAGGCCGATATAGACCTCTGTGGCAATGTGAACTGCTTTGTCGGCAACAACGGCGCGGGCAAGACCAACCTGCTCGATGCCGTATACTACCTCTCTTTCTGCAAGAGCTATTTCAATCCTGTCGATACGCAGAATATAATGCTTGGCGAGTCGTATTTTGCCATCCACGGGCATTATGGCGACCAACAGGCATCGTGTGTGCTGAAGCGGGGTCAGCCCAAGCAGATGCGATGGAACAAGAAGACCTGCAAGACCCTGATGGAGCACATAGGGCGCATACCGCTCGTTATCGTCTCGCCGTCGGATCAGACCCTTATCACTGGCGGCAGCGAGTCGCGCCGCAAGTTTATCGACGGTATCATCTCGCAGACCGACAAGCAGTATCTTGACCATCTGGTGCAGTATACCCGTGCCCTCGAACAACGTAACCGCTTGTTGAAGCAAATGTGGGAAGACCGTCTTTTCGATGAGGCGACGGTGAGTGTGTGGGACGGTCAGCTTTCGCGTCATGGCGAGTACCTGTACCAGTCGCGTGAACGCTTTATAGCCGACTTTACACCCCTCTTCCAGCAGTACTACCATACCATTGCCGGCAGTCAGGAACCAGGAGTGATACGTTACCAACGCGACACCCGCCCGCTCGACCAGCAGCTGGCCGACAGCCGCCAGGCCGACAAGTACTCGCAGTACACTACCTGTGGCCCACACAAAGACGATTTGCAGATGCTGTTGGAGAATGCCGATTCAGAGGCGGTTGACTTCACCCTGAAGCGTTTTGGCTCGCAGGGCCAACAGAAGAGTTTCGCCTTAGCATTAAAGTTGGCGCAATTCCAGTATATCGAGGAATGTCTTGGCCAGAAGCCAATTTTGTTGCTCGATGATATATTTGACAAGCTCGACATGCTGAGGGTGAAGCAACTGATAGCCCTTGTGGGCAGCGACCGCTTCGGTCAGGTACTGCTGACCGACACGCAGCCAGGACGTGTGCAGGCCATATTCGACGAACTGCCCAACCTCCAGCACCGTATATTCCAAGTGGAGAAAGGAAAGGTCTATGAATTGGGAAGATAGGACTGTCGACTACTATTTGCGCCGCCTTTTCAACCAGCTTGAAATGGGCGAGTTCGCCACCTCGATGGATGTGGAGCGAGCTTACCGCCAGACTGTGGGTGACCGCATAAGTGCATACACGCAGACTTTGCGCTACAAGAACGGGACGCTGCGCATACGGCTTATACCCGCCGCGGCCCTGCGGCAGGAGATGACGTGGAGACGAGAGTCGCTGCGCGAGAAGATGAATGAACACCTTGGCGGCAATGTTGTGAAAAAGATAATGATATATTGAGGCTGATGAAGAAACTGTGGCAAGCATTGATGTTGGTGCGGCGTTGCGACCGCGGCTCGTTCTGGAGACGGGTGGTATATGTCGTGCTGCAAAGCCTGCTGCCGCTCGTCAACCTGTATATCTTGAAAATGATGGTTGACAGTGTGGAACAGGCGGTGCGCCTTGGTGGTGTGTCGTCGCTTCCGGTATCGCCGGTTACGCTTCTGCTGGCCATGGTTGGCATATTCCTGCTCAACCGAGTTGTCTCGGCTCTTAACAATGTCAACAACGATGTCTTGTCGCAACGGCTGTTGGATTACATGAGCGATATCATGCAACGGCAGGCAGCCCGACTCGACATGGCCTATTTCGATACTCCGTCGTTTTACGACTCGATGCATAGGGCTCAGCAAGAGTCTTCCTACCGTCCGTTGCAGATAATGAACAACTTTATGTCGTTCTTCGGCTCGGTGCTTTCCATTGCCGGCGTGGTGGCACTGCTTTCTTCCGCCAGCCCTTGGGTAATAGCGGTGATGGTAGTGGCGGTGCTGCCAGGATTTGCTGTGCGGCTCTACAAAGCCCGCCTGGTATATGACTTCCGGCGTGACAATACCCAACTATATCGCCGGACTGCATACTATGGTACGGTGCTTTCTGCACGTGATTATGCGAAGGAAATGCGAGCATACCGTCTGACCGACTTTTTCAGAGGCCGTTTTGTCGATAACCGCAAAAGCCTCGTGGGTCGTCTGCTACGCATTTCCCGGCGTATGGGTACATTGGACGTGATGTGCTCGGTGGTCGAGGCTGCTGCCATGTTTGGGGTGGTCTGGCTGCTGATGAGCCAGGCTTTTTCGGCTGCCATCACTATCGGTTCGTTTGTGATGCTTTTCGAGGCCTTCCGTCGTGGACAAGGTTACTTGACCGCCTTGGTGTCATCGATTGCGGCTTTGTATGACAACCGTTTGTTTGTGGGCAATCTGTTTGAATTCCTTGAATTGGAACCGGGCATAAGCTCTCCAGCCGAGCCAATACCCGTGCCACAAACCATAGATACCATTGAGTTCCGCGATATTACATTCCGTTATCCGGATATGGACCACGATGTACTTTGCCATTTTAACCTTATGGCCAAACGGGGTGAGATTACCCGCATTGAGGGCCGCAACGGATATGGCAAGTCGACACTCATAAAACTGCTGCTGCGCTTCTACGACCCGCAAGAGGGGCAGGTGCTGATAAACGGTATTGATATACGCCGCTTCAATCTCGATGACCTGCGCCGGCATATAGGAGTTGTTTTTCAGGACTTCGTGCGCTTCCAGTGTACTATACGGGAGAATGTGGAGTTTGGCGGTGGTGTGTCGGACAGTGGTTTGCTTGACTTTGTGGACAGCCTGCCTCAGGGCAAGGATACCCTCCTTGGCAGGGTTTTCGACGGCGGCTCGGAGCTGAGTATGGGTCAATGGCAGCGGGTGGCTATAGAACGCTCGTTGGCATCGGATGCTCCGATACTGCTGCTTGACGAGCCTACGGCGTGGCTCGACAATAACTCCCGCCGACTTCTTGACGACACTTTGCATTCTGTCGTTAAAGAAAAGATAATAATCATGATTTCGCATATTTAAACAAACAAGACATGATATATAATATTGAAACAATAGACACTAAAGCTTTTGAAGGGAATCTCCTTTTTCTGTATGGCGACGACAGTGCAGAGCGTGTGTTGCCGTTGGGTAAGCGCGAAATAGAATATGTCAAGAGTCGTCGTGCTGTCGACAAGAATTTCATTGTCAGGTTCGACCGCCTTCCATATCATCTCTATTTCATCTCATTCGACAGTGAGCAGCCTGCACCGGTGTGTCAGGAGAAGCTGCGCCGCCGTGCCGCTGACCTTCTGCGTATGCTTGAAGAAGACAAGGTCGATAACCTCGTGGTTAGTGCACAGGGTGCTCTGCCGGAAGAGGTGGTGGCAATGGTGGAGGGTATCACTATTGCTGACTATTCTTTTGACCGCTATCGTAATAAAGAGGTTTACCACCTTTCCTCGTTGACCATCGATGAACAATATGTCAAAAGCGAAGAGTTGGAGCAGGCACAGCGTCTGTGGAACCGTATGTTTTGGTGCCGTGAGTGGGTGAACTTACCTGTTCAAGACCTCAATGCCGCCTCTTTTGCTGAGGAATTGTCTGCTATCGCAGCCGACCTCGAAGGTGTGAGTTGCACGGTGATGGACAAGCGCCAGATAGAATCGCTCCGCATGGGTGGACTGCTTGCAGTGAACCGTGGCAGCGTAGACGAGCCTCGTTTCATTGTGCTTGAATATAAAGGCAAAGACGATAATAATCCGATATGCTTTGTCGGCAAAGGTATTATGTATGATACCGGTGGATTGAATATCAAGCCAGAGGACTATATGCAGGAGATGAAGAGCGATATGGCAGGTGCTGCCACTATGGCATCTGTGCTTTTCGCCGCTGCCGACAACCGGCTGCCAGTGCATCTTGTGGCTTTGTTGCCGCTCACGGACAACCGTCCGGGCTTCAACGCCTATGCTGCTGACGATATTTTGACTATGTATGACGGCACCACTGTCGAGGTGGTCAATACCGATGCCGAGGGCCGTTTGGTGCTGGCCGATGCCATAGCCTATGCTTCGCGAAACTATAATCCGAGCCTTATTGTAACCGCTGCCACCCTTACAGGTGCTGCGGTGCGTGCTATCTCCACTTTCGGCATCGCTGCCATGCAGCAGAATGCAGATAATCCTCTTACGCTGATGCGCCTTGTTGGCAACCAAGTGTATGAGCGTCTTGTAGAGTTCCCCATGTGGGAAGAGTATGACGAGTTGATCAAGTCGGAATATGCTGACCTTCGCAATTGCGGCACCACGCCTCAGGCAGGTACCATAACTGCTGGCAAGTTCCTGGCCCATTTTGCCCATGGTGCCCCGTTTATTCATCTCGACATAGCGGGTGTGGCATTTTTCACCAAGGCTCAGCATTTCTTCCGCCCAGGTGCATCCGCTTATGGTATGCGTCTGTTGTATGCCTTCTTGCAGATGCAGGATATGATTGAGAAGTAAACACCACAAATAATATATAAAAATGAATAATAACGACGATAAAAAGATAAGAGTGGCCATTACACACGGCGATATCAACGGTGTGGGCTACGAAGTGATAATAAAGACCTTTGCCGATAGTCGCATGTTTGATTTCTGCACGCCAGTCCTTTATGGCTCCACCAAGGTGGCGTCCTATCATAGGAAACTGCTCACTTCGGTGCAGCAGGAGATGCAGTTTCAGGCTATCCGCGACGCCTCCGAAGCTCAGGACCGCAAATATAATGTCGTCAATCTCACTCAGGACGAGATAAAGATTGACCTCGGCAAAAGTACTGAGATTGCCGGTGCCCTCTCGCGCGAAAGTCTCAACCGTGCGTGCGAGGACCTCAAGGCTGGCAAAGTGGATGTACTTGTCACCGCTCCAATCAATAAGCGTAATATACAGGCTCCGGACTTTGATTTTCCGGGTCATACCGAATATCTCTCGCACCAATTTGGCAGCTCAAGCCTTATGCTTATGGTCTGTGACCGCATCCGTATAGGTATTGTCACCAACCATCTTGCACTGAAGGATGTTCCCAATGCCCTTACCCACGAGCTTATGATGGAGAAGCTGCTCCTGCTCAATCATAGCCTCAAGCGTGATTTCGGTATTACCCGTCCAAAGATAGCTGTGCTCGCCCTTGACCCTCATGCGGGCGACAACGGCGTCATTGGCGATTTTGATGCCAAGGTGGTGCGTCCTGTTATCGATGATGTCCAGTCTCAAGGCGTGTTGGCCTATGGCCCATTCCCGTCGGATGGCTTCTTTGGCAGTTCGGAGTTCAATCGTTTCGACGGTGTTCTTGCATTGTATCACGACCAAGGCCTTATACCCTTCAAACTGATGTCCTTCACCGAGGGTGTGAACTACACCGCCGGTCTGCCGTATGTGCGTACCAGTCCCGCTCATGGCACCGGTTATGATATTGCTGGCAAAGATCAGGCCAGTGAGCAGTCGTTCCGTTCTGCGGTATACCTGGCGTGCAATATTCTCAAGAACCGTCACGAGTATGACGAGCTCAACGCCAATCCGCTGAAATGAAGAAACTCGTTCTTATTGACGGTATGGCCTCTGTCTACCGTGGCTACTATGCTCTCAACCGCAATCCACGGGTCAACTCAAAGGGGCTGAATACCTCTGCTGTGTTGGGCTTTACCATGGGGCTGTACGACATCATACGTTCCCAGCACCCAACCCATGTGGGGGTGGCGTTCGACTTGCCAAAGCCTACATTCAGGCATGAGATTTATGCTGAATACAAGGCAGGCCGTGATGCCATGCCCGAGGAGATACAGCTGAATATCCCGTGGGTATACAAGATGATAGAGGCCTTCCGCATCCCTATGCTCACCTGTGAGGGCTATGAGGCCGATGATGTGATAGGCACCATAAGCCATGCGGCAGAAAAGGCTGGCTTCGACCAGATAATCATGGTTACACCCGACAAGGATTTCGCCCAGCTCGTCACCGACCGTATACTCATGTACCGCTACGGCCGTGCCGGCAATCCCGACACACTCATGGGCATTGCCGAGGTGAAGGAGAAATTCGATGTGGATGATTGTCGTCAGGTTATCGACTTGCTGGGACTTTGGGGTGATGCCTCTGACAATATTCCAGGCATACGCGGAGTGGGTGAGAAGACAGCAAAGAAACTGATAGCCCAGTTTGGCTCTATAGAACAGATGGTGGCTCATGCCGATGAGATAAAGAACGACAAGATACGCCAGATGGTCATCGACCACGCCGACGAGGCTCTCTTCTCAAAGAATCTTGCCACCATACGTCTCGATGCCCCCATTGCTTTCGATGAGGATGCTTTGCTTTACGAACATCCCGACTATGAAGCCCTGCGCGAGCTTTGCGATGAACTGGAGTTTCGCCAGTTTGCACGCAAGGTGTTTACAGATCTTAGCGTGAGCAATCCTGAACTGGCAGTCAGGTGGCGAAAGGATCAGGCCCAGGCGCCGGCCCCTCAGCCGCAAACCGCCGCTCCTACGCTCTTTGATGCAACCCCACAGGTGCAGACCTCTGCCACACCTGTCACCACTCACTTGCTCGATACTGCCGCCCTTGTTTCCATGAAAGGGCGCGATATTGCGGTTCTCATTGAAGGCGGAGAGGTATTGCTCGCTACCGATGCAGACAATGTATATAAGTGCCGCAGGGCGGAGATTGACATCTCTAACCTGGCTCCATTGTTGGGCGATGAGGCAACAACAAAACTCTGCTTCAACCTTAAAGAGCTCAAGAATATACTCGAGGTGCCAATACATGGCGTCAACGTGTTTGACCTGCAGTTGGCACACTATCTTGTCGATGCCGAGATGCGCCACACGCTTGAATTCGTGTGCTCGGCATACCTCGGCTCTGAGCCGGCCGACTCAGTCGCAAAGGTGTCGGCTATGTGGCAGCTCTACCCGCTCCTTGTCTCGCGTATGCACGACGCACACCTCGAGAGTCTCTACAACGATGTGGAATTGCCTCTGGTCGACGTCCTTGTCGATATGGAACGCACGGGCGTCCGTATCGATACCGACGCCCTGACGCAGTATGCACAGACCCTCGGTCGCGAACGTCAGACTATCGAGCAGCAGATATATGAACTTGCCGGCACCACTTTCAATATCAGTTCGCCCCGCCAGCTCGGCGAGATATTGTACGAACGGCTGAAGGTGACTGACAAGCCGCCGCGTACTGCCACCAAGCAGTATAGTACCGCCGAAGACGTGTTGCTCAAACTCGCCTCTTCGCATCCCATCGTGCCGCTCATACTCGACTACCGTTCCATAACCAAGCTTGTGGGCACATATCTCGACTCGTTCCCCAAACTCATCAATCCTGTAGACCATCGTCTGCATACCGTCTACAACCAGACCGTCACCGCCACCGGACGTCTCTCGTCGTCGAATCCTAACCTGCAGAATATACCTATCCGCACAGAGCGAGGACGTGAGATACGTCGTGCCTTTGTGCCGGCCGACGACGACCACCTGCTGCTTGCTGCCGATTACTCACAGATAGAGTTGCGCATCATCGCCTCGCTGGCCCACGACGAGCACATGCTCCACGCTTTCAACAGCGGCTATGATATCCACGCAGCCACCGCCGCCAAGATATATGGACTCGCTATCGATCAGGTCTCCAAAGACCAGCGCCGCAATGCCAAGAGCGTCAACTTCGGCATTGTCTACGGCATCTCTGCTTTCGGTCTCAGCGAGCAGCTCTCTATACCGCGCAAGGAGGCTGCGGCTCTCATCGAAGAGTATTTCAACCAGTATCCGCAGATACGCCGTTTCATAGACGACTGTGTCGACTTCGCCCGTGGTCATGGCTATGCACAGACTCTCCTCGGCCGTCGCCGCTATCTGCCCGATATCACCAGCCGTAATGCCGCCGCTCGCTCTTTTGCCGAACGCAACGCGGTGAATATGCCCATCCAGGGCTCTTCGGCCGACATGATAAAGATTGCCATGGTCAATATCCACCGCAAACTCTCCGAACGCCATTTGCGTACCAAGATGATATTGCAGGTGCATGACGAATTGGTATTCGACCTGTTCCGTCCCGAGGAAGAGGAGGTGCGCGCCCTCGTCAAGTACGAGATGCAGAATGCCTTGCCTCTCGACGGACTCTCCATCGACGTGGGTATCGATGTCGGCACCGACTGGCTGCAGGCTCATTAAACAGTAGAAAACCCTGCTATGTCATATAATGCTCATAAAGATAAAGCCCTGTCACACCGCATAGTTTGGCTTTGTGCCATTGTAACACTCCTTTGCCTGTTGCCGGCCCACGGTCGTGCTCAGCACCCATGGAACCCGGCTACGTTGACCGAGGCTTGCAGTGACGATGTGTACCTTGTAGAGCCTTCCGGCGATATCAAGGCCAGTGTCGACCGCAGTGCCATCGATGCCGAGTCGGCAGGTGGCATGTTGTCGATAGGCATCCGTCGTGCAACGCTGGAATACAACGCCTCTTACCACGTGTCGGGTCCCTACCTCTACTGGGGCAAGCGCTATGTGGGCTTGCGTAGAGGCGACCTGCAGGTGCTCATTCCCGAGGCTGTGGCCGAACAGTTGTTGCCACACATGGTCTCGCACAGCTATTGGCGTCTACGCTACAGCCGCTTGCAGCAGTGGAACTTCGTGGCTATGGAAAACCTTGGCGGTTTGCTGAATGTCGACACCACCGACCGCCGTTACGACCGCTACAGCACCCTCTTCTGGCTCGGGTTCTCGTTCCAACCGTCCGAAGAGGTGCCTGTTGTCTTCTCTGTCCTAACCAACACCCACGAGCCTCAGACCCTCTCGCTCCGTGCCGTGGAGAGACTTGCAGAGTGGGGTTCTTTCGCCTCCGCCGCCCAGCAACAGGCCTATGAACGTCAGCAACTAACCCTCAAGGAGTCGGCCCTGCAACAGCAGCGCCAGTTGCAGGCCGAACTCGACTCCCTCTCTGCCATAGGATTCATCGTCGAGCAGCAGGCCGACAGTATCCACCAGGCCATGCAAGGCGACTCGCTGGCCCTGGTCCAGGAACACATGCGGGCCGAAGTGGAACGCACCAAAGAACGCATGAACGCCGACGAGATATTTATCCTCAACCTCAAACCCGCCCGCAGCGACTATATGTTCGGCCTCGAGTTCAACTTCTACAACTGTTTCGAAAAGACTATAAGCAAGGTTGAAATCACCGTTGTGCCGGTCAACGACCGCGACCAGGTGCAGCCCGACAAGTTCAACCGCACTACCCGTAGCGTGCGCTGTATGGGTCCCATACGCCCGGGCTCACCAGCCCAATACGTCTTCGACGAGCTCTTCTGGAACGACAAGGGCCGCATCAAGTTTATGCGTGTCACCAACATCACCTTCCATTTCACCGACGGCACCCGCCGTGCTTTCAACGGCTACCAGACCATACTGAAGCACTCGCTCAAATAAGGGAGGGCATAGACAATAAAACAGGGGCATAATGTCTTTCACATTATGCCCCTGCGTCGTTTGTCGTTGTCGCGACAGTTGCCTACAGTGCCATGTCTTGCAGGAAGCTGACGCTGCTGTGGATATGTTTGTACATGATCTGGTCGATGTCGACGAAGTTGACGCACTTGCGGTAGTCGGCCACCATCTTCTCGATGGCGGGACTGCTCTTGAGGCCTTCCTGATGGCGGAAGTCGAGAGCCTGTGCGGCGTTGAAGAGCTCGATGGCCAACACACGCTCGGTGTTCTCGCAGACGCGATAGCACTTAGTGGCGGCGTTGCCACCCATGCTCACCAGGTCCTCCTGGTTCTGGCTGCTGGGAATGCTGTCGACCGAGCAGGGGGTGCAGAGCTGCTTGCTCTGGCTCACTATGGCGGCGGCGGCATACTGGGGAATCATGAAACCGCTGTTGAGGCCGGGCTTGGCCACGAGGAAGCTGGGCAGGCCGCGTTTGGCGTCGATGAGCTGGTAGGTGCGGCGCTCACTGATGGCTCCGAGTTCGGCCACGGCAATGGCCAGGAAGTCGAGCACCATGGCCAGAGGCTCGCCGTGGAAGTGGCCACCGCTTATGACCATATCCTCGTCGGGCAGCACTATGGGGTTGTCGGTGGTGGAGTTGATCTCGGTTTCAACCACGCTCTCCACATAGTGTATGGTGTCTTTTGCGGCACCGTGCACCTGGGGCGCGCAGCGGAAGCTGTAGGGATCCTGCACGTGCTCTTTGTGGCGCTTGATAATCTCGCTGCCTTCGAGCCAGGTGCGCACGGCTGCGGCGGTCTCGAGCTGGCCCTTGTGCGGGCGCACCATGTGGAGGCTCTCGTAGAAAGGCTCTATGCGGCCGTCGAAAGCGTCGAGGCTCAGGCTCAGCACCATGTCGGCCTGACGGCTCAGGCGGCGGGCCTTCAGCAGGCTCCACACTGCATAGCTGCTCATGAACTGGGTGCCGTTCAAGAGTGCCAGGCCTTCCTTGCTCTGCAGTTCGATGGGCTGCCAGCCTTTGGCCTCATACACCTCTTTCACGTCGCAGCGACGGCCTTTCCAGTACACGTCGCCCATGCCCAGGATGGCGGGCAGCATCAGGTTGGCCAGGGGGCAGAGGTCGCCGCTGGCACCGAGTGACCCCTGCTGGTAGACCACGGGCAGCACATCGTTGTTGTAGCAGTCTATAAGGCGCTGCACGGTCTGCAGCTGGGCACCGCTGTAGCCGAAGCAGAAGTTCTGGGCCTTGAGCAGCAGCATCAGGCGCACCACCTCGGCGGGCACCTCGTCGCCCACGCCGCAGGCATGGCTCATCACCAGGTTCTTCTGCAACTGGCTGAGTTGCTCCTTGCTGATAGAGATGTTGCAGAGGCTGCCGAAGCCGGTGGTGACACCGTAGATGGGCTCCTTCTGGCTCTCCATCTTGTGGTTGAGATAGGCGCGGCACTTCTCGATGCGGCGTTTGGCCTCGTCGCCGAGGGCGAGGGTCATCTTCTTATCGATTATCTCCTGAATCTTGTCAAGAGTGAGTTTCTCTTCGGGATTGAATGTGTAAGTCATTGCTGGTATTTTTTGGGGTAGTTAAGTAGGTAAGTAGTTATCGCTTCGCTCGCCCTGCGGGCAGTAGTTAAGACAAATGCATTTGTCGCTGTTGTGGACTTGCTCTGCCGTATTAACTACTTGACTACTGTCTACTTAACTACATTGAAGTTTTATTTTTCCAGTTGCGCTTTGGCTTTGGCGGCGATGTCGTCGTCGACGAGTATGCGGCCGCAGTTCTCGCAGACGATGACTTTCTTGTGCATCTTGATTTCCATCTGGCGCTGCGGGGGGATGCTGCTGAAGCAGCCGCCGCACGAGTCGCGGTCGATGGTGACGACGGCCAGGCCGTTGCGGGCGGCGTGGCGTATGCGCTTGTAGGCGCTGAGGTAGCGCTCGTCGATATACTGCTCCTGCTCCGACGATTTCTTCTGCAGGCGCACTTCGTCCTTCTCGGTCTCGGCAATGATGGAGGTGAGCTCTTCGCGCTTGGCGTCGAGGTCCTTGTTGCGGTTCTCGAGCAGCACCTTGGCGGCCTCGATGTGCTGCTTCAATTCTTTGACATGGGCGGCGCCCTCTTTGTTCTTGCGCTCGCAGAGCTGTATTTCGAGGTTCTGGAACTCTATCTCCTTGTTGAGCGACTCGAATTCGCGGTTGTTGCGCACGTTGTCCTGTTGCTTCTGGTACTTCTTTATCTGCTCGTTGTGCTCTTCTATCTCGGCGGTGCGCTGCTTGTTGGCGGCTTCGGTCTCTTTGATTTCGGCGGTGAAGTTCTCTATGCGCGTGTTCAGTCCGGCTATTTCGTCTTCAAGGTCCTGGACGGCCTGCGGCAGTTCGCCGCGTATGATTTTGATTTTGTCTATCTCGCTGTCGACGCTCTGGAGGGTGTAGAGTGCCACAAGGCGTTTTTCGACGGCCAGGTCGGCATCGGGACGCTGGATGACGGGAGCCTCGGCGGCTTCCTGGGCTTTCTTTGTACTGACTTTCTTTGCCATGTTAATTTATATATGTTTTTGTATTATAATCAGATATATTGGACGAGAGACTTCTGGGCCTCCGAAATCCGGCATGCAAAATTACTAAATTTTTCCGAAATGCAGCGGAAAATTATATCTTTTGCAAATTGTTCGCTTTCGTAGTGTCCGATGTCGGCCAGTATCATGCCGCCGCCGGCGCGCTGGAAGTCGTGGTATTTGATGTCGGCGGTGAGATATATGTCGGCCCCGGCGTGTTCGGCGTCGGCGATGAATTCCATCCCGCTGCCGCCGCAGATGGCCACACGCCTCACCGGCCGCCTCCCGTCGTGGCCCGAGGTGCGCACCATGGGCAGCCCCAGCGCTTCCTTTACCCCGCTCAGGAATACGTCGCAGGGCAGGGGAGAGGGCAGCTCGCCCACCATGCCGGCACCTATGTCGGGGTCGGTGGCGAAGGGCTTGAGGATGTGTGTGTGTTCCAGCCCCAGCTTGGCGGCCAAAATGCCGTTGACGCCCCATGGCAGGTTGTCGAGGTTGGTGTGTGCGGCATAGGCTGCAATGCCGCCCCTTATCATGCGCATGGCTGTGCGTCCCGTCTCGCTGCGGTCTGTGAGCCGCTTCACCCCGCTGAAGATGAAGGGGTGGTGGGTGACCACCAGGCTGACTCCAAGGGCCTCGGCTTCGGCCGCCACGGCCTCGGTGAGGTCCACCGCCACCAGGGCGCCGCGATACTCCCACTGCCGGTCGCCGAGCAGGAAGCCCGCATTGTCGTAGTCCTCCTGCAGCTCAGGGCGGAAGACCTGGTCGAGATAATCTACTACTTCTCCAATATTCATGATTGAGGCTTGTTTCGTGTTTGACACGAAGATAACGCACCAACGGCGGCTTTATTGTGTCGGAGCCCGTCGTCCGGGGTGTTCGTCTCCTCTGGCCGACAGCAACCAGCCAGACACTGCCACAAACGCCCTTGTTAAGTTGATTATTGTTAAATTGAGGTTTCGCGCCACAAGGCCGTGTCGCTTTTTGCAAAATGCTGAAAACTATGGTATAACTCCGCCCCAAGTCCGGCATTTCCATACTATTTCTATACTATTTCCATAGTCGTTCTATAGTAGCTGACTATAGAACGACTATGGAAATAGTATAGAAATAGTATAGAACTGTCGGACTTATCCCGGACTTAATACGGACTCATCCCGGAGGTAATGTTGATTTATAGATGGTTATGCCCGATATACCAATATATCATATTGGCAAACAGGCGGTTGTTCCATACTCGGAAGTCACAGAAACTACCGTTTGCGAACAATATATTC
>JAEEGL013665579.1_pt1 | contig 22057 bp, 11 predicted proteins | sample 9134231 | NCBI WGS metagenome assembly JAEEGL01 (sample SAMN16246548, study PRJNA631951) | gut metagenome | biome: gut microbiome; feature: rumen; material: fiber-attached | host: Bos | place: Iran: Karaj | collected 2018-10 | reverse complement strand
TACAGGGGCAATACCATAAAGGGAAGGAAATTATATACCATGCCCAGCACAATGGCATATGAAGTATTGATGATGTTGATGGGCGGAAGATTCAGTGACGTAAGTACTGAATTGATCACGCCGGTCTTTTCAAGCAGAGTCTGCCAGGCTAGGGTACGCAGCAAGAAATTCATCCACATGGGAAGTATGAAAATAAACACAATGATGTTGGTCTTACTCTTAAGATGTGCCAATACGATCGCCAAAGGATAGCCGAGTAACAGGCATATTACGGTTGCAATAAGAGACAGACCTATGGAGAGCCATAAAGCCTTGGAATGCTGAGGTGTCGCTATTGATGCTATGTTGCTTAATGTAAATGCTCCCGTCTTATCAGTAAGGCCATAGTAGAAGATCATTACAAGCGGGATCACGATAAATGAAACTGCCCAGAACAAATACGGGCCTGATAGTAATCTGCTCTTATTCTTCAATGGGAACTGCCTCCTCGTCCTCGCTGGCCGGCTTGTTCATGATCTGTATATTGAACGGATCAACCTGAATGCCGACTTCGGCACCTACCGGGAACATTGTGGTGGAATGAACCAGCCACTCATAGCCACCTGCCTGTACTTCCATTTCGTAATGTACACCCTTAAAGATAAGGTGCGTCACAACTCCGTTGATCACTCCGCGCTCCGGAGGAGTAAGGATGACATCTTCGGGGCGGATAACGACGTCTACGGGCTTGTTGGTGCCAAATCCCGTGTCGACACAGGCGAATTTGGTGCCAAGGAACATTACGAGTTCGTCCTGCAGCATAATGCCGTCAATAATGTTGGAATCACCGATAAAGTCTGCAACAAACGCATTTTCCGGTTCGTTGTATATATCTTCCGGAGTTCCTATCTGCTGTATATAACCCTGATTCATTACCACGATGGTGTCGGACATGGTAAGAGCTTCTTCCTGATCGTGAGTTACATATACGAAGGTTATCCCAAGTTCGTTCTTGAGTCTGATCAGCTCATACTGCATATCCTGGCGCAGTTTAAGATCGAGTGCACCCAAAGGTTCGTCAAGCAGAAGTACCTGAGGCTCATTAACGATCGCTCTTGCGATGGCAATGCGTTGCTGCTGACCTCCGGAAAGTGAGTTGGGGTTCCTTTTTTCATAACCCTCAAGACCTACCAGCCTTAAAGCGTATTCAATCTTATCCCTGATATACTTGTCGGTCTTGCCGCTTATCTTGAGTCCGAAAGCAATATTCTCCTCTATGTTCATGTGGGTAAAAAGGGCATATTTCTGGAATACGGTATTAAGCTTACGCTTGTTGGGCGGAAGATTGGTGATATCTGCGCCGTCAAAATACACAGTGCCGGTATCGGGACTCTCAAAACCGCCTATTATACGAAGAGTAGTGGTCTTGCCGCATCCTGAAGGACCGAGCAGTGTGAGAAATTCGTTCTCCCTGATATAGAGATTGAGTTCGTCCAATACAAGATTACTGCCAAATGACTTGGATATATTATTAAGCTCTATCAACCGCTTGCTCAACTTTCTACCTCCTTAGGTGTAACTCAAAACATTATATAGGAAAAATAGGAAAATTGATACACAAAGTTCCATATTTTTTGTATAATATAATGTGAATGTTTGGAGGCGGATATGGCTAAAGCAAGTAATAAATCAAAAGACGGCAGATATGTAGCATATGTATCGACATATACCTATGGTGATGATCATGGGATTACGATATATGATGTGGATATGGAGAACGGTAAGTTTACCGAGAAGGACAGGGTTCAGATCACCAATTCCTCTTATGTGACCATATCGCATAACAAGAAGTATCTGTATTCGATCACGGACTTTGGCGTGGAGAGTTACAGCATAGAATCGGACGGAAGCCTTAAGACTGTCGGCAGTTCGACGATAAACGGCATGAGAGGCTGCTATCTTTCTACCGATTATGAGGACAAGTTCCTTTTTGTGGCCGGCTATCATGACGGTAAGATCACCGTGCTTAAGCTTAAAGACGACGGTGGGTTTGACGGTATCTGTGATGAGATATTCCATAAAGGCTGGGGTAATATCGCTGAACGCAATTTCAGACCGCATGTCAACTGTGTCAAGATGACAAGGGACAATAAATATCTTTGCGCAGCTGATCTTGGTATGGATTATATTGATGTATATAAGCTTGATCATAATACCGGTAAGCTTAAACTGGCCGATATTGTGCACAGTGAGCAGGAGAGTGCACCGAGACATATCAAGTTCTCCAAAGACGGATCTTATATGTACGTCGTGCATGAACTGAAGAATTATATTGATGTGTACCGTTATACTGATAAAGACGGGGCACCTGATTTTGAGAAGATACAGAATATCAGCACGCTCAATGATTATCATGCATCCAATTCGGCGGCCAGTGCGCTTAACCTTTCCGAGGATTTTAAGTATATGGTAAGCTCGAATGCAGGTGACAACAGCGTCGTAATGTACAGCATTGATGCCAAGACCGGAATGTTAAGCAAGTTATTCTGTCTTCCGATAAGCGGAGATTATCCCAAAGATGCTGCGCTCTTCCCGGACAACAGACATCTGGTCAGCCTTAATCATGAGTCCAATACGATGACATTTTTTAATGTTGATCCCGATAAGGGTCTCATTGTGATGAACCAGAAAGAGATAAGGGTCGATAAACCCAATTGTGTGATATTCCATAAGCTTCAGTAAAAAGGCACAGGTTATGTTTGGCAAAGAACATCCCAAACAATTGAACAGAGCAAAAAAGATCGCAGCCAAGGGTGGAATGTGGCTTAATGTGGCCACCCTTTATCTTGCTGCGGTCATAATATCGTCCAAGATATACAAGTATGTTAAGACTCCCTTATGGCGCGTTGTATCTACTGCGGCTTTATGTCTTATATTTGTTGCTACCGCATCTTTTGCTCCGGTAGACGGTATCAATGCACAGACCGTTGTTGATTATGGTTATGAAGAGATGGATGAGGCCGAGATAGAAGCGTTGGAGAACGGAGAGGTTCCGGAGGAATTCATCGCTGATTCCGGAGATGACGAGGACGACGGGGCATCTCTTGATGATCTTTTGGAACATATCGACGAAGAAGATGAAGAGACGGTAGGAAGTGAAGAGAACGTCGGTGACAGTGAGATCACCTTTGATAAGACCGCATGGAATCTTTTGCTTATCAACAAGCAACATCCGGTTCCGGATGATTATACCTTTACCCTCGGTACCATTAAAGGGAGCATGAAATGTGATGAACGTATCATCACTCCGTTAGCGCAGATGTTTAAGGCGGCGGCAGACGACGGCATCAATCTTGAAGTCAGATCTCCCTACAGAGATATATCCAGACAGGAATATCTTTTTGACAGAAAAATGAAGCTTTATCTTAACAGAGGTTATTCCTATATGGATGCTTACAAGGAAGCATCGAGTGTTGTCACCGTTCCCGGGGCGAGCGAGCATCAGATCGGAATCTCGCTTGATATCACTTCCGATACATACAGTGTACTTGACGAGGGCTTTGAGAATACGGAAGCGGGTAAGTGGCTTAAGGATAACAGCTATAGGTTCGGATTCATATTAAGATATCCCAAGGGCAAGGAGGATATCACGGGTATCATATACGAGCCCTGGCATTATCGATATGTGGGAGTGGATGCAGCTACCGTGATATATGAACGTGGGATCACGTTGGAAGAGTTTATTGACAGCCTGTAGAACGCTTCTTATGCGTAGCAGGCATGATTTGTATATTATGTAAGGGAACGGGGACATATGGCTAGATATACCTTACTTAAGACAGAGGGAACAGCTAAAAGGGGGCAGTATGAGACAGTTCATGGTCTCATACAGACCCCTGTATTTATGAATGTCGGTACTGCTGCTGCGATAAAGGGAGCGGTATCTACGCTTGATCTGGAGACTATTGGATGCCAGGTTGAATTATCCAATACCTATCACCTGCATGTAAGACCGGGTGATGAGATAATTAAGGAACTGGGCGGACTGCATCATTTTATGAACTGGGAAAGACCTATCCTTACCGATTCGGGAGGTTTTCAGGTTTTTTCGCTTGCTTCTCTTCGCAAGATCAAGGAAGAAGGAGTGACATTTCACAGTCATGTTGACGGTCGTGTCATATTCATGGGCCCGGAGGAAAGCATTCAGATACAGTCCAATTTGGGTTCTACCATAGCCATGGCATTTGATGAATGCCCGCCGGCACTTGCTGCGAGAGAATATGTGCAGGCATCCGTGGACAGGACAACCAGATGGCTTGGAAGGTGTAAAGACAAGCTTAATGAATTAAACAATGCAGAGGGTACGGTTAATCCTGATCAGTTGCTGTTTGGCATTAATCAGGGGGCCGTATATGATGATATAAGGATAGAACATGCCAAGGCCATAGCCGATATGAATCTGGACGGCTATGCCATAGGTGGGCTGGCAGTCGGTGAGAGTCATGAGCAGATGTATCATATCCTTGAGAAGACAATTCCGTTCCTGCCAAAAGATAAACCGACTTATCTTATGGGAGTGGGAACTCCGATCAATATATTGGAGGCCGTTGAAAGAGGCGTAGATTTCTTTGACTGTGTTTATCCGTCGCGTAATGCAAGGCATGGTCATCTGTATACGAGACGTGGGCGCATCAATATCAAGAATGCATGTTATGCAAAAGATGACAGGCCCATAGAAGAGGGGTGTAACTGTCCGACCTGCAGGAGATATTCAAGAGCTTATATAAGACATCTTATGGTATCCGGCGAGATGCTTGCCATGAGGCTGTGTGTTCTCCATAACCTGTATTTCTATAACAAACTTATGGAGGATATAAGATCAGCCCTTGATGAGGGGAGATTTGCCGAATTTAAGAAAGATACCATATCCGGGATAGAATCGGGTTTCACTGAGTAGATGTTGACTGACATATATATATTCCAAGGAGCATATGTTTAGATTCGGAGCACATAAAATGAACAGAACAGGGCATAAGGACAGCTTGTGGATTCTTGCTGCCCTTGTCGGTATATTGGCCAATTGCATACCTGCACTTGTCTCATTTAAGCTTGATCTGCCGATCTTTATGGATACTGCCGGTACGATAGCGGTGTCTGTTGCAGGAGGATTCTTTCCCGGCATACTTGTTGCCGTTGTGACCAATATTGTATGCAACATATTTAATCACGATGCTATCTATTTCAGCTCCGTTAATGCCCTTATAGCCATCTTTTCGGTATGGTTTGCAAGAAACATATCCCTTAAAAAGATAAGGAATGCGGTTTTATATATTGTTTCGATCGGGCTTATTTCCGGTATATGTGCATCGTTCATCCAGTGGGGACTTTTATCAGGCGCTCAGAATGATTCGGTTAAAGTGATGGTCGGAATGCTTGAAAGGCAGACCGGAATTCCAAACGGAGTCGCCTTTTTTATGATAACGATCCTGCTTAATATGATAGACAAAGCGCTTTGCTTTGGCTTGGCATTTCTGATCCTTAAACTTATCCCTGAGAAAGTCCATATAGTTTTATGCGAAGCAGCATGGAGACAGGCGCCTCTTACCGAGGAAGATATGAAATCCATGGATAAGAGGAGTGCAGGTTCGGGACATTCGGTCAAGGCCAGGATATCATTTGTGCTGGTGGGTACATCCATTGTTCTTGCACTTATTATGACTTGGGTGGGCGTTCGGGTATATTTTGATCATACAAAAGCCGAGAGGACTGAAGCGGCCAAGAATGCGGCCAAATTCGCGGCTTCAGTCATAGATCCCACCAAAGTGAGCAATTATCTTGCAATGGGTGAATCGGCACCGGGCTATAAAGAGACTGAAGATATGCTATACCAGATAAGGGATAATGCTGTAGGTGTCGAATATCTGTATATTGTGAAGGTCGATCCGGAATACACGACATTTATATTTGATCTGGACGCAAGAGAAGGATATGACGGATATGCGTATTATGATGACTCCGAGGGTTATGATCCCGGTACGGTTGTTCCTATAGAAGATGCTTTTCTGCCATATATGGACACATTGTTAAGCGGCAGGATGATCGGCCCGGTTGAATCGGATTCTTTATGGAATCATGTGGTGACTGTTTATTATCCTGTTCGTGATGAGAAGGGCAATACCGTATGTTTTGCCGGCGCAGATGCATCGATAGCTTCGATATCGGAATACCTTAAGGATTTTGTATTCCGCATAACGCTTATAATGGCGGGAATAATAATACTTATCATTGCCTTTGGTATTTGGGCAGCCGGTATTTTCATAATATATCCCATCAACAGTATCACAAAAAGCGTCGAGAATTTCATAGGAAGCGGTTCGGATCAGAACAGACTTGATGATGCGGTTAAACAGATGAGAAAGATAGATGTCCGTACCAATGACGAAATCGAGAGACAATATCATGCCATCTGTGATATGGCGCTTAATCAGGCGGAACAACTCCGTAATATCCGCAGATTTGCCGATTCAACATCCAAGATGCAGGATGGACTGATCATAACAATGGCGGATCTTGTAGAGAGCAGAGATTCGGATACCGGTGATCATGTTCAGAAGACTGCAGCTTATGTAAAGATAATCGTTGAAGGTCTCAAAAAGAAAGGATATTACTCTGAAAAACTGACGGAAAAATTCATGTCAGATGTGGTAAGAAGTGCTCCTTTACATGATGTGGGTAAGATCAATGTATCGGATAAAGTATTGAATAAACCCGGAAGACTTACCGATGAAGAATTTGCTATCATCAAGACGCATACTACAGCCGGCAGAAAGATAATGGAAAAAGCCATCAATACGGTCGGTGGAGAGAATTATCTTAAAGAAGCCAGAAATATGGCGGCATATCATCATGAAAGATGGGACGGTAAGGGATATCCTGAAGGACTGCATGGGGAAGTCATACCGCTTGCTGCACGTATCATGGCTGTAGCGGATGTATTTGATGCACTTACATCCCCCAGAGTTTATAAGCCGGCTTTCCCTTTGGATGAGGCGCTTAAGATGATACAGGAAGGATCGGGAACACAGTTTGATCCTAAGTGTGTTGAAGTGTTCATGGAATCGTTGCCGGAAGTAAAAGCCGTGTTAAGAAAATACAATCAGAATGTTCAGATGGAGTAAGCCTGTGAATAAAAGATCAGGGATCATCAACAGAATAAATGTGCTTGCATTGATCATTTTTGTGATGGCATGTTTTGTGCCCGGGAGTGTTGTGCATGCGACGGATACAGACAGGTATGGCGGAGCTTACGCCGTATCCGGAAGGCTTGATAATGTCGGATACATGGCCAAGCTTTACGACGCATCAAACGGTCTTCCCACATCCGATGCCAATTATGTTTTGGGATCAAGCGACGGATATGTGTATATAGGCGGATACAGCGGAATCATACGATATGACGGAGTCTCTTTCGAAAGACTTGATTCTTCATATGGATTGACCAGTGGAAGAGTGATATTTGAAGATTCTTTGGCAAGAATATGGGTAGGTACCAATGATAATGGTGCCGTAGTGATAGATAATGTTGGCAGAAAACAGTATTCGTATGATGACGGTCTTGTTTCAGTCTCCATACGAGCTATCGCAGAAGGATCCGACGGAAGTATATATTTGGGATCCACTGCCGGCATTGCCATCGTGGACAGAGAAGGCAGACTGTCTCTTTTGCATGACGAAAGGCTGGACAGTGAGACGATCGTAAGACTCGTTGCGGATGATAAGGGTATAATATACGGTAATACAAAAAAAGGTGCCATTTTTAAGATCGATAAAGGACGGATCGCCGGATACTATGACAGTGAAGAACTGGGTATAGAGATGGCTTCTACCATATTGCCGGATCCTGATAATGACGGGTGTGTCTATATCGGTACCGAATCTCACTATGTATATCACGGAGAATTCGGAGCAGATGAAGATTCGCTGGAGAGGATAAGTATTTCTCCAGCGGATGCAGTCTATTATATAGCTTATGAATGCGGACGCATATGGATCACTTCAGAGAATCTTGCGGGATATCTTAATGAAGATGGCGAATACAGAGTAATATCCGATATTCCGATGAACAATTCCATAGATATGATCACCTCGGATTATCAGGGAAATCTGTGGCTTGCTTCTTCAAGACAGGGAGTCATGAAGATCGTAACGAGTAATTTCCATGATCTTACCAAAGAGGCAGATATTCCTTCCAATACGGTTAATGCCACATGCCTGTATAACGACATGCTTTATATCGGAACCGATTCGGGACTGCAGATAATCAATGACCATGGACGACCGGTTAGAAATGAGATAAAAGATTATCTGGGTGATACAAGAATACGTTGTATTACAGAGGATAAAGATGGCAATCTGTGGATAGCTACTTTTACCAATGATCACGGTCTTGTTAGAGTTGATAAGAACGGTACCATTAAGGATTATACGACAGAAGACGGTATGCCTGATAACAGAGTACGCACGGCAACCTTGTCATCGGATGGGTCTATACTTGCAGGGACCAACGGTGGATTGGCAGTACTTAAGGACGGTAAGGTAGTAAATACTATAAAAGAGTCTGATAAGGTTAAGAATACGGTATTTCTGACTGTGTGTGAGGGGGATGACGGCAGGATACTTGTCGGAACCGACGGAGACGGAATATATGAGATTGATGGAAGCGATGTACGTAAGATCGGCAGGGATCAGGGCGTAACATCCGACGTTATCTTAAGAATCAAAAAGGATAAGAAGAGGGATCTGTACTGGATAATTACATCCAATTCCCTGGAATACTATAAAAACGGCAGGGTGATCAATGTCGACTCATTCCCCTACAACAACAATTTTGACATATTCTATGATGATAAAGAGCAGTTGTGGATATTATCTTCAATAGGCATATATTGTCTTGATGCAAAGAGCGTTGTGGATGATAACATCTCGGATTATAAGCTTTATACGATAGCCAATGGACTTCCCGGTGCGCCTACGAGCAATTCATACAGTGAACTGGATGATAAAGGTGATCTGTATGTTTCAGAAAGAACCGGAGTATTCAAGGTCAACATCAATCATTTCTTTGAGCAGTCTTCTGAGATCAAGACCGATATAAAAGCAATATACTGCAATGAGAATATTATAACGAGAGATGAGGACGGAACATATACGATCCCGGCGCAGAAGGGACGTATTCAGATCGTTCCCGCCATACTTGATTATACGATGACCAATCCGCTTGTTAATATATATCTGGACGGTACGGATGAACCGGGTATCATATGCGAGCAGAATGATCTTACCCCTCTTGAGTATACCAATCTCGAATATGGCAATTATGAGCTTCATATCAAGATCCTTGATAAGACGACCAGAGAGGTGCTTAAGGATGATGTATACAAAGTAAGCAAGGCTCCGAGGATCGCGGAACTGATGATAACCAAGATCCTGTTCCTTGTTCTTCTTGCCGCTGTTACGGGATTTATTGTATGGCGTGTCATGAGATCGACCATAATCCGCAGGCAGTATGATGAGATAAGGCAGGCAAAAGAGGAGGCTGAGAGGGCCAATTCAGCCAAGTCAAGATTTTTGGCCAATATGTCTCATGAGATACGTACACCCATCAATACCATAATGGGTATGAATGAGATGGTTTTAAGGGAGGATGCGACCGGTGTACCCAAAGGGTATTTCATGTCGATGGTGAACTATTCTCTTGATATCAGAAATGCATCCGAGTCATTGCTTAGTCTGATCAATGATCTGCTGGATATGTCCAAGATAGAATCCGGCAAGATGCATTTGGTAGAGCAGGAATATGATGTTCAGGACATGCTTCGCTCGATCGTATCAATGATCCGTGTCAGAAGCAAGGAAAAAGAACTCGACTTTGATGTTGTGATAGATGAGATGCTTCCTAAACGCCTGTATGGTGATTCGGGAAAGATCAAGCAGATAGTTCTCAATCTTTTGACTAATGCCGTTAAATACACCGAAAATGGTGGGTTTGCGCTTAATGTACTTATGTCTGAGCGGGAGGATGACCGCTGCCTGTTACGTTTTTCTGTAAAAGATACGGGAATGGGAATAAAAGAAGAGGACATGGACAAGCTCTTTACGGCGTATGAAAGGCTGGATGAAGAGAAAAACAGCGGCATTCAGGGAACAGGCCTGGGCCTTGACATCTCAAGAAGATTTGCCGAACTGATGAATGGTAAACTTGTCTGTGAGAGTGTGTACGGAGAGGGTTCGGAATTCATACTCACTCTTGAGCAGAAGATCATGGATGCCACACCTTTGGGTGCATTCATCGAACATGATGAGAATAAAGCAAAGGGACCTTATGTTCCCAAGTTCATAGCTCCGGATGCCGACATACTTGTTGTTGATGATAATCCCATGAACTTAAATGTCATGAAGGGTCTGCTTAAGGCCACGAGGGTATTCGTTACGACTTCCACCAGCGGAGAAGATGCACTCGATAAGATTAAGGATACACACTTTGATGTGGTGCTCCTTGATCATATGATGCCCGGAATGGACGGTATTGAGACTATTGGAAAGATACGTAAGGATTATCCGGATCTTCCGGTATATGCACTTACTGCCAATGCTACAGCCGGCGAAGAATTCTATATTTCAAAGGGATTTAACGGATATCTGTCCAAACCGGTGGATTCTGAGACCCTTGAAAGGACGATAATGCGCCATCTTCCGGAAAGTATGATGGAAAAGCCCAAGGAAGACGATCTTGTCACGGAGATGACAGGTCTGCCTGAAGATCTTCTGTGGCTTAATGAGACGGAAGGCATATCGGTAGATGACGGAATTAAATATTCCGGTGGTGTAAATAACTTTATATTCTCTTTACGCATGTTCTTGGATACGATCGATGAAAATATCAAGGTGATAAGGGAGGCATATGATGTTTCCAATATAAGATTGTATACGATAAAAGTTCATGCGCTTAAAAGCTCGGCACGTATTATCGGTGCCGCAAAACTTTCACAGTTGTGTGCCGAACTTGAAGATGCGGGTAATAAAAATAATACTGATTTTATCTCGGCCAATACCGATGATCTTATAAATCTCTATCAGTCATACAGCGATAAGCTTGCCAGACTGGCAATCTCCGGTGATGATGATAAAGAGATGATACCGGAAGAAGAACTTGCGGATGCATATTCGGCACTTAAAGAAGTGATCCCTGAGATGGATTATGATGCGGTAGAGATGATATTGGACGGCTTAAAGGAATACAAGTTGCCTACTGATGATGCGGTTAAAATGGATAAGCTCGGAAGGATGCTTAAAAACCTTGACTGGGATGGAATGGAAGAACTTATGAATGAATAGGCTCTTCGGGAGAGAAGATGATCTTTGAATTTATCAGAATGCATCAATTGAATACATTACTGTCACTCGGAACGGCATGCATGACCCTTGCAATTCTGCTTCTGATAACAGGTTTTTTACCGGGCAAGAGAAGGCTGATATTGATCTCTATGGAGCTTGCCGCGGCATTACTGGCGCTGTTTGACCGTCTGGCATATATCCATACCGGTGATATTAGTGATATGGGCTTTTTAACGGTAAGAATAGCTGATTTCATGGTGTTTTTCCTGACTGCAGTCATCGTGCTCATCTTCAACCTGTATCTTACGGACGTATTGTGCGGAAGTGATAAGAAAAAGACAGTTACGTTGGAACTTAAGATCGCGGGCGGCGGTGCCGTGGCAGGGCTTGTTCTTGTCGTGATATCACAGTTTACCGGACTTTATTATACAATAGATGAACAGAATATATATCACAGGAGCCCGCTTTTTATAATCTCATATATTGTTCCTGTAATATGCACGTTGATACAGTATGTTGCAATCAGAAAGAACAAAGACAGTATCAGCAGGTTGATCTACATATCCTTACAGATATATATCTTTGTGCCCGTTATTGCGGGGATAATACAGATATTCACATATGGTCTGTCAATAGTGAATATGGCAATGACGACCGTATCGATTCTGCTGTATGGATTTATACACCTTGATATCAATTCTGAGGTTAAGAAGGCACATGAGATGGAAGTTGCCAACCTAAACAATGTCAAGGAGAGCAAAAAACAACTCTTTGTTCAGACGGCAAGAGTATTTGCCAATGCGGTGGAAAAAAGAAATGATTATCTTAAAGGCAGGGCAGATCGTGTTGCGGATATTGCCGGAAGAATAGCCCGTATGTCCGGAATGGATGATACTGAATGTGAGAAGACATACTATGCCGCACTTCTGTCGGAAGTCGGCAAGCTTGGAATACCTGACGAACTGCTTGGCAAGGAAGATGATCTTAGTGATGAGGAATACGAAAAGATAAAAGAGATTCCCGGTATCAGCGCCGAACTGCTTGAGGGAATAAGGGAATATCCTTTCTTGGCTGAAAGTGTGAAATATTGTCGGGAGAGATATGACGGAACAGGATACCCCTATGGACTGAAGGGGGATTCAATACCGGTGATCTCAAGGATAATTGCGGTGGCGGACGATTTCGTAACCATGATCTCGCCGAATGAGTCAAGAGAGGCCATACCGTTTCAGAATGTCAGAGAAAACTTTGTGGAAGGATCCGGGAATAAATATGACCCTGAGTATGCCGGTTATATCATTAAGATAATTGATTCAGGCAGTGAAGAAAGGGATGAAGATGTAAAACAGGTAGAAACGGAACTTGACTGCAATAAATACAGAGATGCCATAACAGTGGGCATTCCGATCGAAGAGGAAGTTAAATGCATCAGATTTAAAGCAAGACCCGACAGAGACAGATCTGAGGAGTTCTCCGGTCCCTCAATCATACTCTTTGATGCATATGACAGGCACGCGCATTCCGAACAAAGATCGATAGAGGCGTTCAGATATCTTGAATACGGAGAGATATGGTTTGACGGCAATTATGTTGCTACGGCTGCGAGAAATATGGAAGTCAATCCTGTCGCATTGTCTGATGAAGAAGCATTTGACGTAAACGATAAGGAGGAAAAGAATGCATCTTATGAGATAATTGCGGCTAAATACGAGGACCATGTTAAACTTATGATAAACAATGGCAGACAGCAATATGAAGTCATTGCTGCTTTGCCCGATAAGACCAAATCGGTATATTTAGGTCTTACCGGAGAGAATTGTAAGATCAGAGGTATTGCGATAGAGAAAAGCGGAGAGAAAGCCGGTGAAGGATATATTAAGAGAATATCCGATGGTATAAGTTATATCGACAGGATGGAGTCTGATATTCCCAATGTTCAGATCGATCGTAACAGATCGGCTGCTACAAAGAGCCTTGAGCTTACCGGCAGGCATAAGCTTACTTTCCATTCATTAAGTCTTCCTACCGCAGATCTTATATGGCATTGTCCATATATTGTATTGTACTATTCCGATGATGGTAATGTGTTTGGCGAGGGTTACAGGGAATATGCACTTATCAAGATCAATGGTGAGAGCAGCGGCAATGAAGATTATGCCGTCAATAAATTGTCTATGAAAAAGACAGAGGCTTTCCCCGGATGGGAAGCATGGAAGAAGATCAATAAAGAAGGGCTTGAATGCAGGGTCGAACTGATAAGAAAGGGCAATAAGATCACCACGCTTACAAGTAACCTTGGAATATCCATCGAGAATATAACCGTGATCAATGATGATAATAAGACTGTATATGCAGCCGTTACCGGAGATCAGATCGCACTTACGGATATAAGAGTCGGATAAGGATAAAAGTGTTATAATATAAAGATCAGGCATAAACAGATTAGAGGCAGCTTTCGTGAGGATGATCAAAAGTCTTTTTCGCTGTATGTGATCTGGTCATTTAAAAAGAACAGAATAGAAAGAGCGAAGATAGTTATCTCGATCATTTTGGTCTTTTTGTTCCTGCAGGAGATGTTCCCAATGTTCAGGTTGAATTCTCATCGGATGATAAGAAGGTATATGGCGAGAATTATGTGGAGTTTTCTCTGGTAAGACTTGATGGAGAGACCTGGGAATCGGGATATGTTGCTGACAATCAGATCATAGTTGACAGGCAGGATTTTGATGGTTGGGAATCTTGGAAAAACTATAACAGAGAAGGATATGAGTGTACAGTTACATTTAAACGTGACGGCAATAAGATAATCTCAACTACGGAAAATAACGGTATAACGATAAAGAATATTACAGAAGTCAAGGTGGAGACGGAAGAGATATATGTTGCATTATCCGGTGATCAGGTTGCGCTGACCAATATAAGGATAAGGCAGGATGAACAGGGAGAAAGTTAATGGCAGTAAGACGAATGATATTTACAGCGGGTAAGGAGTCATTTATTGTACGTGTTCTGTTAAAGAAACTGCAGGACTCCGATATCATCTGTGATTTTGTGCCGTTTCGTGTTAACGAACTTAATGATTATCTTGAGAATATACCGGTTACAGCGATCTATATTGATGATGATGTTAAAAACAGATTGGATGTATTGCATTTCCTTATAGACAATGCTGAAGAGAAAAACGCCCAGTTTATTCTGATCGGCGAGCATGATGATGTCGATGACATATGTGATCATGTACCGGAGGATCTGATATATAAATCTTTTGTCAGACCGGTGGATAATGATGAATTTGCCGAGGATATTAAGGAGTTTTTTGACAAAGCCGAACTAGGAGCGCTTAAGAAGAGCATTCTTGTTATTGATGATGATCCGCAGTATCTTAATATGGTAAGACAATGGCTTTCCGGAACATATAAGGTATCACTTGCCAGTTCCGGAATGCAGGGGATCAAATTCTTGAGCAAGAGTAAAGTGGATCTTATATTGCTTGATCATGAAATGCCTGTTACGAGCGGACCGCAGGTATTGGAGATGTTAAGAAGCGAAGAAGAGACAAAGGATATTCCGGTAATGTTTTTGACCGGAAAGGGTGACAAAAAAAGCGTTATGGCAGTTGTCGCCTTGCATCCGGAAGGATATTTCTTAAAGACCATCAGTAAGAATGATCTGCTTAAGGAACTGAAGAAGTATTTTGATGAACACAGCGTAAATTCTTGACCGTTTAAGAGGAATATTATGTTGACGAGACGAAAAAACAGTATATTTCATCCGGCGGTCCTTGCGCTGATGATCGTCTGTACATTGCTTAATATTCTGTTGTCCATGATCTTAAGGGCAACGGAGCTGCCTTTTTATATAGATACTGTGGGAACCATTACAGCTACTGCACTCGGCGGAACGGTTCCGGGAATTTTGACGGCTTTTGTGACGAATGCCGTTAATTTTTTTATGGATGGCGAATCGATATTCTATGCACCGCTTAACATGCTCATCGCCATTATGTCTTCAGCCTATTTCGGCGAATTACATGCTTTCAAAAAACAAAAGAAACAAAAGGAATATCCCGGCAGAGTCTTTGGACAGAGGACTTTGCTTGATATCATTCTGTATATCATGGTACTTGCTATCATAGGAGGCGGAATCGGTGGACAGATCACATGGTATCTCTACGGAACACCTTCTGAAGCACCTATATCCGTTAATATATACGAATGGCTTGCAGATAATCTTGGTATGGGATCATGGGGATGTCACATGGTCTCTACGTATATAACCGACTTTATAGATAAGTCAGTATCAGTCATCATTTCGCTGACGATCATCGGCGCTGTTCCGAAGAAGGTAAAAGAATATGTACGTCTGTCCTCCTGGAGACAGAAGGCTATGTCTTATGAAGAGCAGCTTAATGCGAAGAAAAAGATGAAGGGTAAACTGTCGTTAGGTGTAAGGATCAATATTGTGATCATACTGTCAACACTTATCATGACGATAGTTGCACTTGTTTTTTTTCTGATCAGTTTTCGTGAGAATACCATAGAGACACTTTCTGCTTCCGCTGCCCAGATAACATATCTTGCCGCTCGGGAGATAGATCCTGATATGGTCGAGGAATACTTAAAGAATGGTACATCTGCTCCGGGTTATTTAAAGACCAGAGACAGACTGTCTTTTATAATGAGCAGTTCGTCGGATATAGCGTTTCTTTATGTATACAAAATAGAAGAAGACGGATGTCATGTGGTATTTGATCTTGATACCAGATTAAGTGACGGAACATTTGTCCCGGGAGATCCGCCCGGAATGGTAGTTGGATTTGAAGAAGCATATAAACCCTTTTTGGACGATCTGCTCGCGGGCAGAGAACTTCCGCCTATGCTCATGTCGGATGATTATGGGAGTTTTGTGGCATCTTATCATCCCGTATATGATGTAAAAGGAAGATGCGTATGCTATGTTGTATCCAATGTGGAATCCGGCCTTATAGATAAGCTTCAAAACAGATATTTCGGAAGAGTGGTCCTTTTGTTTGCGGGATTCCTGCTCTTAATTGTAGCGATTGGGATAATCACTACCAAGTACCACGTGGTATTGCCTATCATCGGTATGACCATGTATTCGGGTGAACTGACCGATCAGACGGGTGGAGTCAGTGAAGAAAGCCTTGAAAAGATAGACGAGCTGGATATTCATACAGGCGATGAGATGGAACTGTTATACAGGGCGATCTGTAAATTGACGAAAGATACGGTATATCAGCTTAACGATAACAGGAACAAAACGGAAGCCATTTCCAGAATGCAGAATGCTCTTATCATTACCATGGCTGATATGGTGGAGAGCAGAGACTCGGATACGGGAGCACATGTACTTAAGACAGCGGCATATGTCAGGATCATATTACAGGGACTTAAGAGAAACGGATATTATGCTGAGAAGCTTTCCGACAGATACATGAGGGATGTTGAGATGAGTGCACCTTTGCATGATGTCGGAAAGATCAATATTCCGGATGCGATCTTAAATAAGCCCGGCAAATTGACTGATGAAGAGTTCGAGATAATGAAGACTCATACCACAGCCGGCAGGACTATTCTGGATAATGCGATAAGTTCCATGGAAGGTGACAATTATCTTAAAGAAGCAAGAAATATGGCTGCATATCATCACGAACGATGGGATGGAAAGGGTTACCCGGAAGGACTGCACGGCGAGGTCATTCCTCTGTCAGCCCGTATTATGGCAGTAGCGGATGTTTTTGATGCTCTGTCATCACCAAGAGTATATAAACCGGCATTTCCTTTTGATGAGGCCATGAAGATAATAACGGATGGGGCCGGTAAACAGTTTGATCCGAAGTGCGTTGAAGTATTCGCAGAATCGATGTCTGAAGTAAAGAGCATATATAAAAAGTATCAGGAGATACGATGAGAAGTAAAGTGATCAGGACAATTGCATATCTTGCATTTTTGACGGTTATCCTGGGACTCTGTCATACATATGCCAAAGCAGCCGAAGTTGATGGAAGAAAAGAACAAATGTCTGATGACAGGCATCCGGTCGGAGGTGGTTATGCGGTAACGGGACAGATACCCGGAGTATACTATCTTCCGAAACTTTATGATGCAACAAACGGTCTGCCTACATCAGAAGCCAATTGCATACTTGCTTCACGTGACGGATATATATGGATAGGCGGTTACAGCGGCATAATCAAATATGACGGGGTGAATTTTGAAAGACTTCCGGTAAATGACGGCCTTACAAGTGCGAGGGGCATGTTTGAGGACAGCAAGGGAAGAATATGGATTGCTACCAATGAAAGCGGAGTGGTAGTACTGGACGGACGTGTCCATTTTCGCTTTACAAAAAAAGACGGCCTTAAGTCGGATTCCATCCGTACGTTTGCTGAGGATAAAAACGGGAATGTGATCATCGGATCAACAGCGGGATTATCTTATGTGGATAATTCGATGACTCTTCATGATATATATGACAAAAGAGTCAATAATGAAAGGATATTAAGACTTGTTTCGGATAAGAACGGAACCGTATACGGGCATACGGGTAACGGGGATATATTTATTGTATCGACTCTGGGGATTGGAGAATTTCACAAGAGTTCGGAACTGAATATGAATGTGACCACGATCTTAACGGATCCCGACAATCCGGGAATGCTTTATTACGGAACAAGCGGACAGGAAATATATTACGGCAGCTTTGGATCTAAGGCGTCGGAATTAAAAAAGATAGATACCGCACCGGCATCTAATATTCACTGGATGGATTATTCATGTTCTCATCTGTGGGTAACATCATCGCAGGTGGCAGGATATGTTGACGATAATGATTCGTTCATTCCTTTTGAGAGCCTTCCGATCAAGGATTCCTTTGAGATGGTCACATCGGACTATCAGGGCAATATGTGGTTTGCTTCTTCAAGATACGGTGTTATGAAACTCGTAGCAGATGATTTCCTGGACATGACGGGAGCTGCGGGACTTGAACCGGAGGTAGTCAATACCACCTGCAAAGTCGAGGATGATCTGTATGTCGGTACGGATAATGGAATACATATCATCGATAAGGATTATCGGATAAGAGTAAATCACATCACGGAATATTTTGATGGTGTAAGGGTAAGATGTATAATAAAGGACCGCAGCAATAATATATGGGTATCAACCTTTGACAATGACATGGGTGTGGTACGCATTGACGCGGACGGAAATATCACTGCCTATACCAAAGAAAGCGGTCTTTTATCCGATGACGTAAGATGTGCCTATGAAGCAGACGATGGGAGCATTTTAGTCGGAACCAACGGCGGATTATCGGTGATCAGGGAAGATGAGATCGTTAAAAGTTACGGTACATGGGAAGGCTTGAAAAATCCTGTGATACTGACAGTATCACAGGATGAAAGTGGACGTATATATGCCGGAACAGACGGGGACGGGATATATGTGATAGAGAACAACAACATTGCAAGGATCGGTGTGGAAGACGGTCTTACTTCTGATGTGATCATGAGGCTTAAGAGAGATGACGTCCACGGTGTAATGTGGGTGATAACTTCAAACTCGGTCGACTATATAAAAGACGGCGTTATAACAAATGTCACAACCTTCCCATATAATAATAATTTTGATGTATTTTCCGTAGGAAAGGACGAATTGTGGTTTTTATCCTCTAAAGGTATATATGCGGCAGATGCGGAATCGGTTATTGACAATGATATAACGGATTTTAAACTTTATGAGCGTTCCAACGGACTTACCAGCATACCGATATCTCACAGTTACAGCGGCATTGATGACGATGGTGTCATATATATTGCCGGACAGACCGGAGTGTCGGCTGTAAAAGCAGATGAAATGTATGATTTTTCCGGTAAGACAATAGTCGGACTGCGATCCTTATATTTTGCGGGAAAAGAGATCGTACCGGATAAGTCGGGGACGTATATGCTGCCGGCGGAAGCCGGAAGAATGCAGATAAATCCTGCCGTAATTGATTACACAATGGCCGACCCGATGGTTAAGATATATATAGACGGGATGGAAGATGAGGGAGTGACGATACCGCAAAGCAAGCTCACATCGCTTGAATATACGAGAATCAAATACGGTAATTATACGTTACATATTCAGGCTTTTTACGGTAATTCGGAGAGTATCATATCAGAGAAAACATACAGGATCAGTAAAAGGCCGGAGTTTTTTGAGAGACTGTCAGTGCAGATTGCCATGATCGTACTGGCTTTATGTGCAATAGGAATAATAGTATGGCGTATAATGACCAATACCATAATAAGAAAGCAGTATCATCAGATCCAGGATGCAAGGGATGAGGCCGAAAAAGCCAATTCCGCAAAATCAAGATTTTTGGCAAATATGAGTCATGAGATAAGGACTCCGATAAATACCATACTCGGAATGGATGAGATGATACTCAGGGAAGACCCTGGCTTGGCTCCTAAGGAGTATTACGGTCCGGTCACGGGATATGCGAAAAATATAAAGTATGCAACGGAATCCCTGCTTAGTCTTATAAATGATCTTCTGGACATCTCAAAGATCGAATCAGGTAAGATGCACTTGGTCGAGCAGGAATATGATACCGGTGAGATGATCCGTGGCATAGCATCCATGATACGTGGACGTGCAGAGGAAAAGAAACTGTATTTTGATCTTGATATTGACAGGGATATTCCGCAAAGACTGTATGGGGATGCCGGGAAAATAAAACAAATCGCCCTAAATTTGCTGACCAATGCAGTAAAATATACAGATGAAGGCGGAGTAAGGTTTGCACTTAAGGTGATCGATTCCAATGAAGTGGGTGTAATGCTGCAGATCTCGGTAAAGGATACCGGTATAGGCGTAAAGCAGGAAGATCTGGATAAGCTCTTTACAGCCTATGAACGTTTGGATGAAGTGAAGAATTCCAATATTCAGGGAACGGGACTTGGACTTGATATATCCAGACAGTTCGCTGAGATGATGGGCGGAAGATTATGGTGTGAAAGTGTGTATGGAGAAGGAAGTGAGTTCCTCTTTACATACAGACAGAAGGTAGTATTGGGCGAGCCGCTTGGAGTATTCCGCGAGGAGACGGAGAACACCGCAAACAAAGTATATATGCCGCAGTTTATCGCTCCTGATGCCGACATACTTGTTGTTGACGATAATCCAATGAATTTGAATGTTATTAAGGGACTGCTAAAACCTACAAAAGTATTTGTAACGACTGCATCAAGCGGAGAAGAGTGCCTTAAAAAGATAGAAGATACTGATTTTGATGTTGTTCTGTTGGATCATATGATGCCCGGAATGGACGGTATTGAGACTGTAGAGAAGATAAGAGAAAAGCATCCCGAACTTCCGGTATATGCTCTTACTGCCAATTCTACGGCAGGCGGAGAGGAGTTCTATGTATCGAAGGGCTTTAACGGATATCTGACCAAGCCCATAGATATTGTATCGGTTGAACATGCTATAATGAAGCATCTTCCTGAGAATATCATGCTTAAGCCAACAGAAGAAGATACTGCAGAAGAAGATCTGGAATTAAATGATGATCATAAGTGGCTGTATGATGTTAAGGAACTGGATACGCATGAGGGAATCCTTAATTCCGGCGGCGCAACGCAGTTTGTATATGCGCTTAAGATGTTCTATGACAGCATAGATGACAATTCACAGGCAATAGAAGAGTGTTATCGTAATGACGACTTACGGCTTGCTACGGTAAAAGTACATGCTCTTAAGACATCGGCACGCATTATCGGAGCGCTTGATCTTTCAAAAGACTGTCAAGCCATGGAAGATGCCGGTAACGTCAAAGATATGGATTATATATTTACGCATAAGGATAAGCTTTTAGCGGATTACAGAAAATATAAGGATATTCTTGCAACACTTAAGACTGATGAAAAACAGGATGACGACAAAGAACAGATAGATCCGGGTGAGTTGCTTGATGCATACAGAGCTTTGGATGATTATATTTCGCAGATGGACTATGATGCGGTTGAGATGATACTTATGCAATTGCGTGAATACAGGTTGCCGGATGAATACGGAGAACTTGTGACTTCACTTGAAAAGAGCTTTAAGCTTGTTGACTGGGAAAAGATGGAAGAACTGATATCGCTTTGGCCCCAAAAGTAACGATGCCGGAAGGAACTGCAGATGTTTGAATTTATCAGGAATCACCAACTTAATATAATGCTTGGGCTTTCCAGTATATGTTTTGTGGTAGGCTTTTTTGCACTGATCACCAAAGCATTGCCAAAGAGAAGAAAACTTTCGTTAGCGGATCTGGAATTCTCGGCATGCATTCTTTTATTCTCTGACAGACTGGCTTATATGTATCACGGTGATGTATCCGTGACAGGCTTCTTTATGGTCAGAATAAGCAACTTTTTGGTATTTTTCATGACGATATCCGTTGTGCATGCATACAATATCTATCTGTCGGATTTAAGTATTAATGAAATAGCGCTCCCAAAGGTTCCGGTGAGGCTTAAGATCGTTGAAGCGATATGCGGGATAGGCTGGCTTATGGTCATCATCTCGCAGTTTATCGGACTGTACTATACGTTTGATGAGAATAATGCATATCAGAGGGGGCCCGGCTTTATCATCTGTTATGCGATTCCTTTTATTGCGCTATT
>JAEEGL010157176.1_pt1 | contig 22057 bp, 33 predicted proteins | sample 9134231 | NCBI WGS metagenome assembly JAEEGL01 (sample SAMN16246548, study PRJNA631951) | gut metagenome | biome: gut microbiome; feature: rumen; material: fiber-attached | host: Bos | place: Iran: Karaj | collected 2018-10 | reverse complement strand
GGGTATCATGATATTTTTGCTATTTTTCCTGCCCGCGGCGGTATGTTTGGCGGTTTACGAAATCCGGCTCCGGCGGTTGCAGCGCAAGATCCGGGAATCCGCTTTTGCCGGGCTTTTGGATGAAGACTGAGAGGGGCGGACATGGCGCAGGAAATCATACCCCGGATCCCGCCGATACCGCCCACGGCGATGGAGGTTGTAAAAGAGCATCGGGCATTTTACCGGAAAGGTACGCCGGAATATAAGATGTTTTCCGGCATCATAGCGGCGGCCCGATACCGCCGGGACACCTTGCACATTTTGCAGCTCCTGCGCGATGCGGTATTAGCCCACGCGGGAAACCCGGAAATGTGGGCGGCCGCCCGGGACGCTTCCAGGGAGATAATAAGATATGAGCATCCTCACCCTTAACGAGATATACGCCAGCGGCGGGCAGATGCCCGTTATTTGCCTGACGGTAACCAATGCCGCCATCGGCACCTTGCGTTTTGTCCTTGCGTATGAAGACATGGAAATCGCCGGCCAGACATACCGGGGAGCGGCCTTCACAATCCAGATGCCGGAACGCAGTGACAGCGGATTTTCAGACCTTAGCTTCTCAATTTGCGGCGTCAACGGGGAATGCTATCAATACATCAAGCAGGCCCTCGGAAGCAATGCCCCGACATATCTGACCCTTACGCAGTACCACCCGGTGAGCATGGAGGCGGTATATCAGCTCACACTTACCGTCATAGGCGGCCAGATAACCCGGGAAAGGGCTGATTTTACCGCATCATTCTGCGATATGCTAAATACCGAGTTCCCGCAATTACGCTATACAGCATATAACTCCCCGGGGCTAAAATACGTCGCATGAGAAGCCTTAACGATTATTTGTTAGTCCGGCATACCCCCGGCGGCCGGGAATTTCCGAATCTCGACTGCTGGGGCCTCGTCCGGGATTATTACCGGGAGATTTTAGGAATCGACCTCCCGGAATATGCGGATTTTTCCGGCCGCACCATGAGCACCGGCTTCAGCCGGGAGATGGAGCGGGGGAAGTTCCGGGAAATCCCGGGGCCGGAAGACCATGCCGTGATGGCCCTTTTTTGCCGGGGGCGGCTTTATCATGTAGGCATATGCCTCGGCGGCCGGGTTTTGCATACCACAGAGCAGCGGGGGGCCCGGTATGAGCGCATTCCGGCGGCTAACCTCTCAAACCGGAGATTTTACAGATACGAGCCCGGCGGAAAAATTTTATAATTGTTCCACGTGGAACATTTAAAACAGGGGGCATCATGACAGAGCTGCGGGTGGTAAGCCGGGAAGACCTCTCCCGGGTAATCGAGCGGGCATATTTAGACCTTCCGCCGGATGCAACAATAGCGGACATCATGCTGCGGGAATGCCCGGCATATACGCAGGAAGCCGCCGCAAAAGCATATCTGACTCTGGTCAAGGACGGGGTAAAAATCCCCGTCGGCTTATGGCCCAAATGCCGCATCGGCAGCGCCCGCCAGATAACCGTCATCATCGAGGCCGGGGGGCTCACCGCCACGGCGATAGTGGCGATAATTTCCGTAGTAATGGCGGTCGCCAGCGCAATATATTCTATTATCAGTATGAACCGGCTGGGGAAGGCCGGGACGGCGGAAACAAAACAGGGCTCCTCGATATACGATGTAAACGCGCAGGGGAACCAGGTCAATCTGACCAACGTCATCCCGGAAACCTTCGGCCATTTTAAGCGTTTCCCGGACTATCTCGCAGATAAGCATATTTTCTACCGCAACAACGTCATGTTCGTCGACATGATACTTTGCCAAGGGCGGGGGAAGTACGAAAGGGCCGGGGACGGCTCGGATGTATTTGTGGGGGAAACCCCAATATCAGAGCTGCCGGGATGCCAGGTGTCAGTTCTGGAGCCCGGGGAGGTAATGACAGACCAAAACACCCCGGAGGATAAGAGCTGGTATTGCTTTTATCAATGCACAGAGGTTACCGGCTCCGGACATACCCTCGAGCCGGCGGTTACGGAAATCGACCAGAGTTCCCAGACGGGGAGCACTATCACATATAACAGGGATACGCTCTCCGGCGGGTACTATACATCCCAGACGATAGACGGCGGGACGCAGGGCCCCGGCGGCATGATGATATACCACGCCTTCACGCTGCCGTGGGATATCGGGGCATTTTTCACAATATCCGGAAGCGTCGACATCCGGCAGCTGGGCACATCGGACACCATCACCCCGGACGCAGTAACCGGAACCACCGACATCACGGCCGCCCTCCCGGAATATTTTCTGAACGATGCGGCGGCGGAGCATAAGGCATGGCTCCGCCCCCGGGAAACGGATCCGGATGACCCGGCGGTCATTATTGCGGCCGGGGATCTCGTAAATATCACCACCGAAAACATCACCCGCCTCACGTACACCATCACCGGCGGAACCGGCGGCCCGGAGATCCGGACGGCGGAAAACGTCGACAGCATCACGGCGCAGGCGGAACTTCTGGCGGTATCGTATAACGACCCGGACGGGGAAGCCACCCTGACCTTTGACAGCCTCGAAATACCATCGGGGAATTACCCGCCCGCCCCGGCAGCTCCGGCGGGGGCATACAATACAAGTATTTCATACGAGCGGCGGCTAACCCTGGCGCAGCCGATGCCGGCGGACTATACGCTCGGAAGCGATAACGGCCTGTATGAGTATATGAGCCGGGACGGGAACACATACACCATCCGGAAAGTAAACTCCAGCTATGCGCCTATATCGGGATGGAGCGAGTTCTGGGCGCAGGAATACACCCAGACGGGGCTGACATTTACCCTGGACGAAAGCAGCTCCACCGCCGGACAGTACGTCGGGCCATACCGGGCCTGCCCGGTAGGGGCCACGGCGACCATTTATGAATATGATATCCGGTTCCCATCCGGCCTTGGCTATTTGCAGGATAACGGCACCTTCAGAGATCTGACGGTTACCCTTGAAATAGGATACCGGGCCGCCGGCAGCAATGACCCCTGGACAACCATCACCCGGGAATTTACAGCCCACACCAACGACGAGTTGGCTTACACGTATCAGGTGGAGGCGGCAGCCCCCGGAAATTATGAGTTCCGGATAAAGAATCTCACGGAATCCAGCAACAACACCCGGGCGCTGGAGGAGGTACGGTGGGTCGGCCTAAAATCGGTAATATCCACCAAAAACCAGTATGACGACATCACCGTTTTAATATGCCGGTTCCGCGGCAGCGAGACCCTTTCGGAATTATCGGAAAACCAGATAGCCACATACTGGACACGGAAGCTCCCCCCGGTAGGGGGCGGGACGGAAACCGCCACCCGGGACTTGGCCCCGGCGGTTCAGTATGTAGTATCCCAGAGCAAGTATTCCGGCATCATAGACGGGGCCAGCCTTGCGGAATTTAACGAGTTTTGGAACGCCCGGGGGATAGAGCTTAACGGCACCATCGACAGCGACGGCACCCTGCTGCAGGTATTGCAGGATATCCTGACAGTAGGCTTCGCATCGCCCATTATCCGGGACAATAAGCTGGCATTTTCCCGGCTTCATCCCCAGGGGGAGAATGAGCCGCTGGCGCAGATTTTCACGATGCAGAACCTCACGGCATCGCCGGAGATAACATTTAACCTTCCGAAGGATGACGACGTAAACGAGGTGGTGGTCGAGTATACAAGCCCGGAAACATACAAAACAGAAACAATTTTCTGTCATGTAGACGAAAACGGGGATAAGAGCATCACGCTATACCCGGAAAGCCCCCATCAGGAAAAGCTCCGGGCCTTTGGCGTAACCAGCCGGGCGCAGGCGGAAGCCATGGGAATGAGGCGGCTCCGGTATTTGCGGAATACCCGGGTTACATACAAGATAAAGACCGAGCTCGACGGATTAAACTGCCAGTTTAATGACTTGGTCGGGCTCGTATTAGATGAAGACATGAGCAACATCACCGGACGCATCACGGCATACGACAGCGACACCCTCACGGTTACGACGGATCAGCAAATAAAGGCGACGCACTCGGCGGGCATCATATACATCCGCCAGCTGGACGGCTCCCCGATATCCCGGACATTCACCCGGAAGGACAGCCACCACCTCCAGCTGGCGGCCGCCATGTTCCAATGGGATGACCGGTACGGGGCGGATCTTGAATACCCGTTTTTTGCCATCGGGGAGATGGTACGCTGCTGGGTAACCGGAGTAACCCCGGCGGATAAAACCTGCGAATTGACGCTGGTCAACTATGCAGAAGACATTTTTACGGATGACCTCCAGCCGGAGGATTAAGGGGAGCTCATGATATACGCAAAAGCATTTTGCGTCATAGACGCAGGATACACAGATGCGGCGGTGATAGCCGCCGGGACTTTTCTCAAATTTAACAGCCGGATCCCGCTGGTGATATTTGCGGAAGCCGGGGGCAATTACCGGCGGCTCCGGATGGCCCTTGACCGATACGGAAACCGGGCGGAAATCCGGGAAACGGCCTTCCCGGATATGCCGATATTTGACGACGTAAAGAATCAGTATTCCGAGATGTTTTTCTCCCGGGAGCAAATGCCGGCCTTTGCCATGAGAATAAAAGCGCTGGCGGAAATGCGGACGGAAGCGGAAATCATCGTCAATATCGACATGGACACCCTGACCCTTAACCACATCACCCCGGCAATCGAGGCGTCGGCGGAAAACAACCTGATAGCCGCCGTGTCAGAGCGGGCAAACCGGGATAACTGGCTCCGGGGGCTTCATTTAGCAGATTTTGCGGAAATGCCGGATTATTACAACACGGGCTTTGCGGCATACCCGGCGGGATTATTGACGGATGACCTTCTCCGGGAATACGCCGCCTTTTTGCGGGCATACCGGGAAAAGCTGTTCTGCCCGGAGCAGGATTTTTTAAACTGGAAATATACGGGCATGATTTTCCGGCTTCCGCCGGCCTATAACCTGATGTTCACCGACCCGGCATATACGACATCCGCTCCCCGGATAATACACTACATAGGCCGGGCGAAGCCATGGACGGCGGCCCCGGGGCGTATTGCGAATAAATGCGGGCATTATTTCCCCCGATATGCGGCGGAAACCACCCGGTGGGCGGAATATTTAACCCCGGACTTCCTCCGGAAGACGGCGGCCAGCGCAGCCCGGGTTTAGTACCATATCCCCTGTCAACACATAGGGGGACAATGGGGCGGCACCGCCCTCGGGGCAGGCGTCGGCGGACTTATCGGATCATGGCTTGGCAACGGCGGCTTCGGCGGCTTCGGCGGAAGGGGCGCTGCGGGCGTAGGCTATGACACCGGAGCCATTAACGGCATCGCTAACCAGCTGAACAACGTATCAGGCCAGATCGCAAATGCCGACCGGGATCTTCTGATGCAAACCGCTAACAGCAATCAGTTTGTAGGCAACCTGGTCAACACCACCGGGGACGCCATCGTGGCTGCGGTTACCGGAGCCGCCCGGGACAATCAGGCCGGCATTTTCCAGAACACCCTGACCCAGACCCAGAACCAAGGCGCGACCAATCTGGCCATGAGCCAGGGCTTCGGCGGCATCGCCACCGGCCTCGCCGGGGTAAATCTCACCATTACCCAGCAGGGCGCAGAAAGCCGCCTTCAGGCGCAGCAGCTGGCAGCCCAGCAGCAGGCCTGCTGTTGCGAGGTCAAGACCGCCATCGAGCGGGAAGGCTGCGCCAACAGGGAGCTTCAGAGGGAAATCCAGACGCAGGAAATCCGGGACAAACTGGCCAACAGCCAGGCTGAAAATCAGGCGCTGAAGGCTCAGATCTTTGGCACCGCGAATAATGCCCAGCAAACCCAGGCCCTTATGGCCGCCATGGCAGCGCAGACGCAGGCTATAATTAACGCCCTGAAACCGGCAACCGCCGCTGCCGCCGGCTAACAGGAAAATGCAGGAATGAGAGGAAGCCCCGGACATCGGGGCTTTTTTGGAGGATAATACATATGGAAATCATAACCGTCCGGAGGCACGCCCCCGGAAATGCGGAACCCGGCCCGGACATTTACGGAAACAGCCCGGACAGGGAATACATGGAACAATGCGCGCAGGTAGACAAAGTGCCGCCGCCCACATGGGAAAAGTACGACATGACCTCCCCCGCCGGGGTAAAAAAGGTTATCGAGATGGAGTACAAAGAGCTCATGGGGGCCGCCACGGAATCCGAAACGACAGAAAACATTTACCACCTGTCCGTTGCGCTATTGCGCTTATGGAGGCTCCACCATGCAAAACACGGCGCCGGGAGTTAACCCCGGACTATTAACGAGCATATATCAGCCGCCGGGGATGCCGGCGCTGAATCTTACACAAATAGACGGCTTCACGCCGCCGGGGGAGTTCCGGGACAGCACCGGCGCAACATGGACGCTGGTGAAATCCGCCAGCTCCGGCATGGGAGAAATCCCGGATCCGGCGGCGATCAACATTACCGATTACTGGAATCATGAATACCCCGGCAGCGGCGGGAAGGTATTCTTATATGTGGTCGAGGGAATCAGGCTCCCGAAAACCCAGCGGGAAACGGCCTGCCGGGTATTATATGCGTGGTTTTCCACAATCGGGGAGAAGAGCTTCACGCCGCAAATGATACGGCCGGGGGAATGGCTCACGGCGAATGTATACGCCGCCGGAATCACGGACGCCCGGGTCAGTAAATTGCACGCAATCTGCAAAACAAAGCCGGAGGCGGAACGCCCCCGGGAACCGGCGGGAGACAATACACCCCCGCCGCTCATTAAGATGGAGGATCTCATAAATGACCGAAGCGCAGCGGGAGCGGATGGACGAAATGCTCCGGATAATCCGGGAGAGCGCCGAAAAAATAACCGATAACACCACGGTTTCAGACCGGGAGCTTCTGATGCTGTTATTTCAGCGGGGCTTCCAATTTATCCAGCGCCAGAGCGATCAGGATATTGTTGACATCGGGGCGGTCGGGCTGGCATACGCCGTCCGGAGGGCAACCGGGAGCAAATAACGGGAAGGCGGGGAAACCCGCCATTTTTTGTGCAAGTTTTCTAAAATGAGACATACATCACAGAATCAGGCGGTAAAATACAGGATAATAGAAACATGAGCAAGGGGGAAAGCCCCGGACAAAATAAGGATAGCAAATCATGAAAAAACAGTACGCAGTAAACAAAGCCCGCCTGATGACCAGAGCATGGGCAATCGCCAAAAACCTGACCGGCGACATCTCCGCCCGCCTTTCCATGGCCCTCCGGATGGCATGGAACGAAACCAAAACCGCCTTCTTCCTTATTTCCATAGGCGCCAAGGCTTGGAAGCATCCGGAAAGCGGCGAAATCCGGATATACATGAATCGCGTATCAGACGACCTTCTTGAAATTGAGAAGGACTACTATCACACCGGCAATCTGAGCTCCTTCAGCTGGAGAGGCCATCAGACCTCAAACTGCCAGGGGAAGCGCATCATAACCGCCCTCGACGGCGCCTATTATGAGGTAAAGACCGGCCGCATCATCACCAACCGCTGGGCCGACCGGGACACCGCCGACACCGTAAAGGCAGCCCTTGCGGAAGCAATCGCCGCCAGAATGTAATCACAGCCGCCGGGGGCCTCCCCGGCGTCACATAGAAGGAAAAGCAAACATGAGCGAAAACAACACCCCGGACTTGCCGGAGTTCCTCAACGCCGAACCGGAAGACATGGGCGCCGGGCTGATTAACATGGACACCGGGGAGCGAATCAGCTGGGGCGACCTTGAACAGCCGGACGAAATCCTCGCCGCCATTGCCGCCCGGAAGGCCGCCGAAGAATCCGAAAAGGGGGCCGCCGAATGAACGGGGAAGACATCCGCAAGATCCGGGGAGTAATGGGCGAAACCGGCACCGAGTTTGCAGCCCGCCTCGGCGTAAGCCAGCGCCACCTGCAGGCGGTGGAAACCGGCGGGAAGGAAATCTCGCTGCCCATGCACGTAAAGGTTCTCCGGGTACTTGACAGCCCGGACTATCAGGCGGCCATCCGGAGGATTAACGACCTTCCGGCGGAAACCCGGAAAATTTTGCGGGGGTATGATATATGGGACTGATGCCGGACATCATGGCGGGGGCAGCCTTCGCCGCCCTCATGGCAGCATGGATCTTGATCCTTGCATCATTATGAGAGGGGGACGGATGACCATCACGCCGGCACATATTATCATGATACTAACGGGGATGGTGGCGGCGTTATGCCTGTATAGCGCAGCCATCAGAAACGAAAACAGGGCCCTCCAGCGTGAGCGGGACACACTCCGGGAGGAGATAGCCGCCCATGAACGGGAGCGGGCCAAAACGGCGGCGGAATTGCAGCGGATGACCGAAAAGGCCGCCGCCTTGCAGAAAGCCGGGAAAAAAGGGGAGGACAGGATAAATGACCAAATCAAAAAATCCGGCGACCCTTGCCTTGGCCGCCGCCCTGATGATGCCATGCTTAACCTCTTGCGGGAGCAGCTGCCGCATCATCCGGAATGACATCCCTATAACACTAACCGCCCCCTGCGAACAGCCGGAGCTTCCCGGCGAAACGTACGGGGACATCATCCGCCTCGCATACCGGCAGCGGATAGCGCTCGCAGAATGCAACGCCCGGATGGAGGCAATACGCAATATCACAGATCAGGAGAGCAAATAATGCCAGAAAAAATTATCAGAGCAACGCCGCCGGAAAATGACCCGGTAAAGCACCCGAACCATTATTGTTACGGCCGGTTTGAGTGTATCGAGGTAATCCGAGAATTAACCGCCGGAGCCTCCGGGACGGAAGGCTTTCTCCTCGGGAACGTTCTTAAATACCTTTGGAGATACCGCCGGAAGAACGGGGTCGAAGACTTGAAAAAGGCCCGCCGCTATATTGATATGCTGCTCCGGTTTTATGAGGAAATGGACGGCACCCGGGCGTATACCGCCACACTTGACGTCGCCCCATGCGAAAAAGAGCCGGACGGACAGGGGGGCAGCATAACCCCGGGAACGGTACCAATCCGCGATAATCGCCCGGTTTTCAGCGAAACCACCACCTGGGCGGCCGCCAGGCTGACCGGGCAGGACGGGGAATTTTTTGACGGAGACGGAGCGCGCCGCACCAAGGGACAGCTGGTCAAAATTGATAATGGCCTCCCCGCCCCGTATATCGCCAGAATCCAAATTACAGACCCCGGCCCCAACGGAACCCGGATCGCCCGGTATGTAACCATGCCGTATAAGTATTTTTCCCCGCTCGCGCCGGAACCGGAAAACGGCCGCCCGGTATTTAACCGGGCCGTGGCGGAAGGCGCCGCCCGGTATATCGGGAAAGAGGGGGAATTTTTTGATAAGCCCGGCGGAACCCGCAAACGGGGCATCCTCCAGCTGATAACCGGGCCGGCCTGTGACTTCCGGTTTAATGCCAGCATAGCGGGGGAGGGCCGGGGGGGAATATACGCCTTTTTCTCCCCGCTAAACCCGGAACTTCCGGAAACCGGAGCGGACGAAAACCCGAAGGAAAAACCTGACGCATAACATCCCGGAATAACCGGGTTCCCGGCGGTGACCAGATAGCCGGGACAAAAGGCGGGCATCATGCCGGACGCCGGGAGCCCCCGCCTTGCCTCATGACATATGAGGCTAAAAAATGCGTTATATCGCATCATGTTCCGGCGGAAAGGACAGCATCGCAATGGTACTTGAGCTTATCCGCCGGCAATACCCCATGGATGCCGTTATCACGGTAGACCTCGGGGCAGAATTTCAGAGCATATACACGGCGCTGGGGCAAATATCCGCCATATGCGCCATCGAGGGCATACCATTCCGGACATTAAGGCCGGATCATGATTTTTTCTGGTATTTTGCCGAAAAGCCCGTCCGGGAAAAGGGCGGGGGGACGCATAAGGGATACAGCTGGTGCGGCGGCAGATGCCGCTGGGGGACGGCCCTTAAACGAGACCTGATCGCCAGATTTTACCGGGAAGAATTTCCCGGGGAGCCCATCGCAGAATACGTCGGCATCGCAGCGGACGAAAGGGAACGGGTCAGCATGGAACGCGGGAACAATATCAAGATATACCCGCTGATATTATGGGGGATGACCGAAAACGACTGCCTCGTGGCGGCCCGCCGGGCAGGCTTCAGATGGCGGGAAGGGGAGACTGACCTATACGACGTCCTCGAGCGGGTATCATGCTTTTGCTGCGCTAACAAGAATCTGAAGGAATGCCGGGCAATGGCGGAACACCTTCCGGCATACTGGGAAAGGATAAAGAATATGGAGCGGATGACCGGGAAGCCCTACAAAGGCCTTGGCGCCGCGGAAATCGAGAAAAAAGGAGGATAGCATCCAATGGCATGGAGCGTATTTTTTGCGGTATTAGCCTTTGCGGCGGGATACTGGCTCGGACTCCGGGTGGGCATTACCGGCCTTACCCGGGAAGATGAAGACGATATGAGGGGAATTTTATGAAATCAGGGGAACTTAACAGCGCTGAGTGCTACGAAAGCAGCGAAACCAGCGACCGGAACAACCAGCCGATAGCTGACGCGCTGGACTTGGTAATCAGGGAATTATCCCAGGCATCCACGGCGCTGCTGGCGGCCCGCATTCTTATCCAGCATGAGCCTTATCCGGTGCAGATATGGCACGACCTCGAGCACCTCAGGGAGATGGCCGCCGGGGTTAAGGTTACTTGCGACCAGGTACGGAAGGAAGCCGCCCGGGAATGCACCCACACCGGGCCGGTAAGCCCGTCCGAGTACGTAAGGGCCTGACCGGGTACACGGGGGGCACTAGCGAGATGGCGGGGAAATCCCGCCTTTTTTATGACCTATTTTCAAAAGTGAGATATACATCACAGAATCAGGCGGTAAAATACAGGATAATTAAAACATGAAGCACGGGGAACGGCCCCGGGCAAAAATAAAAGGATAGCATCATGAAAGATCAGCTTTTGAAGGTAACCTTCCCGGACGGCATCGACGCCAGCGACACCGAAATCAATTTCACCACCGCAAAGGGCTGGGATGACGTAAACGCCGCCGCCTCCATCATCGCCGCCATCGGGGAGTTCCCCGCCGCCGAAATCACCTTCGATATGCAGGAGGATGACGGCCGAGAATACTATTATATCGAAGCCGGGGAAGGCGCGGTCAGCATTGTCCTCGAGTATTTTAACGATTATTTTAAGCAGGAAGTGCTCCGCCGCGCCGCCATGGCCTGCCGCACCACCGACGGGGAAAAATGGATCAAGGCCACCAGCAGCTGGGATCCGGAATGGACGGAAGAGTGCTAATTTAATCATTACCGCCGGGGGAGACCCCGGCACCAATCAGAGGATAGCAAAAAATGGAAAAGGTGTGGATTTTCAAAAAAGGCCGGGTATACCTCGCTTTTTACACAGTACGGGAGGGACTGGACACCCCGCCCATTTACCGAAACGCCGAACTTTGGCGGGATGACCTCCGGGACATAGACGGCGGATTAACCCGCGTCCGGGTAATCATTACCAAGGACACCGCCGGAAAGGTAGACGCCTCCTGGCAGCATGAAGACCCCACCTGCGGAAAAATGCCCATCGCAGAATATGACCTGACATATCAGGAAACCATCGGCTTCTGGGAATCCGTAAAGGATCATATCCAGATGTTAGAATCCGGGGACATCCCCGGGGAATGCCTCGGCCTTGGATACGGCTGGCAAGAATAGGAGAAAACAATCATGAGCAACACCGAAACCACCCGCCGGGAGCTTAAGCGCCACGGCATCACCAACATCACCGAAGGCAGCGTCCTCCTTCTGGGCACCGTAACCCTGACCGATAACCGGCAGGATATCTGGCTGGAATGTATCGATGATAACGGCGACCGGGTACGCCTTATCCCCGACTTAACAGGATGGCAGGACGGCCGCCGGGAAGTCATGGTCATGAACACCCGGAGCGGCATCAATACCAAGCTCTTCTTCCGGAAAGCGGGGGCGGGCCTCATCGTCCCGCATGAGGCGATACTGGTGGCAGACGAGCAGGCTAAACAGGTAATGTGGGCCATCCCATTCCCATGCTTGGCATGGGCAGCGCTCCGAGCTAAATAAAAAAAAAAGCCCCGCCGGGAGAATGCAGCGGGGCAAGGCCACAGGAAAAAATAAGACCCCCGGGGATAGCAAAACCGGGGGCCTTTTTCATGAGCTAGTCGTTTAAGTAAGGCTTGTAAATCCATGGCAGGCCTGCAATCCCGCCCGGGATCCGCGGCAGTATTTCATGCCGGATGCCAGCGGCACCGCGCCGGTATTTCACGGCGGGAGTGAGGGCGGGGCTGTTCCCCCGGGTAATGCACAGACCCCGGAGGCGCAGACCGGACTACATATTACCCGGATTTTTTGAGAGCGTCAAGCAATATATCCTGCACCTCTTTTTTTGTTTCCCGCCGGAGCATCACGAGCTCGTCCACCGTATCCCGCGCAACGATATGATACAGAAACACCGCCCGGGGATGCCCGGCCTGAGCCTGCCGGGTCGGGCCTATGCGCTCGATAATCTGCTGGTATTGCTCAAGATCCCACCAATGAGAAAAAAACACTAGAATATGACCGCCGTCCTGCAGGTTAAGCCCATGCCCGGCGGATGCCGGGTGAGCGAATAGCAGCGGAATTTTTCCGGCGTTCCATTTTTTAATTGTTTCCGGATTTTTATCCAGCTCCCGGCCATCCGGAAAAGCCCGCCGGAGCCGGTCAAGATCGGCCTTCCAATGGTACGCAACCAAAACCGGCTCCCCGGCGGCTTCTTCCATGATGGACGCCAGGGCGTCAATTTTTGCATCATGCAGCACCTCCCAGCTTTCCCCGTCCTCCCGGTATATCGCCCCGGACGCAACCTGAAGACATTTAACGGTTTTGGCGGCAGCATTAACCGCCCCGACTTCTTCCCCGGTATCCAGCTCCGCCACCATTTCACGCTGCAGCTGGTCATATACCCGGCGGGCAGCCGGAGGGATATCCACCGGGACGGTTACGGATATAGGCTTCTCGAGCGGGAAATAATCCCCGGCATCCAGCGAAAGGCAGATATCCCGGAGCTTCAGCTGGATCGCATTCTGCGCCCAATCGCAGGGGTCGTATGTAACCGCCCACGGCGAGCTTCCGACACGGCGGGGCTTAAAATAAACGGACGTATACACCCCGAAGGAGCGGCCGAGGCGCTCCCCCCGGTCGAGAAACCACAGCTGACCCCATAGGTCTAACAGGCCGTTCGGGGCCGGGGTTCCGGTAAGCTCGATAAACCGGGCGGCCTTGCCGGCGACCTTGCTCAGAGCCTTGGCCCGGGAGGAGCCGCCGCCGCCGAGGCGGAAGGATTTTAGCCGGGTGCTCTCATCCGCAACGATGATGTTAAACCGCCAGGAATCACCAAGGGTTTTAACCAGCCAGGGGATATTCTCATAATTAGAGCAATACACATCGGCGGGCTTCCGGAGAGCATCGAGCCTTTTCCCAGCGGGGCCGACGACGGCGGAAACCCGGAGGTCAAAGCCCCATTTTTTCACTTCATCCGGCCACGTGGACGCGGCAACCCGGAGGGGGGCCAGAACGAGGGCACAAACCGGCTCGCCGGTGATTTTCAGATATTCCAATGCGGCCAGCGTTGATGATGTTTTGCCCATGCCCATGGAGACAAAAAGGGCGCAGCGGGGGTGGGCCAGGATATGGGATATTATCAATTTTTGATAAACCCGGGGGACAAAACTACTCACCGGCCAGCCCCCGCATTTTCAAAATGAGCTCAAACGCCTCGGCGGAATCGCAGACGTACACAGAGCACCCGCCAACCCGCCGCATGATGGCAATTTCCCGGTTTTGCACCGGCCGGGGCTTTTCCCGGGGGGCCTTGCACTCAATCCAAAAATGGGAACCCCGGATCATAATCAGCAAATCCGGAGCGCCCGCCCGGGCTTCCCAGGAACACTTGCGCACCTGCCCGCCCATGGCCTTTATCCGCCCCCGGATGGCGGCGGCTATTTTTCCTTCAGGCGTCATTTTTAGCCTTCCTCCGCACCGGGGAGGTAAGCACCGCCTTGAGCGGAAGGCCATCCCGAACCCGGTTATGATATGTTGATATATGGATATGCCAGAAATCACACATCGCCTGGAGCGATGGAAACTCCCGGCCGGTATGATCCCGGCAGATTTTCCCCCGGTGGTATTCCGGCGGGGTAAGAGCCTCCTCCAGAGTATGGCCCCGTTTCCGGAGCCCCCGGTATCGGGACGGGGTTACACCCCAAAAATCACACATCGCCTGAAGCGACGGGAACTCCCGCCCGGTATGGTCGACCGACCGCATAGCCCGGGAAGGGATGACCTTCGGCCGTTTCCCCCGAAGCGATTTTTTAAAACTAGACCTCATTTTTTCTCCTTGTTTTTTGGCCGGCCGCCATGGCCCCGGGGAGCGGTAAGAGCCCGCTCGATCTCCCAGCCGATGGACAGACGGCGCTCAAATCTTTTATAGGGCTGCCCCCATGCCGCCGCCATGGCAGCAAGGGAAGGGAACACCCGCCCGGTATGGTCGCGGGCGGCGACTTTCCGGAGGCTGCCCGGGTATACCAGAGCCGCCCCGGTCAGGCCTTTCCGGATCCGGGCCTGCATCACCAGGGGCTTTATCCCGCACGCCCGGGCCATGGCAGCGGCGCTGCGGTATTTCATGCCGGTTTCCGGGTCAACAACCGGACGGAACGGCTCATGATACGGGGTCGTAAGCGCCCGCTCTAATGACCAATTCCGGCAACGCCGGACATCAAAAACATCCCGGTCAACGCCCCAATGATCACACATGGCCCGTTGCGACGGAAACCACGCTCCCAGATGGTCATGACAGCCGCCATGGCGGGCACCGACAGGCACGGAAAGCGCCCGCTCTAATGACCAATTCCGGCGGCGGCGGTTATAGTAATGCACCGGGGGAATCCCCCAGGCCCGGCACATGGCGGCAACCGAGGGGAACTCCCGGCCGGTATGGTCGGCGCAGGAAATGGCATTCCGGGCCTCGCCTAATTTAAGCTGCAGCTCTTGCATAATCAGTCCTTGCGGTAACGATACCCGGAAAACCCGGCGGCGGAAAGGGGCAGCCCGTCCGCCCACGCCGGAGCCGTGGCCATCATGCCGGCCAAAACCCCCTCGGAAAATTCCGGAGAATCCGGGGTCTCGGTAATGAGCTCATCATGCACAGACAAAACAATCCGATAGCCCGCATGGTCGATCCGGCTCATATTTGCCGCCAGAACATCCCGGGCCACGGCCTGCGTGATATTTTCAGCGATTTTTCCGGCGTAAGTCCGGAGCCATCCCCACCGCTTGGATGCCGGCAGCGGGCCATAATAGCGGAAAAGAGCGGAATCACCCGGGCCGCATAGCTCGGCCGCCGGATACATCATCACACGGCTGGAGGGCAGATAACAGGCCAGATATGTGCCGACACGGGCAAAACGGATCCGCTTCCCGGCGTACCCAATGACCGCCCGGCCGGACAGTACGTCGGCCACGGCAGCGGCGCAGGAATCCCAGAAGCTGGTTACAGCCGGGTGGGCCGCCCGCCATGATGTTTTGATAACATCGCAGGCCGCCCATACCTCGGGGGACAAATCCGACACGGCCCCGGGCTTCTTCATCATCCATTCATGACGGGCACGGGCTGCGGCCATATCAGCCTCCGGGACGGCAGCGGCAACATGAGCGGCCAGATCATCCAAGTCTAACCCGTACACCCGGGCGAAATTCACGAAAGCGCCAACGCCGCCCTGATAGCCCAGGCCCAGCTCCATCACCTTCCCAATCTGACGCTGTTTTTTGGTAACATCCGCCGGCGACATGGAGAACGTCCGGGCATATGTGGCCTTGTATAAATCCGGCCCCGTTCCGGCATCGTACGCCCGGAAAGCGTCGAGCTTCCAGCTTTCCCCGGCGAGCCAGGCCAAAACCCGGCCCTCAATATTTGACAGATCCGCAACTACTAATTTTTTGCCAGGCGGGGCAATAATGGCCCCCCGGAGGCATGAAGAAATCACGGTGTTGACATCATCATATATCACCGGGGCGATGCCGGACTTCAGGGCGGAAATGGCCTCCTCCACCTCCGGCGGGGTAAGGCTTCCCCGGGGGAGATTTTGCGGCTGGAAAAGCCGCCCGGCCCACCGCCCCGTCCGGACGGCGCCGAAAAATTGCAGGCAGCCCCGAAGCCGCCCGTCCGGCCCGGTGGAATTTTCCAAAACCTTGAATTTTTTGACGCTGGCCTTGGAGCATGAAAGCCGGATAGATAAGAGCTCCCGCACCTCATCCGGGCAGGCGGGGTCATTAAGGCGATTTTCCAAAGTAGATTTTTGCAAATCGGGGACGGAATAGCCGAAACGCTCGAGCAAAAAGGCAATGAGCGCATCCAGCTGGCCGACGGTTTGCACCCGCCCGCCGGTAAGGCGGCAGACGGCGGCGTCCCCGTTTTCCTGAGCCGCCTCGGAAGCGGCGACGGCAGCGGAAACAAGGGCGGTGTCTATTGCCATGCCCCTATCATTGATTTTTTGATCAAGATGCCATTCTTTCCAGATAGAGGGGGCGATCACCTTGTAGGGCAGCGCCTTATATACCGCCCGCATGGCTTCCACGTCCAGCCTGCAATACTCCCGGAATCTGTCCCACTCAGCCGGGTGAGAATTGCGGTCGGCAATTTGCCCGTCCGGGCGGCGCTTGCAAAAAAGATTAACCAGCTGGCGGCCGTCCTTGTCCTTGGCTTCATCAGCCGGAATCCGGCAGACCCCGCAAAGGTCAAGCAAAGCCCCGGGCAATCCCAGCGCCCGGGCGGCAATCATGGTATCCCGCCAGCGGGAAATATCCCGGGCGGCGGCTTCGCAGCCGGGATAATGGGCCAGGATATTCCGGTCAAAATTAGAGTTATGAGCCCATATCTCACAGCCGGGATTTTTGAGGGCGGCGGTGAAATCCGACGGCATGGGCTCCAGAGCAGCGCAGTCAACGCAGCGGGCCGGAGCATCATCCACCGCATAGGCGCATAAAAGGATCCGGGCCTTTTCCGCATACCGGTACACCCCGAAGGAAATCGGGACATCGGAAAAAGTCTCCAGGTCAAGCCATAATTTCATATTTGCTATCCATAATCAGAAAGGGGCCGGGGGATGCCCGGCCGGAAAGGTTAAAAAGGAAGGTCGTCCTGCTGCGGCATGGCGGGCTCACCGCCCGGATACCACATACCGCCAGCGGGGGCGGCCGGGGCAGGGGCGGCGGTTTGCGGGCCCCATGCCGGGGCGGCCTGCTGGGCAGCGGGAGCGGAAGCCGGAAACGGAGCCGGAGCCTGCTGCTGGGCGGGCCATGCGGAAGCAGGGGCAGGAGCGGCGGTTTGCGGGCCCCATGCCGGAGCGGCCTGCTGGGCGGGGGCGGCAATCGGCGCACCCCATGAGCCGGCGAACTCGGCGGCCCCGGATGCCTCGGCTTCGGCGGAGCAGTCCGGATAATCGCTCTCGGCCGGCTTGGCGCTGCCGGCGAATGCGTCGGCATAGCGGCAGAACTGGACAGACACAAGGCTGGCGGCGATGCCGGACTTAAGCACAGCCCCGGCCGCATTTTTCACAATATACGGGTAGATATCCACAAACCCGTTTACATAATACCCGGCGACGAATTTCTCACGGATAGCCTGCTCCCCGGTGATGATGATGCGGGGGTTAGCATCCCGGAGCTCCGGGGCATTTTTGGACTTGGCGGTGATATACCACATTCCGGCGTATCCATCAGGCACGTTCTCCTTGGCATCACCGGAACGCAGGGGGATTTTTTCCGGATTTTGCAGCACAGACATGGCCTTTGCACCGAACTCGGCCTCGGCTACCTTCTGGATGGCGGCCCGGATGGCGGCCATGGCGGGGTTATCCGGGGAAATCAGGAAGGTGGCCTGATATTTAGGATCAGCGCCAGAAGCGTCAAAGGACGAGGCCCGGGGCTTATCGAGAGCCGGATAAGACAAACGGGCGTTGCGGATAAAAACGCGCTCATTACATTTTGACATAGATCAATTCTCCTTATTTTCAGCGGGGACGGTTTCGTCCGGGTAATCTTCGGCAGCGGTTGCCCGATAAGCCGGGCGCTTATCATCAGCCGGGGCCAGGGCAGGCGCCGCCGGGGTACGGGTAATCAGCGGCATAAGCTCCGCGAATTGTTCCGAGGTAATCATGCCGCCCTTCCGGAGGCTTTCCGCTCCCGTCGGGGAAATCAGCTTCTTTGTATAGCGGGAGGATGCCGGAATTTTCCAGCCGGTAAGCATTTTCTCGGCGGCTTTCTCGGCGGCTTCGTCGGCCCATTTACGGGGCCCGGCCCGGCCGGCCACAAGTTTCCAGCCCGGAACATCACGCCCGGCGGTAAGCTCGGCGATGGCGGTCTCCCGCATCGTATCGCCCCATTTTTCAATCATGGGCAGGGCTTCCAGAATTTTGCCAATTTCCGCCGCAACCAGGCGGGGAGTTTTGGATTTTTCCAGAATTTCCACCCCGGCGGCTGAGAGGCAGGCGGCAGCAAGGGCGCGGCAGGATGACCGGGCCTTGCAGTACTTGCAGGTTTTAAGCCCGGGGTGGTATTCCCAGGCTTCCGGAGAGGCGTCCTTCATGGCCAGCACAGCGGCGGCCTTCTTCCGGACATCATCCGCCCGGGCCAGCAAATCGGCCAGATCCAGCGCCCATTCTGACACATGGTCAAGGCGGGGCTGGACAATGGCGACGGTTACCCGCTCGATATCCGCAAAGCTGAAGGCCTGATAAGCGGCAGCCGCGTATATCAAAAGCTGGGGATTTTCCGGGGCGTCAATTTTATCCCCTTGGCCATATTTAAGATCCACAACATAGAGCTCCCCCGGCGCAAGGATGACAGCGTCGGAAGTTCCCCGGGCGCCTTCTTCGCCGGTAATGGCGGTCAGCGCCAGCCGCTGCTCCACGAAAAGCTCCCCATGGACGGAATCCCGGAGGGCGGTTACATAGTCCGTATATTTGCGGACTTTTTCCGGAATTTCCGGGTCAAAATTCCCGGCAAGGATCTTGCGCTTAACAGCATCAAGCCCAGCCTTGTCATCCCGCAAAATGCACTCGGCGGCAGCATGAGCCAGAGTGCCCTCCTCGGCATAGACGGAAGTCTCGCCGTCCGGAAATTGCATCCCGAAGGGGACGGAAGCGGGGCACATGAGCCACCGGTGGGCGGCGGAAGGCGCCAGAAGCGCGTGTCCTGAAGGGGCCATTATTCCACCCCCTTGGACTTCAAAAGCGCCACGAGAGCGGGATAATCGGCGGGCGGAAGGGCGGCCAGCTTGGCCACCCCATGCTCGCTCAAAAATTGCACCACCTCGGCGGTAAGCCCGGCGGCACCGGCCCGGACGCAGAGCTTCCGGAGGTCATCCCCGGACATGGCAGTGGGAGCGGCAACCGGAGCCGGAGCGGCGGCAGCCGGAACCGGGTTAACCGGCGACATAGACGCGGGGGCCGGAGCAAGGGCGGGCGCAGCTGCGGCCGGAACCGGGTTAACTGGCGGCATGGACGCGGGGGCGGGAGCGGCGGCAGCCGGAGCCGGGGCAACCGGAGCGGGAGCCGGAGCGGCGGCAGCCGGAACCGGGGCAACCGGAGCGGGAGCCGGAGCGGCGGGGGCCGATGCCCGGAGGGCGGCGGTCAAGTCAGCGACGGCGGCTGCCAATGCGGCAAGCGCAGCCGTATGATTTTTAATCTCAGTTTCCAACATGGGAAATCTCCATTTTCAGAAAGCACGGGGGAAAGCGCCCCCGCATCGCATATTAAAAGTTAAGAAGCTCGCCGCGGCAGTATTTGCGGTTAACCGCCCCCCAGCGCTCCGGCGGGATCCGGTAATGACGCTCCCGAACGCAGCGGGGGCAATAAACCCCGCCAATGGGGCGGAAGCCCTTGGCAAAAGCCTTGCGGAAAGTTATGGTCATATCATGGCAGGCCGTAAGGTTTCCATCATCATCCTGGTCGCCGTCGACCATGACGCATATCGACATACCGCTGGGGCGGGTAAAATAACACATATCCATTTTTATCTCCTGAAGCCGGGGGAGGCCCCGGCAAAATCGGCTAATCATCCAAGGCGTAGTCTGCCATCCAGAGCAGACTGTCGGCAAACTGCTTGTTCTTGCGGAAGTAGAAACGGAAGCCGCAATTTTCAATCGGGGCGCTGCGGGAGTAAATCCCAAAAAGCTGGGTAACATAGCCGGCGTACGGGCTGCCTTCGCCGGAGGGGTACGCGTCAAGAACGCCATAACGATAGGCGTCGGACAGAAGACGGAGAGCGAGCCGGATCTTCGGCTCCGGGGCAGGGATGGCCTCAAGGGCCTCGCGGATTTTGCGGGCGGTGATTTTCTGCCCGTCGCGGGAAGTTACAGAGCTGGTCATTTTTCAATTTCCTTATTTTACGGTTTCTCGGTTGCCCGGGTTTCCCCGGAAGATGCTTATATTATACAGCAAGGGCGGGAATAATGCAAAAGTGCATTTTATTATTTTTGCGATCCCGCCCGCAAATTTTACCTCCCGGCAAAGGGGCTGGGGCGGCCGCGTGCCTCGAGATGGATTTTCTCGTAAAGTTCCATCACCTGGGAGGCAATGCGGGAATTGCCCCGGGAGAGGGAAATATAATTCCCGAGAATGCCGCCCCGGGGGGCGTCGTTCCCCCGGATAACCTGGATGCCGGCCCGCTCGATGATAAGCTCCGCCTGAGAAAATCCGGCGGTATTATGGAGCTTGCGCTTCCGGCCGTCAAAATGGGAGCCGGCGTACTCATGGACGCGCTCGCCCCGGTAAAGGGCGGCCAGAAGCAAAAGGGCATTCATGGCCCATTCACGGTTAGAGGGAAGGGCGGCGGTGATTTTTTCAGCGATGGTCATGGCAGGCCTCCTTACTTGGCAGCGATAAGAGCACGAAGAGCGGCAGCGGCCCGGAGGTTACGGCGGGCGGCCACAAAATACCGGCCGGCTTCGCCGCCCCGGGGGGCGTCGTTGCCCTCGGAAAGGGAAACGCCAGCGGAACGAAGAGCGCCGAATGCATCCCAGGCGCCGGGGGCAGCGGTGAGGTTCTTCCAGCCGCCGGACACCCGCCAGCCATCGGAAAAGTGAACACGCTCGCCGGAAAGGGCGGCAACGATGCAAACAAGAGCGGCCTGAGCCTTGGAGCCGGCGGTCTTCTTAGGGAGAGCGGCGGTAATTTTTTCTGCGGTATTCATGATGTATTTTCCTTATTTATCGGTTTCTGCGGTTGCCCGGGATATCCCGGAAGATGTGTATATTATCCCCTCAATTTTTAAAAAATGCAATATTGCATAATGCTGATTTTGCGGGTTTTATCACAAAAATGCAAAAATAAATTTTTAACCCCCCGCCCCGGGGCTCTTCCGGGTATAATGTAAAATGCAAAAACGCATATACATATAAGAGGATACCGCATCATGACAGAAATTATCGACCTTCCCCCGGGGTATATCCCCGCCGGCGATATGCTCCGGGCCATGTATTCCCGGGGCGTAACCGACAGCGAGGTGGCCCGCCTCACCGGGGTGAATCAGAGCACCATCACCAGAATCCGCCAGGGGACGCAGAAAAAGGCCAGCGCCGATCTTTATTTCAGAATATGCGCCGTTTACCGTTCCCGGTTCCCGGAAGACACCGCGGGGGCTTCCCATGACTGACGCAATCCGCGCCGGGGCAACCCCGGCAGAATGGGCCCGCCTCGCCTGCTCCGATGCCGCCCCATGGGCCCTCCCCGTACAATGCAACCCCGCCGTCCCATTATCCCCCCGCTCCAGCATCAAAGCCGCCGGGAAATTGCCCAGCATCAAGAACGCCCAGGGGCAGATCGCCGGAATCCCCGGCTGGACAACCGCCGGCCCCGCCGATATCCCCCGCCTTGACAGCTGGAGCCGCGACCCTGACGCCGGATTTTGCGTCCGGACGGGGCACGATGGCCTTATAGCCATAGATGCGGACATCGACACCCCGGAAACCGCC